>Ga0179593_1628344_pt1 | contig 23976 bp, 27 predicted proteins | sample CZODoug2_1_08_16_FD_185931 | JGI IMG/M metagenome (GOLD analysis project Ga0179593, IMG submission 185931) | Vadose zone soil fungal communities from Angelo Coast Range Reserve, California, USA - CZODoug2_1_08_16fungal (PacBio error correction) | ecosystem: Environmental > Terrestrial > Soil >... | reverse complement strand
TTTTACAGTGTACTTTTCACTATGCGGCCCGGATCTCTGAGAGGGCTTTTCCCCTGCCCCCCCCCCCCCGGTACCTCGAGGCCCCCTGTGACAGAAGGTAGGTTTTGGCTCAGCCGCACTCCTCCCCTTTCTACGATTTTCCACAGACCCCCCCCCCCCCCTGCCGGCGCCCTCAGGTGACGTCAAGATTTGCAGTCGGTGACCTTGCAGGTGGCTTTATGTTCTTTGATAGACCAGGCCTTTTGGTAGCACCTCGGCGGCTGCTGTCGTATAAAGTCCCCGTGAATTCTCCCTTCCAAGAAGGCCCTTCTAAGGCAGCTGATGGAGGCCCTCCCTCTTAAGAGAGCGGGACATTTTTTTTTCTTCTACTCTACCAAGACTCCTGCTTCCCCTTGGAAGGAAAATCTTCCCCTATGAGCCGCTTTTCGTTAGGCGCCCCGTTTCCCAAGTATTCCCAGAATCTCCTCTATCCTTATCGCCGTTAAGAATGATCGACTCCGCATGAACTGTCGCCTCACAGTCTGTGAGTGGAATTTTCCTTTTCTCATCGCGTGACCTTTCTAAGATCCTTTCCTTCAGATCATGACTCGGCTTTTCAAGGGAGGCAGAGGCATTAAAATTCATGAGGAAGTTACCCTCACCTCTACCAACGCACTTTCTCCCCCTCCCCTCTTCCCTCCGCGGGCGGCTTCGGACCTTTTTTTAATGACTTTTCTCTCCTGAGCCTCGATTGCCCGCCCTCGACCAGCAGCCGCGCGTAGATGTAGGTTTGATTCAGTCTTTAAGTCAAATTCTCCTATCCTCTTCCCCTCTTGTTAAAGCGTGGACCACTTCGCATCAGCCGTTTGTTTCTGATAACGCCCGCGCCTGCACGATGACCTCTTGACAGCAGGGTGAAAGGCTTTCCCTTGCCCTCCTGATTTGGTTGTCAAAAGGTTTTCTGACCAAGGCTCTGTCGCTGCAAGGAGCGCTGTTCAATATCCTGTGACCCCTGGAATGGTTTCCCCCTTTCTGACTCCGCATTACTTTCCTTTTTTCCACGTTCACGTCATCACATAAGTATTCTCTTTTTTTTTCCGAGGAAAACTCTTATTCTGGCCTATAGAATGTTCGCTGTGTATACCTTTCTGGAAGTTAGGAGGTTTTTAAAACTTCAGTCTGAGGCTCTTCTCGCTCCTAGTTCTCAGGACTTTTTTCCTCTGATGTGATGCTCGGGTGGCTACTTCGGGAGAAGTTCAGGCCGGGTCTTTACTGCTTTGGTCTGGCCTGGGGAGCAAAAGAGCCAAGCATCGAGGCCGTAGCCCCCTGGAAGATCCCCTCCCCTTTCCGTCCGGCCTTCTGAGTTTAAAGTTATGCGGAGCGACCGAAGCGGTGGCGAAAATCCCCCACCCCCACACCCCCCACAAACCCCCCCCCCAACCCAACCACCCACCCCCACCCCCCCCCCCCCCCCCCCCCCAACCCCACCCCCCCCCCCCCCCACCCCCCCCCCCCCCCCCCCCCCACCCTTCGGCTCTTTGCCTGGCGGTTAGTGGTCACCGTTTACCACAAGGCCTGCACCCACTATGTCACCCCGTCGTTCTCCCCTTCCTCACAAGGCGCCGGGTCTTTCTGGTTAGGCGTTAACAAGTGCCGCTCCTTGCCCGTTAGTAAGAGAGCGGCGAGGCAACCATACCTTCAGTTGCAACACCCCCTTTCCCTTCCTTGAATGCCTCTGCATGAAGGTCCTTTCGGCACCATACCTAGGTTATACGAATGAGAACACTCCTTCTTATTGGGCTCTTGTCTACGAATCGCCATGTCTCGTGTCAGTCCATCTAGCGAAGACGAGCGGCGTTTCTCACACACCCCTCCCAGGAGTCCGGATTCTTTTCGCCGAGCCCCATTTTCTTCTCTTCACGACGAACTACCCTGAGGATGAACGGCGCTCCTCAGAGTTGGGGCGCACGTATATGTTCAATCTCGTTTCATACTCCCTGTGCACTTTCCGCCTTCGGACAGTCCATTATCCAGCGCTGCACCAATACCCTAACCACAAAATCCTTTTTGAAAGTGCAACTGTTTCCCTAAAACTGGTCCGGTTACCTCGAGTTCTGGTCAACCCACTTGAGGGTAAACAATTATTAGCAGCCTAACATCCACGGGCTTCACCTACTCCTAAGCACTCTCTTTTCCCTCCAATGTGCTATTTCCCTTACACCATCCTTTCCATCGACCAGCTCCATCTCCCCACGTGTTGCATGGGTACTTCTCTTACTGGCGTTACCGGTCCCCCTACGAATCCAGGACGTCCAAGCCGTGTTACCCCTTACCCGGCAGCATTTCTCCCCTTGACATCTTGCCCTAACGGAACCCCCCCTCTTTTTTTCCAGTGTCGTCGCCCAACCCCCTACATTCCATGTCTACTCAAGTTAGCCGCGACCTTACCTTAAAGGAAGACGACCTTAAGTTCTTATTTCGAGGAGACTGCCACGACAAAGCCGAGTTTTTTTCCCTTTGCAGCGGGGTTTCCCGAGGCATCTGTTTCCTCCCAGCTGTCCAGTCCCTTGCTACGCCAACGTGCCTTTTCAGGCTTGAACAAAGTACCTCTCTTCACTGGAAGGAACTCACCAGGGCCAACCCACCTTTCACAGCCCCCGATGCAGGCTAATTATGAGTCCCTGCTGTTCTCCAGGCTACGGTCCCCCCCCCCCCCCGGAAAGAGACCCCCAAAAATTCCCTCGTAGACCAAGGGCCTTATTTGACCCAAGCTTTTGTAAGGACTGCTGTACATCGTCTGGACCCCACTCAGGGACAACGGTCCCCCCTTCCCCTCACCTCAACTTGAGGCCAGGTTCATTACTTTTTCGGAAAAGGCCTGTCGTTCTCTAAAGTTAGGAAGAGGAGCGGTCTCCATCTCTCTCTCTCAATCCTCTTTTGTTGTGCTATCTCTTACTCGCCGCTGTTTCTACATTCCCCCCCTTCAGGTTAATCTGTCCTTTGTGGCAACGGTGCCGGGCATTTTTGGCTCGGTGGGACACGCCTCTTCCTTATTGTCCAGAGTGTTCTTCCCCCCAGCATCCTTATTTACGGACGGGCTTCGCTTTTGTTAGGTTCGTGTTATGTGTTTTGGATGAGCTGCCGTGACGTAGTTGGCGTTTTTTTAGACCCTCTCTTTCCTGAAGGAATCTTTTTTCTCTTCTTCACTGAATAGAATTTGTATTAACATGTGTGACACACCTGCAAAGCGTCTTGGGTTCATTTTCATACTGAAGTAACTTCCCCAACCCGCCACGGCTTTTTGGTTTGGGGCCTTTATTTCGATGCTCATGGGTCCCTCTTATGCGATTGATCCAAGAGAGAAGAACTCCCCTCTCGGACGTTTTGTGGGTGTGAACGTCTCCTCGCCGAAGAAATTTCTCCCTTTTTGCCAGGGCTCTTTGTAGTTTCCCTTGGACGATAGCTGAATGGTTTTGACATCTTCCCGGTTCTTCGACAGAAGTGACACGAGGTTTGTGTCGAGATGTCCCCTTCGCGGTAAGGACTTTTCCCCCTTCCCCCCCGTGGCTTGGTTCTTTTTATGCAGCATCCAGACCGGGCGGTGCGTACCGGAACTTGAGAGCTGGTCGTTAGGTTGACACCATGGTTTAGGACCAGTCTAGGGTAGATCTTTCCTCGGAGTTACTACCAACCCTTCTGACGGGTGATTTTGCTAAGCGCTGAAAAGAAGCAGGTTGAAACCCCGAGATTTTTCCCCTGTGGTAACCCTTCCCTTCGTAAAAGCGTGTCTCTTTGCCCTTGTTTTTCTCCGTGTAAGCTCGGAAATCCAATGGAAGGGACCCCGACCCCCTTTCCATTGCCTCTTAATAATCCCTCTTCCCGTTAGGACTACTAATCTCCCCCCTCTGTAGCTTTCCCTGTCTCATAGGGCACATTTATTCGTGAAGCAGGTTGTGAAATCGGCTACGTGCCCTTTCAGACTGTTTCGTCTTTTGGCTGATAGATCGATGCAAGCGAAGAAAAGCACAGGATGACGACGGCTTTCGCCCGCAGCAAACGCCTCTATCATTGTCTTCCCCCTTAGGTAGACCGACTCCACGGACTGCTCCCAGCCAGTACAGTGCCTTGCCGATGGGTGAAATGACTTTCTTGGGGGTCCCTCTCGAATCGCCGGAAAGTGACCTGACCTGAAAATGCATGACTTCCTACAGTAGGAAGAATGGTATTCCATTTTCTGAAAGAAATTAATTATTAGACGGAAGGCTTTTCCCCTTCTCAAGGGGCCACAATGTGGCAAAAGATTTCGACTTGTAGTCCCGTGTGAGTTATTTCCTGTGGGCCTTTCTCCCTCTAAGGGAATCCCCTCCCACCTTCTGAGTCCTTGGAAACTTCCATAGACGTCCTAGATGATTTTTCGAGCGCGGTGCGACCCTTTTTTCAAGAACAAAGCAGAGCCCACAAGGACGAGGCCGGAATGCCTCTTTTTTCCCCTTTCGACACCCGGTTTGGGCAGTCTCTTGGCAGTCCTGCTCTTTGAGGAGGACGAGGCAGGGATTTTTCGGGGAACCCCCGGACGGCCCCCCCCCTCCCATTCCGAAAATTTCTCCTCCTGCATCTCTCGGACCCCCCCCTTCAATACTTAGTCCAAGACCCCCCCGATTTAACATGACCTGGTCGTCCCCTCCGTCCGGCGAGGACGGAGCCTGATGGGTACCATGCCAGTGTCCACCTCTTGCGCTGGAAATTCCCTTTTTCTCCCTCAGCTGACCTTCTCGGGCCACGCAATGCACGGGCACCGACCGGGCTGACAGAATTCGTCACCAATCATCATTCTTCTGCCGGGAGGTACCCTGAATCTCCTAGGTTCTTCTACGGTGACAAAGAGCGGAGGTCCTCTAAAAGAGGGATACTTCGTGTTGGACCTCTGATGAGGAGGGTGTGTGGGAGGCGCCAAGTCTCGAGGCTGGCCGTGAGGCTGAGCATGCCTCCTCTTTGGCCCCCGAAGTACTTCGAAGGCGGCTCACCTCAGGTGGTTCGATCTGAGGAAAGCCGAAAGGCATCCAGGAAATCTCAGACCTGGAGTGTTTTTTCGAGAGCTGCCTTCCCCTCCGCGTGAGTTTTATTATTGATCTCCCCCCCCTCCAAGAAACAGTAACTGCTGCCTCAAAAAAGAGTTTTTCTTTCATGATCGGTACTAGAGACTTGTGAGAAGGAGCCCCTGGTGAAAGTCTGGCCGACCCCCCTTTTGCACGCTTGGTTTGAGAGAGGTGATTTGACCAGAGGGGCCGGCGGCTATGATTGGTAGAGAGAAGGCCTCTTCCCTTCCTCACGATGAATCTCTTCGAAGCTCCTCCCCTAGACTCCTTGTAGTGGTCCATCAGTCGTTCAAGTGATGAGGATTTTATTAGAAGCCCCGGACGGCCTCCCTTCGAAAACCTCTTTCCCCTATTCGACCGTCCCGGCGGTACCTTCTTCACGGAACTGACGGGAGCAGAGCCGTGGGGGTTCCTCCGAGGAGGTGTGTCATCCCTTCCCTCGATAGAAGCACGAGGTGGCGCTCTCTTCTCTACCGACTTGATAGGCTTCCGTACAGCTCCGTCCCCCTAAAACAGCCCTTTGGCCGTCCGTGCGAGTAGCGCTCTTTTCTTACACAGGCATCTATATATTACCTTCCCCTTTTTTTTTTTGATCTCCGGGGTATCCCTTTCCCTCTCTCCCTGATGAATGGCTCACTTTTTTGCGAGGGCGTGCGGCGCTTTCATAGAGGCACGAGAAGCCCATTATTTTTATGGGAAACGGGTCTCCGCAGAACGTCAAAATGAGTGTTCTTTCTTTTATTCTCAAAGCCTCCCAAAAACTGTCTTCCCTCTTTGAAGTCATCTCCGCTTTTTATTTAAATTTTGACCTGAAGGGAAGGGTTATGCTCCCCGGGAACGGATGTTGTTTCGGAAGGGTACGTAGATCCTTCCCTCCCTCCGGGTAAGGCGGGTACTTTCCAGTGTCATTTCCTCGGCGGACCTGTTTTCGTGACTAGGAAATGCGAAAGGCCCTCCTCTAACCAGAATCTAGTTCCGGCAAAGATTCTTCCAGAACCTATCGAGACTCTCTTCGGCACCGTCTCTGGCGCCGGTACAGGTAGGAAGTTTCGATCCTTTCCGCCGTTTCCTTTTTTCCCGAGCATGAATCTCTTTTCTGATACGACTTGCGGGACTTTTTGACAGATAATTCTCAGTCCCCACGCTGCGTCGCATAAGGCTCACATCGTTTGGATGCCCTCAAGGGGCGGGCGTGACTTTCCTTTTTGAACTGAATCTTCCGTAAGAAAACGACCCCCCTTCCCTCTTAGCCGCCGTTCTTCGAGGATGTCATGCTCAGCCCAGGACAGCCGGCTCTCGCCGCCTCTCCCATCCTGCCGAAGCGCTTTATCTTTTCGGTACGTACCTTCACCGCGGCGGGTCATCTCGTCTAGTGTCACGTTAGCACGGACTAGCGGCATCCTGTTTCCTGATCACTCCAGCGCATGACCCTCTCTCGGAAATCCTGTTTTTGGACCATTCAAGAAATGATTGTTCAAGACAGCATAGTCCCCCTTTCGGAAGTGCTGTTTTCACCAGGAAGTCCCCTCGACGCGCCTGCTGGACCCCGGTGACTGCCTGTGTCCCTCCCTCTGCTACTTGCCTCGGTGGAAGGCATACGGACAGTCACTTTCTGTTGTCTTTTTCAACCTAAGTCTTGCTTTAACAAAAGTCTTTTTTTTTCCACAACCTGCACTGAAGGTCCTTCCCTTGCGTTTCGGCGTCTTTCAAAAATCCGTCTGTTCGTTCTCGTCCGCTCGCTCGGCGCTCTGGAAATGCAAGGTCCAGAAAGCTTTTTTCCCGTGTCGCTTTCTAAAGACTGGAAGAGTTCCCTCTTGCTGTGGCTCGGTTGGATGGAAGCCTTTCTCACCGCAGATGAAGTCGGAGACGTCTCCCTTTTCCCCTTTTTATTCTGCGGTTCTGAGCGTGTACACTTTTCCCCTGCGCCGAAGGCCCTGCTGCTCCCTCACACACGCTTTCCAGCGGCAGATACTCGCTTTCTGGAGGCCCCCCTTTTTCCCCCCTTCTCACACACCGTCCACCTGAAAACCTGTCGTTCTACTTCCAGGCGGCGCGGGCTGACGGCCATGCATGGTCTTGTTCATTTCACGTGAAGCTCTCTGTTCAGCTTCACCAACCCCTCCCTTCGGCCGGCTCGTCTGATCGCGAAGCAGGGACGCCCTCTGGGGGAATTCCTAGGTGATGAGACATCTTCCCTTAGACTCCCTGGAGCACCGAAGTACAGAACGACCACCCCCACCAAGGACGATAGGTTCTTCTGGCCGTAGGAAACCTTTAAAACCTTTAGCATACAGAATACGTTCAGCACGCGCCGACCCAATCAACATTCCACTGATTCTTTGCAACTCTTTAAGCGAACCCGAAAACGATCGCACGCATCCCGGCCCGCGCGACAGACTACGGGAAAGAGGAGGACCGGCTCACACCCTCGCTTTGGAACATTAGGATTTTAAATTTTAGTTACCCCCTTACGGATAGGCCCCGTAAGGATCCGGTAGTTCTTCCTCGAGCTTTCCGTCTATGAACCACTACACCCCACATCTCCAGTACCTGGAACTACAATGTCCTCACGGCAAGCCGTTGAACATCTCCTTATGGATCCCCCAAAAAGGTCCTCCCTCCCCGGCGAGTCGACCACTGGAAGAAGCCCCCGATCGTGAAACTCAACATACTCTTCTTTCACCTTAAACCTTTCTCCACCCCAGACACGCCCCCCCCTTGGCGTATCACCCCCTCGTTCCTGGACTCACCTCGGGGCTTAAATTTCGGCCCTCCGACCCTCTGCTTCGCCTTTTAACTTCTTTCAGCGCAGTCAAGACATCTCTACCTCCCTTCCTCCCAGATGTGGCCCGTCTTCTAGCCCCTGTTCCCTTCTTGTCCAAACTACCAGTTTCGCCGCTTCTTCCTTCGGCAAGCACGATGAGTTTTTAGTCGAGGAGCCGTTCAGAAACGACGAGATGAAAGTGTTGCTAGGGCACGCTAAATAGGTCTACTTCTACAGCATCCGTAAGTTTCCAGTGTTGCCAGGTTTCCCCCCCTTTCCCTGATTGAACAGAACCCACAACTCCTGGGAAGATGGTGCGACTTGCCCCAGGACTCGAGCACGTTTCTTACGGAAAGATAAAGGGCTATTTTTTCCACCAATAACGGTTCCTTTTCAACTAGCAGCCTTCCCCACCCTGCGACGACCCTATTCCCCCCCTTTAAGGGGACCAAAAGCTTTTGATTGTAAAGACCGATGGCCACATCAAGAAAACGGTACAAAGCTCAAGACTCCCCAAAATTTTAATCCTTTAATTGAATGTAGTTCACAGTTAGGAAGAGGTTGTTAGTGCCCTTCTCTTTTTACTACTTTCTTTTTTGAACATTGAGCGTGAACCGTCCCTGTGCCGAGAGGAATGACATGGACCTGCAACGGGGTGTCGTTTTATTGCCTGCTTAGGCCTGATTCAGCTGGAGGGACCGCGCGATGAATTATTTGGGTCGCCCCCGGAGCAAGGGAAATCTTTTCCTTTTTCCGTAGCTTGAATTGCTGAGAGGGGGCGAGTTGTGGCCGTAGAAATTTCTCGTGCCCTTAAGAACGCTTGTTTTGCGAGAGCGACCTCCCGAATTCTTTTGACACCCCTTCTTTGGGGTTCTGAAATCTAAGAAAGTACGATTGAAAATCCCTTACCGGATTTCCCTTTCTTCGCACCATGCAGATCCCTTCTGGATAATGCCTGCTTTTGGCACGTTAGTTAGTAGATGGAGCGTCCCTATCGTCATACGTTAAGCTATCGTGGCTTTTGTTTGGTGGTGTAGGTTTGTTCGGTTTGGTTGATGAAAGGTCTAGAACTTCAGCTTCTTCCCTCCGGGAGCAAGAGTTCTCTTTTCGAGGAGACTTCCTTTTTGTACTGGTACCAATCAGTGCAAAAGAGTGTTCGTGCCACCTTTCTTTTCGAGATGTCCTTGGATTGCGGTAAGGTGGAAGTGTTTAAGGGATTTCTTGGTCCGGCGTGGTCTTTTCGTCTTTAGAATTGCCAGACGGCAGAGGTTCCCTTTTCCCATGCCCTGGGAAAGCCCTTCCGCTTTGGTCGTAGGTGACCATCTGGTTGTAGACCTTTCAGGGTGAGAATATTGGCTATAGTTTCTCTCTTACAGGCTGTCTTTTTCTCGGCAGGTTTTGAGCCTTGTGAAAAGAGTGTGGATAACGAATGCTCTGTCTTTGTAAACTCTTGCCGTCGGACCCTGTCTTCCAGGTGTTAAACACGGAGTTTTTTTTTTTAGGTTGGACCCTGGCAATTCACTATTTGCCGTTGTTTGATCGACAGCGAAAGGGCTACAGACGCTGGAAATCCCTTTTTGACAATATGTAGTTATCCTCCTAGTTACCCTTCTTTTGGCGCTTAGGCCCTCTCTTCCTTTGAAGAATTACTGAGTCTGTGATGCCGAAGCTTTAGGGCTTGATCAGATTCTTTTCCCTCTAAGAAATTTCCCCCTCTCCAGGTCGTCTGACCCCGAGCCTAGGTTATATGCACCTAGGTAGCCGTCCCTAGATGGCTTCCCAGGCATGCTTAGCTCCCCTTTTTCCGGCCGTTTGGAAATTGCTCGATGCCCATCCTGGCCTGAGAGGCACGTGCCGGTTACGACCGGAATCAGGTTCAAGTCCCTTAGGCTGGTTTCGATTTTTGTAAACGACCTTATGATCTTTTTTTTTGTTACGATGGGAACCGGCCCCCAGACAGGCCCCTTATCCGTGCACTCGGCCGAGGCCAAATTTGATTCGCGGTTTTATTCCCTTGGCGCACGGGCACCCCCTGGAAACGCTGCAATAATTTTCTTTACTCCGGAATGAGGCCTTCCAGTTTGACGGCTTTTCTCGATTGCCTTCTCAATGCGCCGATGGCCCCTTGCTCCATGAGCTGTTTTGTCGCAACAGGTCTCTCCTGGTCAGCACCTTTTTTTCTTTATTGGCGGGACCTTCCTCTCTCGAGCCCGACGGACTCCTCACGTCCCTCTGTCTAAAGAAAATGCGACGCCTCTATGGTTTGTCTCGGAATCCTTTTTTTCACCCCTTCGTTTTTTGAAAGATCCCCCGTCCGGCGGTTTCCCCTCCCCCGGCGTAATTGGAGAAGAGGGATTTTGACCATGCCGGGGTTTCGTGACCTTGTGAGAACCGTACGGCCGGTGCCAGCCCTCCTTACGACCGGGTGAAAGTTCTTTTCCTGACCTTTATTTTCCGCCGACGGGATGTCTCGTGGTCATGGGACAGTGATCTGGGAGGGATTTCGCGGATTTTGTTCTTTCCAAAGCACAGGCTCAACAGAGCTGCCGGTCCTAACCCGCGGTGACCCTTCCTTTCTTACGATCTTTATGTCCTTTCAGCGCGATGTTGGGCGGCTGATTCGAAAGGCTCGGTGGAGGGTCTTTTTTTTCACAGTCGGACCCTCTTCTTCAGGTTGATTTTCTTTTCCTCGGTATTTTTAGCCGACCTGGAATTGTTACCCAGGAATAGCACCCTGTGGCAGCCGAGTCTTCTCCTTTCGCAGAGCGTTGCCTTTATCTTGAACAGTTCCAAGTTCCGTATGCTTGAGAAAAAGCGGAATTTGCTTGATCTATCATGCTTCGGGAACGGTTCGGGGAGTCTTGAGTTTCTTCCGAAGAGAGACTTTGAGATTTTTTTTTTTTTTTTTCCGTGCGCGATAGGCCCGGTGAGGTCCTTGGATGGTGAAGGGACAGACGGCCTTCCCGGTCGTCCTTTTTCCTGTCCCGCGTCTCGCCGAAGCCCGCCGCTTTTTTTCCTTCTGTTGTGCACAGGGGCCTACTGTCTGCTGAAGTGATTCGTCAGTCCGGCGCTGCAGAGTTTTTTTTAGCTTCCTTTCCTTGCACCTGGCCTTCTCTCCTTCGCTCTTTTTTTTTTGCGGTCTCCTCTCTGACTGGGTTGGGACGAGGCAGGTGCGCCTTTCCCTCGATCGAGAAAGCTTTTTTTTTCTGGGCTCGTCCCCGGTTCCCTTCCGACTTTTTTCCTTCCGCGCCGCCCAGTGCGTACGTTTACTCCTGCCCGCGCAGGGCTCGATCGGCGGCGAGTAAAAACTGCTTCTCTTTTCCTCCTCCCCTCCGGTGTTTTTCTCTTTTTTGTAATCTCCCTTGGATCGACGTTCCCTCTAGGAACTTTATGTGTGACCCCTGGTAACTCCGAACGCACCTCGTCCTCGATCTTCTTAGGCGCACCGCCATCGTTACCACGCAACCCCACTGCCTCGGTTCTTGTGCGTTTCCGTATAGTTTCCTTCTCTTCGGTGCCCTTCTTTCATGGAGTTAGGAGCTCAGGCGGCTATTTCGATACCGTAATAGAAGGGTGCAGGCGGTCTCCCCCAGCAGCAGGGAAGGCTCCTTACGGTCTCGAGGCTTTCTTTCGTTCAGCGCGCTTCTTCTTCTTTTTGACCTCGGTTCTTCCGGACCGCGGGCAGGAACCCACCGCTAGCGACCGCAGGCGTGTATCCTTTTTTTGTAGTTCGTCAGGATCTTCTTCGTCGTCCCGGTCGGCCCTCCCACCGTCTCTTCCCTTCGACGTTCTGCAGTTCCCGGTGCGTTCACTTTCCTTGTTAGCGTTGAAAGATACGGCCTCCCCACGCGCGCGGCGATAATCAGACTCGCGGGATTGCCACGCCGGCTATTTTTGGTGAAAATTCTGATCCGTAAGCTTCTTGCGCGTACGGCCACCGAGCCTTTATGTAGCAGCAAGCAGCCGCGAGGCGCCCTCCCCGCCCAGCCGCCGCTCGCTGTGATTCCACACTTCCTCCTCCGTTAATTTCTTGTGGAACCTCGCAAAGTCCTTCGAGAAGAGGTTTCTTTTTCTTCTTTCTTTTGGTCTACCCTGCTCCCCACGCCCAGCGCGGTCATCCCTTCCTCTTTAAAGCAGTTTTTAACCCTCCCCGATTTCCGGTAACCCGTTCCCCGCTCGACCAGGCCGTACCTCTCGTCGACAGCGCTTCCTCCTCGGTTCCCTCTTGCTCCGTCTCTGCCTTCCCTAAATGGGCTTTCAACTAAGATTGAAGCGCACCTGCTACGGTCCGAGCCCTCTTTTTCGATGGCGAGGCATCTTCCCTTGTTACAGGCCTCTTTTTCACGAACCTTGGAGATGATCGCCCCTGCCTCGGAAGCAGGAAACGGCCCCGCCCCCCTCTTTTTCGCACGTGTTCCCTCCAGGGTGGCGTTTGCCCAATTTCCTTTTTTCCCAGGTTGCGTTTATGTAGACGGGAGAACTGAGAAGCACTCGAGGTCGCCCCTTTCAAACATGGTCTCTTCCCTCAGTCTTCGAAGTTCTTTCCAGGCCTGCCCCGAGTCTTCAACAAAGTGAAGGCTGACCGATACGCGGGATTGAGTCCCAGGTCCCTTCTCGGTTCCACAGGCCTCTTTCATCAATTCCCCTATTGCCCCCCGGAGAGCGGAGAAAACACCATTGGCCTGGTCGGAGTTCCGTGCTGCTCATGCCCGAGTTTTCTCTCTTCGCAGGATCATGGCCCTTTTTGATCGGTTCCCCACGATGTCGGAAAGAACACTCGCGGACCATCTTTTCTGAGACTGTTTTCGCCTCTATCCGGAGTTCTGGAGTCAGTTTCTTTTCCTAGACCCGCCCGCTTCGCTTCCGGTTTTCCGGCCACGTTCGACGAGCCTCCACAGTCACGAAGTCCCCTACATGTTCCCCTCTTCCCTTTCCTTCCTACCGATCTCCACGCTGTACTTCATTACGGCAAGGGCCAGCCTCGTGGACCCGTCTCTTCTGGCCCGCGCTGCCCTCTCCCCAAAAACGGGACATTCACTATTTCTCCTCCCGGTGGACCACCCCCGGACATCGAGTTCTGGTCTCAACATGATGCTTTTTCCACCCGTGTCAGCTCTCCTCCTACCGAGTTCTCCTTCCCTCTTAAAACTCCTTCTCCCCAAGACTATCTCAACCCGACCGGTATACCAACCCGTCTATTCACTAAGAAAACCCGATCAAACGTTCCTTTCATGCTTCACAATCTCTCCGGGCCCCTTTTCCCAACGACCCGACAACGGCACCTTCCAATTACCGTGTTCCCCCTTACAGTTCCCCTTTCCCTCTTCGCCCGCTTTGGCACTCTTTTCCGGACTCTTCCAGCTTCTACAACGTTAGCAGAGAACGCTCCCGGCTGCCCGGAAAAGCTCTCCTCAGTTCGTAAGTCGTCTTTCACCAAGATTAAACGTCTTTTCCTTCGCAACCTTTTCCCCCCAATCATGTCAAATAGTCAGGCCCCCTCGCAGTCACCAGCGGAATAAGCCCCCTGCGTGCGACTTGCTTTTAACCCTTCATTATCCTTCCCCCCTACCGTTTTGCCACCATCTAAATAATCCCCTGGAGATGCGTCGCTTCTCTTTTACAGCGTTTTCTTCCATTTTTCCCGATCACCACAACCCCCTGTTATTCCCAAACATCCAGAGAAGCATACGAGTGACCGGACGTGGACCGCACTTCCCCCCAAGAGAGGTCCCTCCTTCCCCCTCCCCTTCTGGACATGTTCACCTGCACACCGGTCAACAGTGCTGCCCGGGCATACCTTCCCCGTGCCTGTCCCCTCCAAAGGCTCGCGTTTCATCCCCCCTTTGTGTTGAGACGAAGATTCCCTAAAGAGCCGTGCCTCCCCCGCTTAACTCCAGGGCCCTAATTCTTGCCTCTGGGAAGCCAACCTCCAGGGATTGTTAGGTGTTGACAAAGAATTTCAATGACATTCCAGTTCTTTTATACAGGCATTGAAATGGTATTAGTAGTAGATGTAGGGGTTGTGGCTGCGGAGTTCATGGAAGTCTTATTTTTGTTTGGAAGCCTTCCTGAAGACGTACTGATTATCTCTTCTCCCCTTTGTTCCTGGTGATGGATTTACTTTTCCTGAAGTATTGTCTCCCTGCACAATGGTTTCTCTCCCCTTCCTTCAGCTCCTCTGCCGGCAATGGATCCAAGAAGATGCGCAGAAAGTTCATTTCGGTTTGTTAGGTTTCCTAGACTCTTGCTTTCCCCCCTTTACCCAGGCAGAAATTGTCTCTGGATGGTAGTACCATATTCCAGGGGCAGTAGACTCTTTGTTCGGTGCCTGTAAGTGCTCTGTTTTCTTGAAAAACGGGCATTGGTGCAGGGACTTGGTAGCGAGTCTCCGTGTATTTTCGAACCTTGCGAAGTTAACCTTATGTCTCGTGACGTCACCATTCAAATGTTCAGGGGTCTTATTGGAGAGCTGGTCTAGGTGAAACAAGGGAGGGTAGGCCGGTTCAGTTTTTCCCCGATCTTCTTTCTCTTGTCCTTTTTTCTTTTCAAATCCTCCTTTCGTCATTCCAAGTCCCTGTGACCCGCATCAGGTCCCGGAACGCGATGTCCCGGTGTTTCCCCTTCTCCGTTTTAGTTGCCCAGTTCCTCTGCTTCATCTCCAGGTCTACGGGTCACATATTGATTGCCCTTGCAGTTGCCGTCTCCCTGTCCAGAGACCTTTTTTTTACAGCCCCTCCATCTTTTTCCTTTTTCTTCGGGCGGTCAGCATCGGCGGCCCCTTTCGGCGCCTGGATTTTTCTCAACGCTGCGCCTGCGCTTTCTCTGCCCTCTGGGTGCGCGATGAGGTTCCTTCCGAAGACAGCATTTTTTCCCTTGACGACGGCTTCTGCCCCCCATACTTTTCCTCCTAGCTTCTCTCCTCGTGTCTATGACGCCCGACAGTTTCCGCCCTGGAATGATCCCTCTTTCGTCCAGGCCGGCCCCTACTGGTCCCATGGACCTTTTTTTTCCGACTCCTTTCCCCTGCTCTTTCATCTCAAGTTTGGAACAGACCATGAATGGACTTCATCCTTCTGCGCCTGGCGTTACTTCCACGAAATTTCTAATCCGTCGGTGGGAAAGGTATCTGACCCCTCGCCCCGCAACACCTTTCTCGCTTTCAACCCTCATGTCGCCAGCGGGAACGTTTTCTTGGCGCGATTTTGCCACTGGAAACTCCTCCTTACGTCTTGGACTGCCCCCTCCAAGTTTTTTCCCCCCCCCTGTTACGACCGGTTGCGCAAGGCGGAACTCTTTCCCTTCCTGACCTCCACGCGGAGCACTGCATCCATGAGCTTTCCCCCCCCTCCGTTAGAAACCTTTTTTTTGCGACACTTCTCTCTGCAGGGTCTTTCAGAGCCACGACAGAACGGATTTTTCGGGAACTCTCGAACGGCCACGAATCCCATCACAGCCTCCCCCCTCTCTGGCCTATCGTGTCTCGTTTTCTCTTCCACAATCCCCATTCCCGCTTTTCCCCATCTGCCTTGGAAGTTTTCGCTTTCTATAAGGGCTGGAGCTCCTTTTTGGCGGGGACAATGCCATTTTCATTTCTTTTTGACAGCGTCTGACACTTTTCCGCAAGCCCCTTTGTTTCCGTGCTTCAGGACCCACATCCTTTCGGGACTGTTTTCCGCCTTCTCTTTTTTCGAGGCCTCCTGGAAGTCTTTTTTTTTTTTTGTTTCCCTTGCACCGATGAGTTTTCGTTCAGGATGCTGTTCCACGAGACCGGCTTAGGCGTTTTTCCTCGGGATCTTTTATGACCCCCCTCCACGACCATCGGGGCTGGTAGAGAGGGCTGCAGAAGAGCTTTGTCGGAGGCCTCCAGAAGCGGTCTAATTTTCGTCGGCTTTCCTGCCCTTTCGTGGTTGAGGAAAAGAAGACCTGCATTTTTCCTCCATCGCCGCGGGCGGGAAGACCGTCTATTTTTTCGGTATGATCTTCCTCTTGGCGCTTTTTTCCCTCGATGTATCAACGTCTTCCCTTTCCCTCTCCTTCCCTCTGTCAGGGGAACGGACGGCGGAGAAGGAGATGCTGTCTCCGGGTTTTAAGCCTTTTTCTTTCCTGCCTAAGGCCCCGGACCTAGGTTCCCTCTGTCTTATTGGTCGACGGGCTCCACTTGTTCGGCAGGTTTTCCACGCCGAGGTTCCCCTCCTCTGCGCTCCCGTCTCAGCCTTCCCCCTTCGGGATTCTCCTCCCCTGCCAGTGAGTGCATCAGGTCCTGGGGCAGCGCTCCCGCCCGTCCCGGCAGGCAGGCCTCGAGATACCGCTTCTTTCTCGGCCAGGACTCTTGTTGCCTTCTCTTTTGTCACCTTTTTTGGGGTCTTTTCTTTCCTTAGTCCGGGCCCATAACTGACTGGATTCTTTTCCTTTGCCGCGAGGTACCTTGCCGCCAGTCCTCCCTCCTTTTTCCCTGCGATCCATTTTTTCTCTCCTTGCGGCGTCTTTTTCCTCCCCCTTTTGTGGTTTTCTCTCCTTCCGGTGTACCTCTGAGCGAGCGGCGACGCTGACTTTTTACCCTCTTTCGAGGGCGTTGAGGAGCTGCTGCCCGCGACTCTCCCCCGGTTTGGAACACGGGTTAACGACTTTTCTCAGGCGAGCGTCCCCTCCTCCCTTCTCCAACCCTTTTGCGACTCAGTAGCTCCGGACGGAATAGACGGAAGATTTTGATATGTGCCGGCCCAGGTGCTTTCCTCGTGAGAGCACAGTTTTTTCTTCCCGGAGGCCAGTCCAGCAGGTTCTTCTTTTCCCGTAAAGCCCCTTTCGCCTCCTGTTCGGGGTCAATAGGAGTTCTTTTCTTCCAATGGCCTTTTTACCTAGTGACTCTCTTCTCCGAGGCCTTCCCCTCATTCTATAGTCCCTTTTCTTCTCCGTATTTTCTTAGAGATGGGCTAGGAGTCAACCCAGGTAGGCAAGACTCATTCTCTGTCATCCTACAGAGGGGTTCTTCCTCAGCCTCTTCCAAGTTCCTTTTTTTTTTTCTTTTCTTGTTGAAAGGCGCAGATTCTCCTTTTTGCTCTTGAATAAGATCCTTCTCGCGGGCGTCCCGAAATCCTTTTCCTGAAGGCCCTTCTAAACTTTTAGTCCTCCTTCCTCCGATTTTCTTTTTTGACGAAAACACAGAGGTGAATGCTCGTCGCCCCGGAAAGCCCGCGCCCAAATAGCTCTTTTCCTAGCTTCCTTCTAGCTCCCTCTTCCCGCCTACCTTCTTACAGAAAGATAGTTCACGAATGCACTGCATCCTCTTTGTTACTCCGCACCAATCCTCTTCCCTGGTTCCCCTTGCGTCAAAAATGGCCCCCCCATTATGTGGTCCGTATGCATCGGTTAAACCCTTTCCTTTTTATGTCTCCCTTAAATCGATCGTCTTCCCCCCATGACCCACTGTTCTTTTCCCCTCCCTATGTCCTACCCGGAAGGACTCTCCGTAACCTGGGGATTTCCGATGTTTGAACAACCCGTACAGCACACCTAGACATTCGTCTGCTACCCGCTGTTCCGTTTTGCAGTCTTTTTTCCCCAAAATAAGCTTCGCTGATCGCCGCTCTATTCGGAGATCTTCCTTCCCCGGCCCCAGTTTCCGTTTCTTCCCTGGGCCCAGAGGTGCCAAGTCATGGAGCAGTTAGGGCCGTGTGCTTCGTTCTGGTTCCAGCTCATAAGACATGAGTCCCCCCTGTAGACGTTTCAAACCCGATTTCCTCACGGCTTACGATTTTTTAGTTTCTCCTGTCTTCTCCTGAAGGGAGAGTCTCCAAAAGATTTCGGCCGATGCAATTGATTTTCTTTGTACCCTTCCCCCCCCCCCCCTTTTGCTCAATTACGATGCAACTCGCTTTAAACTGGCAGTCAGTCTCCTACGGGCCCTTTCCTGTCATTCTCCCCTGTTTTTTTCTTTTGAGTCCCCAGTTTGCAACAATCCATGGCCATTCAACCAGGTCAGGCAGCGCATGTCCCTCCCTGACTTTCCGCAGGTCTTTCCCCCTTTTCTCCCCCTGCGGGATGGGAATCTTCTACGGCAGTCGTCAGCTGGCGGATTCTTTCTTTCCTTGCCGCGCCTCGATCTTTTCCCCCCCCCCATGACCCGGCAAAGGCTTTTCGGGAGGCGGATTGAGCCCCTCACTAAGCTCTTTCCCCTCTACAGCGTGTGACCCATAGCTCTTTCCAGCGGTTTAGTACCCTGGTCCTTAACTGGCCAGCGTTTCGTGGACCCGGACTTTTCGCGTTAAGTCTCCACAATCAGCCAAACTCCCTTCTTTTTCCTGGAAAAACCTGGTAACGTTCCCCTTTTTTTTCCAAACAGGGACCCCCCCCCCCCCCCCCCTCGCGTTTTCTTCTGGTCCCCCGCAGCCCCCTTTCTTTCCCCTCAAGCCTTGAGATAAAAGACGTGCACCCCCTAGTGCTCATAACCGGGTTCCTACCTGGCCACCTCCAGGGTCCTTTTCCGACCCTGCGTTGCCTACGACAAGACAACTTTTCGCAAGGCAGTGTTACGCGCAGTTTCACACTTGCCTTTTCTTCGTCCCCCTGGGCCTTTTTTTTTCAACTACAAGTCATCTGTCTACGTAAGGCCTCCTGAAACCCACTCAGCTTCTTTCTTTTTCCACACCGCAGAGATGAACTCTTAGCTCGGTCCTCTCCCTGGAATACGTTCTTCCGCAGGAGTTTTCCCCGATCATTCCTCGCTTTGACTGAGGCAAAAAGTACTTCCTTAGACCCTGGCAGAAACCTCCCTTGCCGATGGCTTTCCTACATTCTCAGCCCCGCTCATGACGCTCGCTTCAAATTAAGTAAGGAAACAACAATTTTTTTTTCCGGCCGGTTTCTTCCGACTTCCCCCCCCTCGACCTCATACCAGTCCTTTTTTTCTTTTCAAGTATGGAAATAAAAGGACCAACCCTTGAGCTTAGCACCTCCCGAACTAAACCCCTTTCGGACCTCTTCCGTTGCCCCCCCCCTCTTTTCCCGCCAATTAGGAAGAGGTCTTTATTTGAAAATCTACTTTCTCCTAAGTCCTAGCCGCGACCTCTCCATTGAGATTTTCCTCTACCCTTTTGACGATGACCATGGCCTCCTTTGCGGTGCTGCTTCTCCCCCCCTTTTTCCAGTGATCCTCTTCTGGATGCCCTCCCCTTGTCACTTCCCCTCAATGTAGTGGCGTGATGTCTTCCTTTTCTTTTTCTGCAAAGGATGCTTGTGGAATTTTTAGTTTGCCCGTAAGTATCCCTTGGGAAATTGCCTTGATAGTCCCTTCGGAGCCCACTTTCTGACTTTCTGAAAAAGCCCTTCATTTTTTGGCTTTCATCCTTCCAGTTAGTGGCCCCTGCCCCAGGCCACGGCCGTAGACATTCTTTGCCGATCTGAACTGGTCCACGTAGCTTTGGCCCTCCTTTAATAGCGAAGAACTCCCTAGAGGGATGGGTCTTTTTTTCCTTCTAATACGTCAGCTTCGGTCTTTTGGGCGTATCCTTTCGTAATTGAAGTAGACGGGTTTTTTTCTGTAGGGGTCCCTGACAGCGGCCTTCCCCCAGTTAGTTCCCTTATTTCCCCTTTGTGTCCTTTTTTTTTCCCGACGAGCCGGAACCGGGAGGAAAAAGGAATTCGGTCTCATCGGTTTTCCCTTCGAACCTTTTCCCCGGACTCTTTTTAAGTCAAAGGAGGGTGATCTTTTTTGGTCTAGGTGACCCTCCTTTATCCCTTTTCCCATGGTGAGCACTGTTTTTCTTTCAATCTCTCTAGTCTCAGCGCTGTCGTTGGAAAACTCTTTTTTTCTTCGATTTTTTTTCCCAGAAATCACTCAGACCTCTCTCATTGTTGTCAAGGCTGGCCCTTCCCGGTGTCGTTGAACTTCTAAAACTTTATGTTGGAACTGGGGCGGCACTACACGCTTCCCTTTACTCCGACCCCCACGCGTCCTTTCCCCGCCGCTTTCCTATGTTTTCCCTTGTTTGTACGGCGGTTCAGGACTCCGGGTCAAATGTCCCCCCTTCCGTGGAAGTTCTTCGAAACTTCTAGGCCGCATCCTTAAGTTGTTCTTTGGAGGTGCTGATCCCAGCTTTTCTCGACAGCCAAATCTCGCTCTGACGAAGTTTTTCTCAAAATTTTTTTTCATGAATGTCCTCCCTAACGCAGTCGCTGGCGGACAGGAATCCTGCCGAAGTACCTTCTCTTTAAATGTCTTCTTATACTTTGATCTTTTCTTTACCAAGTTTCCGGCCTTAAAATGGAATTTTAGTCGTCGGACGAAATTCTCGAACTTTCTCTCTAGGTATGTCGGGTGTGGTTTCCCCTTCTTCAAGCCATGGCCTTCGGTCTCCGGTCATTGTGGTGATCTCCCTCTGGCAATTTTCGAAGTCCTCTCCCACGACGTCCCTCCTGACCCCATGGCGGCCAGTGTGGAACTCCCTCTTAAGAGGACTTCTTTTTCTTATGCCCTACGAGCCACCGGCATTCCCTGATAAATGGCCCCGTGGGTGTTTCCAATGACTGAACCTAGTCTGGGATGGCGGTCTCTTCATGTCTTCCCGAACCGATCTTCTTCTGGGAACCGCCTCCCGGTAATCTTTCCCAAAGGTTTTCAACTCCTTTCGAATTTACTTTAAACCCCCCCTCCTATTTTTCAAAGGACATGCATTCCGGAGGTCCTTCCTGCTTCAGGGACTTTTCTCTTCGGTTTGAAGTCTGGAGTGTTTCCCCCAGTCATGGCGCTCTCCCTAATTCACTCCAGCAACGGAATCTTGGGAACTCCCCCCCTCGGGAATTTCCTATTTTCAGGGAGGAATGGGAGGACGATGGGCTTTTCAAAAATAGCCTTTCCAGGTTCTTTTCCACTCTCGGATCTTCTGCACTCTTCACCGGGATATTCGGTGATTCGCGAGTCTCCGAGAGTTCGGGCTTACGCTCTTCTGGAGGGGCTGGCTTGGACTTTCTGTAAGAGACGTTCCCTTTTTTCGACTTCGGCGTCCTGTAGTTTTTGCGGACCCCCCTCTATTTTCAACAGGACTTTCTTCCTTAGCGAAGCTCTCTCCCTCTATGGCGGGAGTTTTTTTTCCCCACGCGACCTTCAGAAGTTGCGGATTCCCTTTTCATCGAGGCGTCTTCTAGGTCACTTCGAGACTTTCGGACTCCAGTTTCCCCCGAGCGCAAGATCCGGCTCGCTAGAAACCCTTTCTATAGGCGATTTATCCTTTTTGCGCTTTTTCTCGGTCCGTTTAGCGATAGTTCAAGAAATGGAGGTCGCAGCCGCTTCTTTTGCTTGGCTCCTTCTCCCTTCACCGCCGTACTTGGATCCTCGAGATCTGCTCTTCCTCGGAGCTCCCTGTCACCGGTAACCTTTTAACTGCCGCTATGACGGCCCGGACTTTTTTCCGTCTCTTTTTGAAGTTTCTCTCATCCACTACCTTTTGGTTTTCTTTCTTCTCCCTTTTTCCAACCGACCTGAGCATTGGGGTACAGGCGACATAAAGAGCAAGTCGATCCACGCGTTTTTCGCGTCTTCCTTCATTCCTCTATGTCTTTGATTTGCCGAAGCAGCTCCCCTACCTCTTTTTCGAAGTGCGCGGGATGTTGTCCTTGCCCCTTCTCGTCCTTTTTCCCCAGGAGGGGCCCTTTGCCCCCCTCCTCCAACGCAACTCGTGATCTTCAGTGGGACTACTTCACCCCCCATGCTCTTTTTTTTCCCTTCCGTGGACGTCCTTTTTTCCCTGACCACCTTTCGCGACTTTCTATGGAGGGGCCGTTTTCTGATAACGTCAGCAGCATTTGCAGGCGTCACCCAGCCCAACCTTTCGGAGTTCTCACTCTTCCCCAGAGAGCTTGACTTCCTGAACCTCCATCAGAGGCCTTTCCCTTTTCAGGAACCTCAACGCTTTCCTCTCGTCCGGTGCATCCGTTCCGTCAAGGACTTTACCTTTTTTTCTTTCTCCGCCGTTCTCCTTTCCCTGAATGATCGACTCCGCTTTTTTCCTGTCTTCTCTCCCGTTACGGTGCGTGGAATCACCTCGCGGACAATCTCCCATCGAGAGTCTTTTCCGAATAGCTTTTTTTTTTTTCTTTCCCGATGGCGGTGTCATGAAGGTAGGAGGTCCCTTCCAAATTACTTCCATACGTCTCCGACCGCGTCGGATGCCAAGAGAGCTCTCCCGGACCTCTTCTATACCCCTTCCCTTGTAGATGTCGGTCGTCTCAGAACCTTCATCTCTTGGTGAATTCTACGCTAGTGGAACCCTGTTCCCTAATAGCTTTCGTGTACTTTCAAGACTTCTGCGGGTGCCCGGTACAGGAAATAATGATGTGACTCCGCCTGTCCCCTTTTCCGTGATGGCGTTCTTGTTGTCAGAAAGTTTTCTCCCCCCTCTTTGGCCCTTCTGTACCCTCCTCGGGCATACTACTTACTTTACAAATGGTTCAATTTTTTTTTCTTCAACCTAAGTCTCCTGGTCCGAGATCTGACATCGCCTTTCCTTACATTTATTTCTTTCTCTAGGGTTCCAGACCCGTTTTTTTCTCGTATCCTCTCGAAGTGTCTTTTCCTTTTTTTCATCAGGACTGCAAGTGTCGATCGACCGAGAAAGAGGTGCCCCACTGGAGTATCGCTGATGTTTTTTTTGGCAGTTTTTTTTCTTTCAAGCATTCTCCTTTTTTTCAGCCGTCAACCTTACTCCTCTCTTATTTGCTTGGACGCCGACTTCTTGAGCTCTTTTTTCTTGTGCCCTTTTTTCCAGTTTCCCTTTAACTCAACGAGGATTCTCTCCGCGGGGGTTTTTCTTCGGTTTTTCCACAATCTTTCCCCTTTTTATACATGGCAGCCCCGTCTTCCGGGGAATGAACCTTCTATTTTTACGGGTTTTCCTGCCCTCCGCTCCTTGAAGAGATTTCCTTGAGAGTCCCCCCCTTTTTTTTCTTAAACCCTTCGGCCGAGCATGGGATTTCGAAGCAGGCCGGGTCCTCCCTCGTGCATTTTCATCTTTCCCAGCATGAGCTTTTTGCGAGTCCTCTACGACTCCTTTTGCGTGGCAGCCCCCGGAGCAGCGCCGCTGGCAAGAACCGGCAATTCTGAACTTCACCCCTCCTCTGCCGAAATTTCACCTATCGGACAGTCTCCCTACTACCTTTCTGAACATCGATGCAAGACTTTCCTCTGTCCTTCTTGTCTTTCCCCCCGGACTGGAACCTTCTTCCCCCCTAGTCCGCCAACCCCCCCCCTCGTGGGCAGCCCCCTGGGCAAAATACCACTTGTTTTTCCCTGTGAAACCACTTTCCTGTATTATCCCCCAGGGCCCCTCTCTCTCCCTTGAACCCCCCCCCCCCCCCATACATCCCGACCCCGATCAGTGAACTCTGGAAGATAGTGCTCACCCCTTAACTCTCCCTATCCCCATATACCCCCTTTTTTTACCGTCTTTTCTTCCCCTCCTTGGACACGTCGGCCTCCCAGAAACAAGTCCTTCGCAAGGCCGTGTTAAACCTTCACGCCCCTTCCCCCGAACCCCCCGTCTTTCTCATGGACTCTTCCCCAGTCGCAGGCTACGTACCCGTTTTTTTTTTTCCGAAAGAGACACTCCGTCACCCCTTCCCTTCTTCCTGCTTTCTCCCCCTCCGACGAGCTTCCCTGCGCTCTGGAAGCTTCGACCACGGCTACCCCCCTCAGGATGTGGAACCCTTCTTCCTGGCTCCCCCCTCTTTGCAGGGGGGGACACGTACTTAATGAGGACTCAGAACACCAATCCTTTTTGGTTTCCAGGCCTAATGTTCTGATTGACTCATCGCTGAATCTCGTCCCCCGGGCCCGTAAAGGGCTATCCCACCAACTACGGACCTTCCCTCCTCTTCCAACACCCCTTTCCCTCGTACGAGATTCCGTTCCGATAAGCTTTCGCTGTCAAGCACCTTTTGAAAATAAATTTAGGCGTGTCCACATGCCCAGCCCCAGTTCTCAGCTCATTCCTCCTCCGGAATGTCGTTCCCTTAAAGGCCTTTCAGAGGAGACGGTAGGACATCCCCTCCCTTCCACTCTACGTTGTTCTCTCATATAAAGAGACACAGAATTTCGCTTGGAAGGCACTTACTTCAGGACGACCCCACTCCGGGTTGCCTTTGAGA
>Ga0179593_1373153_pt1 | contig 23980 bp, 15 predicted proteins | sample CZODoug2_1_08_16_FD_185931 | JGI IMG/M metagenome (GOLD analysis project Ga0179593, IMG submission 185931) | Vadose zone soil fungal communities from Angelo Coast Range Reserve, California, USA - CZODoug2_1_08_16fungal (PacBio error correction) | ecosystem: Environmental > Terrestrial > Soil >... | reverse complement strand
CTGGCGACTGTCCCACAATTTTCTCGTGAGGTCGACATGAGAGTGCTCGGTTTATCCCTTCCCAGCGAGCGCTTTTAAACGAGCCGGAGCCGCACGGGACTGCTGTACGAGGGCCGCCAGATGGCGGAGAGAAGCCGATGTGAGGATACCACTACCAGTTTAGACCTTCTCTGGAAAATATTTCAGCGCTTGTCCATGAATGTTTATTTCAACTGAACGTCTTGCTCTTGGACTCCAGTCGTGCAACTTCGGGTTTCGCGCCATTGTGTTGAGGTTTTTGGCGCTGTCCGTAGTCGAGTGTACGGGCATGACCTGTCTGTTGCGGGGTTGGCCTATTTGGTCCCCGTACAATGACGTGGCTCCCGATTATGTTCGGTTGCACGTGCTCGGCGTTTATTACTAGGTTTTGCACGAAGCCTGCATGTTCCTGCTATCACTCAAGGCCCGTGTCAAAACTGCGAGTCGTCCCGCGTAGCCGCGGTGGCGCGCCTTTTTTGTGTACCATTGTCAGGCCTCGCCTTGAGACAAATGAGCGATTCCCCCGCCATTGCTGTGGCCCCTTCCCCACCTCCCCTGGCCGGACCTCATTATGGCTCCGTTTGAGACCATTCACGCCGGGATTTACCATCCCATCAACCCTATCTAGGTTTTCCTTGCCTGAAACCTCGTTCGTCCTACCCCGTTTTTTTTTAAAAGGCGGAATATTGCCGAGGCTGTGGTTCTTTTTCTTCGCAGTAGGCGAGGTGTGTGTGGCCCCGTAGGCCTTTAAAAGACAGTCCGACAAGCACCGCTGGGGATTGACACTTTATCTTTTCCCCCTGTTTTATTCATCAACTTTGGCCCGCATTTCTTTCCAGCTGTTGCGCTTCTTTCCCAAGCGAAGCCTTTGTAGACGGGAACAAACTTGAAGTTCCAACTTGCCTGTCTTACCTAGCTCTGGTAGAATATTCGTCTTCTTTAGCTCTGTCGGGCTTGGTTCAGGATGTGTGCTTTTGTGTTTTGTTTGTAGTCCGCAGACTGCGTTGCTGGTGTGGAGCTGGTTTCTGAACCGCCCGCCGTCTCCTTTGCCTTGGGTATTGCAGTGGATTTGTTCTTCTGCGCTGGCGCTTGTCCTTGTTTCTGTGCTTGCGCAGCCTGAGGTCCCTTATAATTATTTGTTTACTCTTTTCAGTGGGCTTATTCCTTTTGCGTTTTGCTCCGAGCAGTTCGCATCGCCTTATGGTTTCCTTTCCCCCCGCATCTTGTTTCCGGGTTCTACCTTGTCATCACCCCTTTTTACCAGCTAGTCCCAGACTAAGGCCGATGTTCCCTTAGTGCATAGCAGTGCTCCATGGAGCCTGTCGGTAGTAGGCGATTATTCCTTCCTTGGCCAGTCTTGCACGCGATCCTGCCTGATTTGTCTACCAATTTTGGGGCATCTTGTCCCGCCGTCGGCATGCCTTGACTCTGATTTCCGTCCCGTGTGGCTTTTTTTTTTTTTTTCCTTTGGATTTTCTCTTTTTCCTGCCTGCGGCACCGGAGGGATTAGGCCTTACCCCCCTTTAAGAACTCCAAAAGCAGTAATTTGTCACCATTGCTTTGACATAAGTGGCCGTCCCTACCACTTCTTCGATCCATTGAGTCTTTACGCACCGCCCCGGCCCCTCCACACTCATTCAGCGCCGTGTACAGGCCGCGCTCCTTAGACTGATTTTGCTTCAGGGGTTTTACATCCCGCGGCTGCCTCGTTTTTTTGTATTCCACGCCCAGGTGTACCACCGAACTATTCAATGTATCACGGCGCTATTACTCTCGGCCCCTTGCAGCCCGAAGTCCCCTTTGTTTCGACTTGGGATTTATGTCCCCCCCTGACTAGTCTGTGGCGATGCGTCGCCTAGCGTTTGTTTTAGTCGCCCATTTGCTCCTACAGCACCGATCACAGCAGGCTTGATCCGCTCCTTGCGATTTCCTTGTGCCGTAGTGTGCATTTCCATGGCGGCACCCGACAAAATCATCGAGCACCTCCTTTTTCCTAGGCACTTTGCCTGTTCACATAACTTATTAGATTTGAGCCCATCTAGACCGCTGATTTTGTCCACCCTTTTTTCCTCTTTCTACTTGCTTCTTTTCATTTGAGGAAAGAGGCCGCGATATCGAATACGGAGGTTCCTGGGTTCGGTCCTGCGACCAAAGCTTCGTCAGTGATTACCCGCTGTTTCCCGTACAAATCGAAGTGGATCCTTCAGCGCACCATCTGCTTTGTGGCCCCTACCTTTGCCTCATAGGGCGCACCCACGGGTCACAACCACCACCGGCTCCAGGTCCTCGCTCCCTTTTAGGGTTCTATTCCTGACCCCATTACACACCCGCCCTATATACACCGAGTCAACTCCAAGTATGGTCTGGGTGTCTCCTTTTGTTCCTTGCTCCCTGGGGTACCCCTGATAGCCTCCGCTCACCTATTCTGGAGCTTCCGATGTTCCACTGCACGCTACGTGTTTATGGCTAGTGTGGCGCGCCTTGCCGCTCTCAGGATTCTGGGTCCCCCTGGTGTCACTCGAGACCGTTGTACGATCGGCAATCCATTCACCGTGCCTTATTCAAGGTGAGTTCTGTTTTTTCAAGCATTTTTCGCGCGACTTGCTTCGTCCTAAGTACACCCTCACCCGTATGATATAGTCGTCATGAAGAGATCCACACCAGGCATGAACACCTTAGACTTCTTTGTGGGGTCTCCCTCGCCAGGAACGCACCCCAACTTTTCGTTTGTTTTTTGGGCCACACTCTTGGGTTTAGAAGCGCCGCTAATTTGATCACTGACCCTGTCTCCCCCTTTTACTGATCCGTTAAGATTCTATTGTCCGCTCGGTTCGTCGCTTGTGTCCCGGCTGGAACAGCTGTTTGCACATGCGACAAAAGCGGCGCCCTAAGCGCCCGCAAGGGTTGCGTGCCGCTCCGCTGGGTCCTCTTTTGTGACCGTTGATCGACCCCGCGAAACCGCTGATCCGGTGTTCAGCCTGCTCGCACGTCTGAGCATAGGTGGCGTTCCTTTCCTCGTGGCCACCTTGACTACTTTTTTCAACCTCACGAGTCGACCTTAGGGGACGCGCGTTCTGCCTGGGTTGGGCTGGTCACCCGTTTCGACAGCGGCGTGCGATGTAAAAGTACTATACACATCCAGGATCGCTCCGATCCATAATTCTTTCTACTGTCCCTTGGCGGACATTCACACGCGCTGATCGGTCTCTGGTGTCCCTCCTCATGCCCCGTGTGTGCCCTTTTTTCTTTTGAGCTTATTTTTTCTGCTGTTGTAAAGACGGCGCGATTCAAAAGGTGTGGTCTTGCACTGTGACTTTTTGCCACAGGAGTCGCGATGTCCACACACGTCTCCCGCCGCCTAGAGGCGCTTACAGTGGTACGCGCGACCTCATACGTGCCGCATTCCGCCCTGTCTCGGAGAGCCGTGGTGTTCCGTGCCCTTATTACCCCCCGGTCGAACGCGTCCAAAAACTCACACTCCAGTTCGGCCACATCAGGAGGTCCACCGTGCTCTCCTGAAGGAGTTGCAGGCCTTCTGGCTGGTTTTCCCCCAGTAACTCCGCGCTTAAAGTAAACCCCAGTGCGCTCCTCGGCGTATGCTTGTTACCAACCTGGAAAACACCATCTTCTTCTCACTTCCTCCCCGATGAGTACTCGTTTTTTTTTGATACCCGCTGAGGCACTCATACGGTATGCCCTTCCTCGTTTTTACCTTTTACTTGAATTTACCCACCGACCTCCATATTCTGGGCGGATACATGATTTTGTTGCGCCTTTTTCCAGTAAGCCACGATACGTTCAGTATACTCAATCCTCTCTTCCCACGTATTGGTTTTTTTTCTGAGCGGGTGTTCACGCCCCGGTCTCGTTGCATACCCGCCATAAACCCCTTGTCTCAGTGCCAGTACGATACTTCCCTATTTAAGGACGATGGGGCATCTGCGCGTTTTCGACCATTCACGCTTGCAGTCGGGATTATTGGGGCAGGTGGCTTTTAGCCTGTGCACGCCTTTCTTTCTCCTCCTTTGAGTTGTGGTTGACGACTGAGTTCTGCTTTGGCTCCCTAAATGCCCTTAACCCTGACTGCCATAGGTTTATGACTACTGCCTGTGTTTACAACTATTGATGATGTTCTTTGCGGGAACGGGCGATTGGCTTCCCGCTGGCGAGGGCTTTGCGGCCTGCGCCTTTGCAGATGCCCGCCGCGACCCACCTCAACAAGCCTGATGTTCGGTTTCGTGAACGTGGTTTTACGTCCCCTGTGTTGACAATCAGCCCACATGTCTAGATCACTCAAGAGACGCCTCTATCTTGTGTGGTGTGAATGGCTATGCAGACGCGTGATGGCCTTTGGGGTCAAGCACAAAGCTAGCGCCTTCCGCGCACGCCGCCAGCCCAATGTGAGGAAGTGATTGACCTATTGTTTGATTGATGGTTTTTTTTTACAGGTTGACAGTCACATCTAATGTTCGTGATGCGACGGAGCACATGAGGCTATCGTTCGCTCGTGTCTGCAGTAAAGGCCCGCCAGTCCCTAAGACACAATCGCCTTCCAAATCCCCCACGAGTAGTTCGCACACAACTTCGGTCGCCTTTTTTTTCACCACTCTTTCTGGTCCCTACTGTGCCTTCGACAAGGGCCTTTCATTTAGTTTTGATGCTCTATCATCCCGCGGGACCCAAAGGATCAATCGGTCATGTAGCTCGGCGTGTATTAAACTGCACGCCGCTTGACTTTGCGTGAAGCATTCGCCCCACCCAAGTTATTCGCCTACCCCCGGCTTTTGTGCCCCTCACAAACTGTTTCACGCCTTTTGTTCCCACAAACCCCCGCGCCCCCACACCCTGAGTCTGCGCGAACTTCGAACCTAGCGGCCCACCCCCCGCCCGCCCCATGAAGCCCCGACCAGGGCCCTCATTCACCACCAGGGTACCCCAAACACTACTACAGGTTATCACCCCCCCCCCCCCCCCTAGCGTGACGCAGGTAAATCAGCAGAGACCCCAATCTGGCTGGCCCTGCCCCCCCCCCCCACCGAGCCCACCACGCTGACACCCCCCCCGCCCCCGCCTATTGCCCTATAGTACAACGGCGACGACAACTTCGGCTCCCAGAATAAAAACCCACACGACCCCCGCCCCTACACACCAAACGGCCACTCCAACACAACACCACAAAAAATACCGTAGGAACCCGTGCACTTCGTGATGCCTACCCACCCCCGCCTCTCCTTGCACCACACCGCCCTTTGCCCCCGTTCTCACCACAGCGCCCCCACACTGCCTGAACCCCCAAGATCTTTCCACCCCAATCCCCGAAGCTTTTTCTCATACCGCCTTGTCGTGTATAACCCCCCCCGATACGGCTTATACCCCCGCACCGCCGAGGGATGCGCGGCAGCGACACACTGCTGAACAGCGTGTGCGTCGCCTGTTTGCTCCTGCCGGGTACAGATGCACTTTTGTGTATTAGACCAGTCCCTTGATAGTTATAGACGTTAAGCCTGACTTCACCGTCAACTGCTTTTGCGCATTTCGGCTGTGTTTGACACAGGCTCGTTTTTCTTCGGCCCTATTAGATCACGGGCTCGTTTAGTGACTCCTGAACACGGTTCCTACCGGGCCGCACCCTCTTGGTGCAGAGGATGAACATGCCTTCCACGATGGTCTAGCCGGGAAGCCTTCCCCCGTCTGAATGGTTTAGGGTTACGGTTCCCCTGTTCATCGGCAGTTGTGAGAGGCGGGATGAAATGTGGGATCGTTTGCGGTGAGCTTCTTTGGAGACTTTTGGTCGGCGCCCGTTTTAGTGGGGTGACGTCTGTGGCTCCTTGGTGTCGGCGGCCCCTATCTTTACCTGGCAGACTCTCCCTCGCCCCCCTCCCTGTATTGAAGGGAGTGTATGACTTCGGGATGCAGTCTACATTTTTTTAGATTTGATACCGCTGCTTTACTTGTCCCCTCCCACGTATGTCATACCGGTCGCTCGGCCTGGTCCTTGCTCAGTTTTACAACACGGACCGCTGCCCCCCGCAGTTATATGTGGGGTCGGCTGTATCCCTTGTGGGCGTTTATTTCATTTTTCAGTTTGTTGTAGGAGCCATAGGACGAAATATGCTGTGTAGCGTCCTGCACGGTGTTTGCGATGACTCGAAGCGATCCTTTTCCTTGGCCAACATTACGTCAGCGTCAACCCTTTATTTCGGCCCTTGCCCCGTACCACCGCTGCCGCGCGTGTTAGTTGCATTTTTGAGAGCACCCAGGGCAGCCCCTCAAGTGCTATTTCGTCGGTGTTTCCAGAGTCGAGCCGGGGCTGGACCTAAATTTTTCTCCTAGTGGTCATGCTGACGGCGTCAGGAATCCATCCGCCGTGGAGTGGCATAACACCAAGCCCCTTTCGTTATCCGTCTGAGCTTGTATCACGAGCTTCCCGGCGTACACAGCTTCCGCCCTTGTTGTACCTGAGCGGGTTGCATGGCTTACGTTTTGGTTTTTCCTCGATTTCAGGACAAACGTAGCGCATTTGTGCCACTAGGGCAGGACCCCCGTTTCATCTCCCACGGGGCAATGCGTACATCTTCCCGTTCCCAATGTAGATGACGACAACGCTTTCTGTATTCCTATCACCTCGTTTGCGTCCTCACCCGCAGCGGGCACACCCATTCACGGCTAGACAGTGTCTTTTTCATACTCTCCCCGAAGCGCCAATGTTAGTGCGAAATAACGAATTAGTTTTGCACATCAACGTGATGTTGCCCCCACGCCGACGTGAGCTACACAGCGGCCGTCCCCCCTGTCCGAGGGACACCTGCTGTATGAAACGTTCGGTATAGTCTCCCTGGGCCTTTCTCGCCTGCATTTTTCCCCCACACCCCGTTGTCGACCGCCGTATATCGACATTAGTCTCCCTTGACGTGCCCGTGGCGGGAGAGAACGTCGTGCGAAAAATTGGCCGACCGTGAGTGCTTACCTCCAGGTCTTTCCCCCCTGACCAACGGTTTGTCTGGGTGAGTCTGACCAAGGCCCGCTCCCGCCCCAGAAGTCTGTTGGACCTAGCCCACCCCTGTCATTGCCTTGGTGCAGCTTAAGGGAAGGCTTCCAGGTGCCTGTTGCTGTCCTTGACTTTTTTGTCGACCAGATCATGTCGTCTTTCCGGGATTGGATTTGTCACCCTTTCCTGTATATGTCCCTATGCCGTTTACAGGAACTTTCCTAGATTTTTTACGACCCACGAGCAGACCACGTTTCCCCCTTCCAGCCCAGACACTGAACTCTTCTAACATGGGCGAGTGCTATCTAGTAAAGAATGGGAGATGCCATCGTGCGTCTGTCGCAACTAGTTGCGACTCGACGACGTGATTCCGCTTATGGTGTCTAACCTCTCCTTGACACCACCTGTAGCCCCCTACGAGTTGCTTTGCGAACGAATCCTGTTGGAAACCGCTAGCGAACGGATCATCTCATTTAAGTGGCCCCCGTGACGCAGGCGTGCCTGTGCTCCCCCCATTCACCAATCGTCGCGGGTGAAATTCCAAGATCTCCAGGATGTCACCCCGGCAGCGAGACAACTAACTTTAAGCTTTCCACCATCCGGAACTGCGTCTGTTCCCCTCCCGGCCCAGCGCATGCCTCGTTCACGGCCAGCCAGCGCTTGCAGGCCACGGTTTCACCAGTTCTTTTGTTCAAATAACACCCTCCCCCTGGACGGTCGTCCTGTCCGATGGTATAAGCCGACTCGCCCCCCTGAACTTTCCTATTCGAGCCTCCACCCCTTTCCTACCCCGGATAGACTCCTCCTCTTCCTGGCGTCACTGGCCCGACTATGGACCCCCAGAGTGTCGCAATGCATGTCCTCTACCGATCTCCCCTGTTTTTTGTCACCACCTTCTTTTTAGCGTGCGTTTCGAGCCTACACGGGGCGTGTATCACACCGCCTGCACGATCGCGCGGCTTGCCAGCTTCCTTTTTATTTGACTTGACGTGTAGAAGGAACATTTTTATTGCCGTACTGTAGTGTTCTCTTACTGAGGCTCTTTTAATTGACCCGCCCAGAGCGACGCACCCACCTCCCCCAAACGACCGATTGCGCCGAGGCTGAGAGTTCATAGCCATCCCCCTTTGACAGCGTCCCCTCCTCTACAAAGTGACCTCTTCTAACCCCTTCCTGGTCTGTCCCCTACCCGCAGGTTGTACCTGTTTTGGAAATCTTGATCGGAGGCGTTATTTCCTTTCGCGGGTTTTCTCGACCCCTGGGGCTCCTCTTTTTTGCGAGCCTTCACTCGTGAAGTTAATCGCCCCTTTTCCTGCACTCACCCGTTTGGCACGTTTTCCCCGCTGTTCCTTAACGCTGCTTACTGTTTGCCCCCACTCCTGCCTCCCTGGGAGCCATGTCTAATCCTCCACAGTATTCGACAGTCACACCACCCCTGCCGCCCGCCCCGCGGCGACACCGAACTGAGCATGGTAGCTCGCGTTCGCGCACCATCATACTAGGGCACCTCCCTGGCGCCACAACCCTGGGTCATGTTGATTTGACAAGTCGGCCCCTGAGGTTAGTACGCACCAGGGCACTTTTTGGCCCCCACTAGGATACTTCGAGTTGTTTCTCATTTCTCGGTTCTCCCTTTGTACCCCTGACACACTTTCCGTTCTTCTTCTTGTGCAAGTCACCACCATATGGTATACGCACAGGCCCCACCCGGAACGTCGCTCGTTTCATCTCCCTTAAAGCCCCGCCGAGCCGGCAGCCAGATCCCACAAGTACCCGTATGATCTTGAAGCGAGTGCCGAGACCAGTCAGTTCGCCGATCAGGCGAACCGTCGGCTATCATGTCCCTGGTTTTTTCGAGTCACTTCAGTCCCCGCACCCACCCAACCCCCCCCCCCCCCCCACCTCCAGAACTGTGTCTTTATGCCAAGCGAAAACTCCCCTTGAAATTGGAGAGTCAAATGCCGCCCGCGAGAATCATTGGATGAGCGGGGAATGTGGACGCCCTTGTGGCTTTCGAACTACAATTGCTCGCGTAGTGAGGCCGTTGGTTGAACCCCCTAACAGTTATTTACGGCCAGAGCGTTTCGACGGGTTGGCCCTGCCCCCCAAAGTTGTACTTGCTCTACCAAGATCGAGGTAGCACCCCCCCCGCCCTCTTAGGAATAGTTAGCTTTCAAACGATTCAGGTACGTTTCACAGGCTGCGTGCTCGGCCCCGCCGTCCTTCCGACGCAGGACTGCCCCGCACGCGCATTCGAAGCAACTAGGTTTTTACCTCCCGAGTCTCCGGACGGCCGCCCTCCTCCCCCCGATCCTTTCTGGGGCCCACGGGCATACCCGTCAGACCCCGCGTGTCCCCCGATCCACGATTTCGGCCAGTTTCCCACCAGCATTTCGAATTGAAAATGAGCATGATCCCTTGCTTCTTCCCTCGTTTATGCCGGCAGACCCGTTTCTGTTCTGAGGAATCTCCTCTCCTTCCGATTCATTGTCCCAATTAGGCGTGATCCCCTATTTTTTAGATATATCTCCTTTTTCGTGTTGAGCGACGATGATGTCACTCCTCTTCACGGGGTTCCCCGATGGCTAGTCCCGACCCATCCGCTTCCTTTATCTTTTCCATTTTCTGCATTGTCGAGAGGGGCCAATGCTCCCTGGAAAATTACCCTGTGCCCCGTTCTGTTATCTCTCCGTAAGGCTTCATCGGACTCTGGTTTTCCATCCAGTACACTGTTGTTACGGCGAGAGGCTGCACAAGCTGGCAAATACCGTCGCGTCCGGCCTTGCCGCTGCTCCTCACGATTAATTTTTTTTTTTCTTGGCCATTTCGCTGTCCCTTTACCATAAGAATTCCGTCGAGGCGGACCCCACTTGAAATAAGTATGGGGCCTCTGTAACCCGCAATCTCTGGTTGTGAGCTAGACGTGCCGCCTGAGATCCAATAGAGAGTCTGCTGTCCCCTCATCGGAATGTCCGTTCAAGTCAATCGCCTCGTGGACTGGCTTCCTTTTACTTACCCAGGTCTCTTGGTTTTCCCGCCTCCCACGTAATACATACGAAGAACGGTTCCCCACGAATACGCCCCGGCCGACCAAGTGGGCTCCACTTCCTTCACACTTCGACTGCGCTCCACTCTCTTGCCGCGTTCACACGGTCATGAGTTCCACTGTTTGGTTTTTGTGGTTTTAAGTTTGGCCGTGGGCCAGGCGATAGCAACGCTGTGTTACCGGCAGTTTATCTGTTCGCGCTTCGTTGGTGGTTTTTGCCGTCATCGTGGTCTGTTATTAGTTGAAATATCAAGTGCGCTGTTCCTCTTTCAAGTCATCGTCGCATCTTTTTGAGGTTATTTGCACCGTTTTTTTTTTGTGTCAGATTCTGCGTTACGCGAGTTAGAGTCGCATTGATATTAGGCGTAGCGTGTGATTTTGGCCTGAGTGGACTACGCCCCGGTCGGGATTTTGGTTTGCCCTTTTGACGGCGCCGAATGCGTATCTCTCCCACCGGATCCATATGGTCGTCTTGGTTTTTTTGGTTTGCCGCCAGTATTCCTTTCGTCGTTGACATGTCCCATGTATCCCTTTTGTGGTCGCCATGCGATGCGTTTGTGAAGGTGTCAGGAAAGGGTTCCGCCACGGGCTGGCTTTTGGTTCCGAGGTGCTGTCGGATTTAAGCATTTTTTTTGTCACGTACCACCTGGATCGGCCAGGAAGACATAATAAGTTAGAATACGTCAGTTGCCCTTGGGCACCCTCCCATTCTCGCACCCTGGCATGAGTGCTCTTTTAACGGTGTTTGCGTGCAAGTAAATGAAGTTGACGTCGAATGAGATTCACCAGGTACGAGATGTTTGTATTCTGTACGCGGTCCCGCGGCCCCGCGCCCGTAGCCAGCAGGAGCAGCACCAATGTAGATACCATTCCGACCCCGAGACTATTATTTTTTTTTTTTGATCACCCCCCAATAAAAAATCCGTTTTAGTTCTCACAGTCGTTGCACGCCTGATGTCTGTTTTTGTTTCATCGTACCGAAATCTGCCTAAGTCTCTTGGGGTGTCATCATCTTCATCTCACTGGGACGCACGCGCCCGAACCGGTCGCTAAGGCGCAAGTACCTTTCAACAGACAATTAGGTCGACTGGGTCTTGATGAACCAAGTCTTCATTTCATTAATTGCCGCAGCAAAGCCTTGGCTGTTGCTCCCGTTTCCGTATTAGCGCCCCCCTCCCCTTTCCCTGAGCGGTAATAATCAGACTCAGTAGAGACGATGTTTTTAAACACTTTCTTTTCTTTTCCTGTGCCCCGTGCCCTTGGTTGTACGGTCTTTTCGGCTTAGCATAGTTTTTTCTCCCTCTTCAAGTTGGGGGATTCTGGCCGCCTGCTGGTGGAGGAAGGCTAGTAATGGCGGTTGCCGATGTCATTGTGTCCACGATCGGAGCACCCCCCCCACTGCCATGGTGGGGGACTTGCCGTGCCCAGTTTTAGGCTTGTTCTTTGGCTGATGAGGCGTGCGACCAGCGACTCGGTTTAAGCTGGATCCCCCAACGAATGGGCGTTTCATCGCACGGTTCTCTACGTGGCTTCCTTCTTCTTTATCGGAAGCAGTTTGGCACCCTGCACCGGCTTCCATTTGAGTCGGAAGTGGCGGTAGTACGCTCACGCGATGGTCTGTTACAGCAGGTCAATTCTGCCCCCTTCCCAGTATTGTTCAAAATTGTCTGTTTACCGTTTTTTTGAGCTCCACACGACCTCCCCGTGTAGTTCGTAGGCATAGATAGGGCGTACCCATGACTGGTACTCGGTGTCCGAATTTTTGCCGCCTTTTCCTTCGCGAGCCTTTCTAGCTCTGCTCACTCCTGATGATGGAATCGGTTGCCCTCCCTGTAAAACGAATTTCCAATTTTGTCACTTTTGTGTATTTCCCCACGTATGTTGGTTTTTTTTCCCTGTACTCCTTACGCACCCAAGTGAGGCGACCGCCTTCTGAACGGTGTAGACATGTCAAGGGCAAACTATCCCTTACCGGTTGGACCCGAGCCCCATCTTTTCTGTAGCCTAGGTCTTCCTTACCGCGCCCCGCCGTCATTCTCCACGACATTATACTGCATCCTCGGACGCGGCATTACACTTTTTTCACGGCCAAGTCAATTCGCACGCCAGCTGAACGTTCTTCTGGGGTTTGCTTTTTCCTCTTGAAGATGTTTTAAATTCTTGCCCCATATGCCTGTCGAGACGGTTTGCACGCCCCACAGATTGTGGCCGCCGGAAACTTTTGGGGAGTTGACCGAATTTACATTCGGCGTGTCCCTTCCGGTGAAATTGCTTCCACCGGTTCGAGGTGCCCACACTTTCCCTAAACGGTGTCTGCCATGTCCCCCATCGATGAATTTTTAACCGCTCGTATCATGGCTCCCCTTTGCAAAAAACTCTCTTTATTTGTTACACGGTGAGCAGACTTTCCCGCTGCCCAGTGAGGCCACCAAGTTTAGGCGTTTAAATGTGTATCTTTGGGCCGGCGTCAGCTGACCCACCCAAGGTTTTTTTTTCTTTTTCCTCCGATTTCACGATGCTTTGCATTTTTGATTGAAGAGCACTCTTTACGAGATACGCGTCTTGTCCCTCCCCCCTGTTGTCGCCATGGCGGCCAGGTAACAGCCCCTTCCTTTTCCGGTGTCAACCCCCGAACCCTCCCTAGGCGGTTCTGGAAGTGTGATCGCCCTGTCAAGCCCTATGGTCACGTCCGCATGAGCGCTGCGCTCTGATTTATACACCGGCCCGCCCCTGTGTGTACCCAATAGGTCGTTCTGTTGGCTGTTACACCACCAAGGGGGAGCTCCTTTCTATACATAAGTACATCACCCCCGGCCGAGCCTGTGTATGCACGTATCTTCTCGAAATACGGGTTCCTCTCTCTGTCCCTCTGCCGTCTGCTCTTTCAATCCACTGCTTTTGTTTTTTTTCCGTGGCCCACCCGCGGTCTGCCCCCCTGGATTTTTGGCGGGCTTTGGCTCTAAGAGTAGTTGTTTTCTTTTCCGGCACTACAACCTTGTCCGATCCTGGCCGATCTTTCGGGACGTGGCTCGTCCATGTTGCCCCCCGGGCACCCCCGCTCTTGTCCCCAGTTGGCCTGGTTTTTTGCGATCGTGTTTTCCTCTCCCACCTTTCCCCCGATAAAATTGACTACCGATATTTTATACCCAGGGTCTCAGAAGATCTAGACGCTCTCTTTTGGCCTTTCCTCTGTCGTCAAGGTTTTTCTCCTCTCACGGACCTGCCGCTTGCCCCTTTTCGGACCCAGGCGCCTGGCTGAAAGCTGTCGCCCCCGATTTTCGAGCTACCCCCTGTGTTCTTCCTTTGTCCCCCCCTGGTACCTCAGTCCTTCGTTGGTCGTTCTTGTCCGTTGGTGGTTCATTTTTCTGCTTCGTCTCCGCCCGGTTGCAAAACGAGGTGTCTGGCATGCCCTACCCATCACTATCCCTCGACGCAGGGTGTCCTCAGGCTGCCAGAAGCACTGCGTTGCCCCCCTTTTGATCCTGTACACCCAGCCGATATCCAGTCCACGTCAACAAGGTGCGTGCGTGCTGCCAGGCATTGACGGTTACCCCTCCTTTGGACGAAGCACGAGATTTGACCCCTTTACACCGTGGAAGCCACAGTTCCGTTCCCCCCCCCCCACTGGACCATAGACCCCAGGCGTTGCTTTCCCTAGTCTGTTTGCTGCTTGTACCTCCCATTAACCTAGAAAGCATCTCTCAATGAGGAGCGAATATTTTTCTTTCTTGTAACACCTTCCCCCCGTGACTTGTCCCCGCGTCGAGACTCACGACCTGGCTTTCTCTCTGATTTCCTAAGTGGGATTAGGTCAGTGTTTCTACACGTGGACTGCCAAGGCCTCATCGGACGCTATCTTTCATTTGCCCGAAATCTTCGACACATTGATTTTCCGAACGGGCGATCGTCTTCCACAGGAGTCAACTAAAGACCCGGTTCTTTCCTGAGAGTGGCCAGCGGTGGAATTCCCCGTTCTTTAGCTTGGCCTCCTTTTTCTTCAATATTTTTGTGGTATGCTTTCCCCCCCTGTCCGCTCTGTCTCACCCCCCGTCGTTTGGAAGGTCTAATACAGTTGTTTTCCATCCCGGCAGAGTTCACCTTGCAGAGGATATGCCCTATGCACTGAGACCTAAGACGTTTCAGGCGACCGTGACCCTCCTTCTAAGTCGCGGTACTCGTCCTATTTCCCCCACTCATCTTCCAATCCAAGTTGCCTATTTTCGTTCGTCGACGGTAGGTCCCAGTGACTTGAGTTGTCTGCCAGATCCGCCCCTGAGGGCCTTGTTACTATCCCCCTCGTCCCTAATCTTAGCGGAACTTCTACAGCGCTTGCTACCAGGCTGCCCGCTCCGTCCGTTTCTTCTTTTTATGTGTAAACCTCCCGTCACCCCCCCCGGTTTTGAACAACTCGTTTATATTATTTCCCGAGATGATCTTCGCTGTTGGCTCGCCTCAGTTCTTGTGTCCTAATTTTACCACGAACCGAATATGGTTCGTGTTCCGATTGCTCTTCTATCCACACTTCCTTCAGACCGAAGCTGATTTCCTTTTCGCAATGGGTTTTCACTGCGTGTGTCTATGCCGCCGAAACTCCACTCTCCAGGCCCACAAAGTACTTCCCATAGTTTGCCTGGGCTCTCGGCCCACCGTGAGTCGTCCTTCCCCTTTCATTTTTATTTTATCATTTCTCTCTTCCGGGTCGATCTAAGCCTGTCGATCTATGCTCTTTCGCATTCTCCCTTTCCCTCCGTCCTTCTTTTTTTTTTTTTGATATATTGATCCCAGGAGCACCAGCAAGCCCCTCGTACCCCCGGCATCCCTCGATAATCGGTGTCGCCTTGCCTCTCGACTCACTGTCATTCCTTCTTGAATATTATTCTCTTTTCTCTTTTGTTTCAGACAGTATGAGTTTGAGTGACAGTCAACCGATCCCCTCTCAACCCGGAACCTCTCTCTTATTTCTTCTTGAGATTTGAGTATGACCCATCTGTAAAGTACCCCATCAATCCGGCCCCCGTCCCCCCTTGGTATGTTTTTTTTAAATGTTTAGGTCGCTCGCCGGCAGCGGCTCTACTTCTCTTCCTGAGTCTTGATTGTCTCCCCCCCTCGCGACCTGATACGATTCATGTGAGCTCACCTTTTGTAACTTACAAACGGTTTGACTGCCCGCATGATTTTTGTACACCTGTATTTTCTTTCCGTAGTACTTCCACCCTCCGTACTCCCAGCGCCACTGCCCCTCCTACCCATCGTTTTTTCTAGGTTCGCGAGCAACATGTAACTTCTGATTTTTCCCTTTCTGGTATTTTTCCTCTTTCCGCTCTCAATAACCACCCCGTGGTGACGCTCCTGGATCTCCTTCCTCCAGGCATGATTTGTGTTCTAAACCGCGTATATCATGCTAGGTTAGCGTCGGTTGTAACCTGCACTTCGGTGAGTAGGCCTCCCACTCTTCCAGATGCCCTTTTCTCCCCGAGCCATTTTGTTCCGTGCACGCGCTTTTCACCAAGGCGGCGTTAACCCAAGCGTCTTTCATTTTTTTTATGAACGTCATATACTCTTACCCCTCACCCGCAGGTCGCTGTACAGTCCGACCGGATGTTTGCTGATGTCTGTCGCGCATCCTTTGGGTCCTCCAGACTCCAGCGTTTTCAATCTTTTAGTTTTGAGCTAATGAGGGGTCGAAGATGTTATACGCCCCATCCTTCCTGCCGCAGTCGCTCAGCTCTACGTTTAACTGTTAAGCGTGACGGTACCAATAAATAAAAGATTGTTCCTCGGACATTACTTTACCCGATTTGTGCCTCCCCCCATCTTTAGTCGTGCATGAAATCCAGATTAATGGTTTTATGTGTTCATTTCACTTCACGTAAGGCCTGTTTTATTTCCCCTCCCTGATGGAGCGTGGTACGAGTTTGCCTCTCTTTCGGCGGGGCCAGCCTACACTGTTCCAGTCGCGCGGTGGATCGAAAGGAAAGGACCCTTGCCGCAATGCGGCTAACGGGTCAGTGTTATCCATTTTTTTATTCAGTTCTTCCCTCTTCTTAGGTCAGTGCCCCTTGCACCGCAGAGGGGGTGCTTTCTGCCTCGCCAGCCAGCCACCATGTACACCCGGCTTGTCCGGCAGGTTTTGATCTTTTGTCCTTTTTGCTTAGTTCCTCGCCTTGTCCGCTGCAGTTGCTATTTGAGGGTTTGTATTGTAGACTGACTTCACGTTTCGCTTGTAAACTTTTGTGGCCCTGTTGACCGTGATTTTCTCTCCAGTCTCCTCATCTTTAGTCTCGTTCGACCACTTGGCTCAACTTAACACCAAAGTCAATGGATTTCCCCTTGCCGCTTTCCCCACGAGTCCAAGGAGAACGCCACCACTCCGTTTCCCTTTCATATATTGGCTACCTGTGCCCCAACAGGATACGTGGCTGAGAAGTGTCGCCGCATACTTTTTTCATCTGGTGACGCTGGTATCCTCCTCTTATCGCCGTGTTGTCACGACCTTACCTCCCATTTGTTTCTTTAACACGTGTTGGTTGTTTCCAGAAGCGTCCAGTTAAGCTAAGAAGCTCTGGCCTAGTTCGGATGCTGTGTTTTGTTGGCCCAGAGACCCCAGATTGGGCCTTCCCGCCCTTCTACAGCCCGTCGCGTCCTTAGTGTCATTCACTCTCGCTCCCCTCCGATTAATAACTGCCCCCCACCATCCTATGGAAACTGACGTCCGGGTTTGGTTGCTCAGTTGGTCCTGCCCCGCCTGACTTCCCTCCTTCACCCTTGGTTGTGTGGGAGGCCTTGTCTCCCGCCTTGGGCCCGGGGGGCGGGTGGTGTGCGTTTTTTGAGCCTGTAGCAGAGTGTATTCCGGCGGTTCCTGGTCGCATTCCCCGGTCCGGTTCTTTGTGGTCTCCCCACTGTCGGGTGTTGATTAGGGTGCGGGGTTGATTTCGATAAGTCTTGTTATCACGCCCATGTGAGTCTCTGGCTTCGTCTTTAGGCTGTCTCCACGACGGTGTGAGCGGTTCCCGTCGTCAGGCAATCGGGACCGCTCCGATCCCCGTCGAAGGTCTTCTGTCCAGTGTTTGAATAGCAGAGACTTATAGACCTCACTCTTCCGTATCGTCCTAGGAACACTTCCTTCACCGTGTCCCTCCCCCACCCTCCGTTCCTCCCAGGTCTTCATAGGTTCGCGAACGTGCTCGGCCCCCGTCCCGTGATTACCGGTTCGTCTAGCCTGGATTCGATCCTACTTTTGCAGTGCCTATTTCCGCTTTAGGATCTTAACGCTCCCGTTCAGCACCCGGCACCGAGCCTTGGGGCATATTCTGTACGAACCTCGAGGACGGGATTGCTTACCCCACGGTCATCACCGTCTTTCACATATCTTTAGTGACTCCCACTCACTCCCATCTCTACGGCCGGGTTCGACTCTCGCCCCGTGCTACCACCAACTTGACTTCAATGCTCCTACTTAGTGCCGGCCCACTGTAGCAGATAGCCCACCCCACCTCAGCTCGATAGTCAGTTTGGTGACCACACGTGCCGAAGCGATGGCAATGGTCTATGTTGGCCCCCACTCGTCCTGCCTAGCCTCCTGACCCCCTGCTGTTGTCGAACCATCGGTGCCCCTGGAGATGTCGCTCCTTCAGAGACCTGTGGACTCCGCCCGTTCTCTCGTCCCCTGACAGAAACAGCACCTGATAGCTCGACCTCCTAGCCCCCGATACTCCCCCAACGCCCACTTTTTTCCACCGTCCTCCCACCCCCCCGGTGCCCCCTGAACAAAAACCGACGCAGCCATGAACCCACACATTACCGTCATCCCCTTACGCGATTCCCTGTGTAGAGGTGCTGAATGTCGAGTGACGTCTTCATGACTCCCGACATGCGCATGCCGCAGGCGACCTCCGACTCGTCTTGACCGTAAATATTCCCCCAGGGACCCAGTACACTGTCTTTGGCGCTTTGTCAACATTATCAGCTACTCCGCCACACCCTCAAAGTGGGGACGTTCTCACCCCCCAGCATTGTTCATGCAGTGCCGTGTAAGTACTGTTCTAGCTTCTCATCGCTTTCCCCAACACTCTTCCCCGTTCTGGTCTAAGGCTAGTAGGCCGTATGCTTCCTTGCCCTTTTTCACTTGTGGGTATTTCTGTGTGTTCCCAGTATGTCACCTTTCGTACACCCTTCTTCGCGGGCCCCGTTTATACGCCCGGGCCCCAGTTCTTAGCCAGTCCCACCTTGATTAAGAGAGAAAGTGACAAGGATCCGCTGGCTGCTATGTCCATCGTGTCGCCCTTGTGAGTTCCCCTTTTTTCCTCCTATCTCCCCCCTTTATTGTGACCCTACCCTTCCGGCCGCGTTCACTCCTTCGTTTCGTCTTTTGCCGTGCCCGACGGAAGAGGCCACATCTTTACTCCCTGTAACCCCAGTGCACACGCGTCCTATTTTTTCCTTACACCTGTTTCGCCCGCCCCCTCCACCGATTTTTTCTTTTTCTTTAGCTGTTGCGAGTTTGGCTTTGGGCGGTGTGTACTCCTTAGGTGGTGGGTGTGGAGTGCGATGGGCGGTCTTGTGGATTGTTGTACCTCGTGATTCATCTTGCGCGTTGCTGCGTGTTTTTCTCCTCGCTTCGGTAAGGGCGGGCTGCAATTAGATCGCCCCACGCCCTCGGTCGGCACCTCTGACTTTCCTTTCACTTCCCTATCCGACCATGGAGTCCTCTACGGGTGGGCTGTTTCTCTGTGTTTTTGGGCCATCCCCCTAGTTAAAGTCGCATTAATTTTGTACCTTCCCCTATTTCGCAGTCCCCCATCCGCTCCTGTGCTCCATCCCCACAAGCCTGCCCCATGTCCTGCATTCTTGACCTGTTTCCACACCGCACGACAGGGTACTTCCGACAGACAACCGCCAAACCGATTCCTTCCGACCTATTCCCCCCCCCCCCCCCCTTGGATTCCACAGACTCTTTCACAAGTCCACCATTTTTCGGTCTTTGAAGACCGCTTTCACGCCTTAAAGGAACACAGACTAGCATCGTCTCCCATTGCCCCCCTCCAGCGCCTCGGAATTGTCTTGTGCACCGTGACTCTGATTGCCGCTGCAGGTCGTCCTACTGCTGTTATACAGGTGTCTTCACACCCCGAAGCCCACACCCCTGCCACGTTCCATCGCCTCCTATATCCGTAACTGCGATCGGACGCTTTTCAGTCTCTGTGTTCATGCATGTACCGTTTTGACTCCCAATGAATATGAGTACAGGACAGCTTGCTTTTATTTGTTTTTTTGTTCCCTGAGCGGCCGCGCCCGCTTTCCCCCTGCCTTTTAGATCACAGACGCACACGAGTACACAAAAACACGTAATTACGTTCACAGATTCCCGAGGACAACAGCGCCCGTCTCCTTCCCTTTTTTATCTGTCGCGTCTCTGTTGCAGCTGCCCTCCACGAACACGTGCCTTGACGCGGATAGCTGTAAATGGTTGCAATGCGTACCAGGCGCTGCGCGGCTGTTCGCACTTCCTTTTTACCGATCTGCCAGCTCCGTCGTAGTTAACTTTCTCGTATTTGTACTTGGTACGTCTGTCTTTCTCTGTGCCCACCTCGCCTCAGGGCCGCCCCAGCACGGCGCTGTGAAGGTCGCGTGCCGACTTCTCGTTCGTTAATTGTTACCTCGTCACCTTGGTTTTTTTTCTTTCCCCCCCCGAACTCCTTTGCCGACTCTTTTTCTACATGTCCTTATGTGCCTCACGTCTACGATTTTTATGAGACCCCTCGTGAGAACCCACTTTAGCGGATTGCCAAGGCAAGGGTACTAATGCCCGTTTTGCTGTACCGTTACCTTTTTTTGACGCTCTCAGATCTTGCTGGGAGCCATAGACGCTTTCCCGCCTACTGCCGTCTCCACGGATAACGATGAACGATGTCCCCTGCCAAAAACGACCTAGTGTGTGCCGGTCAATTTTCCCGCGGAGCATTCCTACGCTGATTCCCCTTTAGAGCATGGTTCGCACGGCCCGTCCCAGAAAGTGCGCTATTCCACGAACAACCTCCTTCGTACCTAGTCCAGGAAGAGGACTGCGTCTATCCTCGGTCGGTTCACATAGATCTGCGAGCTGGCCCCGTACGTGACTGAGTCCCCTCATAAGTTTGTTATGGCTCTCCTTTTGCTCCGTGCAACTCCTCCTGACCTCCCTCCCATTCGCCAGACGTTAGTGCTGTATAACATCGCCCTATTGAGTCCCCGTTGAAATCCCATTTGCCGCAGCTTCGGCATTACTTCTCTTACTGTAAATACCGTGCCGCCTAGCCCACTCTGCTGGGTCGTTTTCCCCCCAATATGTACATCTTTTAGGTTTTACTCTTCCCCCCTTTTTCTCCCAATGTCCAGATTTTAACTCGTGGACTGCATGCCCTGCGTGGTGATTCGGCTTTCGTTGGTCCCCGCGGCCTGAACCTATTTAGCGTCGATCCCCATGCGCGTGGCCCTGTTGGCTATTCCCTGCTATTGCTTGCTTTTTTTTCGTTCGGTCAGACCATCTTAACTTTGGTGATCACATTGTTGATGCCGCAATTACGTGGCCCCCTGCCTCCCCCGCACTTTTGAATGTCGATGCTTCCCCCTACCCCTATTCCCCTTCGTCGAGAAACCTGCGGCCCCCCCCCCGCGGATGGATTTAAGTGCACTGCCCTAGGGCAGGCGTAAACTTTCGTTCCCCCCCTCCCTTTTTCGCTAGAAAGTCTAATCCCCCCTCCCCCTCGCGGCGATTAACTATAGTGTTTCCTTGCGCAGGGTTGAGGACGTTCTGGCGGATTCGGGTCCGCTTTACTTTTGTATATGAACTTACTCTGTGTCTTTTGTTCGGAGTTGTTTTAACCGCGTTACGGAGATGAGTATCTTTCCGCAGTTGTCTCGGGGTGATGTAGGTAGGACGCTGTTAGTTGTTTGATTTGGTCCTCAGCCCCGCTCAGGGTTAGAATGCGTCCTCCCGGTCCTAATCAGTGCAGTTCATGCCCCTATAATTCCAATAGGATCTTCGCCGTTTTTCTTGTGTTCGCCTGAGACTCTTATGACTTTTCCGCTACGGGATTCCCGCACTCTGAGTTTGTTCGGTTTGTGCCTGCATCTTCTTTTCCGGAAATTGGGCTTGGCCACAACGAGGTTCCTCTTATGTTTCTTTATTCCGACTGGACGTGCGGTCCCCGTGATAGAGTACACCTTTTTATCCTCGCTTGTGTCGCCACCTTGTGGTTCTCCTTTTTTTTCTCAGGGCCTCTGACCTCCCCCTAGAGCCTTATGTTTTTGATCGTGACCTTTTGACGGGTTGTGACAACGCGGATATTTCCTGGAGTTATTGCGTTTGCCTCGTCCCGCTCTCACTGGTGCGGCGTGCTCCTTGTCCATATGTGCCTGTTCTCCCGCGATCTCAGCCTAGCGGGTTTGGTCATCTGTAGGCCTGATATCTCCTCCCCTTGTTCTTCCCGGTTCGCATTCTCGGTATTTTCCGGAATATGATGGCTTCTTTTTCCGCCCGGCTGGCGACAACTCCCCTTCCTATTTGCCTCCCGCCGAGTAAAAAGGAGTGAAACAGTCTTTCCGTTTTTTATGGTAAGTGTCGCTTATCAACTTTCCCCCGCCTTGTTCTGGTTCCCCTTTTTTTTGCGTTTTGTGGAGAGGATCCCTCGGCAAGCATTTTGTACCCCCCGGGAACTTGGACATATATCCCCATTGAACGGTCCAAGGTGTTTTGTTGGATGTTGCCGATAAACTCCCAACGCAGGTAGATGGTCTACCGAATATTTATTGGCCGACTCATCACTACGAAGTCAACAGATAATGACTAATTGTTGGCAGGTTGGCAGGGACAAAGCGTCAGACACCACCCGATTTCACACCAGAGGGCCCCGACCTCATAGCCGAGAGAATGCGGAGTCAGCCCCATAGCAGGAGGCGCAACACGGCACATGTGGGGAAAGAGAAAGGAGGGTTAAACGCGTAGGGAACTGACTAGGGAATGAGGAACTGGTTTAGGCAACGTGATGCCTGCAAGTAGCGAGGCCGATTCAGAGAAACTCGAAAGAATTTCCGCGACAAGCAAAAGAATTGAGAGCCTGCCCGGACTGGTTAGAACGGATGACAGGAGGCCAAGTCAGGGGCGCAAGGGCAAGGAGTACCCTGTAGAAAGACGAACGGAATGTAGCTGGCTGCCCCGCCTCTTAATGATAGACCGACCGAGAAACTATTCAGGTTTGGCCAAGTTCCGCTAAGACCTTGACTATGCGAGGAGGTCGGTTCGGTCTCAGCGCCTGGCCCCACTCTGACATTTAACTTTCGTGGGGTTCTCCGACCTTTCTGGGGGATACGCTACCTCGGGCGGTTTGCCCCCCCCTTCACGTACACCAAGTGAGTACACTGGCTTCCTGGCATATTCATCATTTTCCCGCCCGCGCTTGGTACGCAGTTGGGGATACTGCTCGTGGATCATCTCCACTAATTGACCGCTCTGTTGCCACCCTCTTTATGTTTCTACGTCATCTTCTGGTCGCCCCGGCGGGTAGCTTATTTCTATCGGCCGGTCGTATAATTCTTTGTTTCATCGGAGACGGCTGTTATTTTGTAGCAGGACTACATTTGTTTTTGATACCTTTGAAACACCGGAACCTGTTCCCACTTTTTGGCATTGCAGAAGTCGCAGTTTCGAGTTCGCATTGGGTACGTTCCCTTTTGTATTCGTCCTCCCCCCATTCCCTTGCTCAGACGGTCTTTTTTGACGCCCGTTTCTCGGTTCTTCCGCGTTCTCAAACCCCCGGCTGGCGTCTTTAGGTGGACTCTCTGGCTGATTTCTCTTCCCCCGGCACGTCTTGCTCCGTTCCGACTTGGACAGCGCTGTGTTTCCATTCTTTTTTACCACACTCTTGGTAAATTCTATGACGATGCTTCTCTTAGCCCAAGTTTGACCCAATGTCTGTTGTCTAGCGCAGACAGCCAGGAGTTACACAGGTGCGATTCTGCCTTTTCAGGACCCTCAGTGCCCGTATTCCTCCTGGTAGGGAATCGACTCATTTTTTGGTCTCCCCCGTTATTTCAGGCGCAGCCGTCGCTGATCGGGTGTTCGACCATTAGTGGAGTTTTGTTCACCCTTTCCCTCTCGCGTCATCGGTTCACAACGGTAGGGATCTCCCAATGTCCGTCACTCTACCGACTTACCTTCTTCTGTGTTTTCTTTTGGATTTTAACTCCGTGTCCCCCCCCTCAGACCGCCCAGATAGCAGTCATGCCGAGCCCACTGTAACCACGTTACGTCTCCCCCCAAAAACCCCTCGCTTGTTTATGTCGCAGGCGTTCCAACTTTACTCCTTCCGAGCTACCTTGTCTCCGGTTGCTTGACCGCCTTGTGTCTTTCCTTTCTTCTTTAGAACCCCCTTGTGTTACTCCGACCGAGGGCCTTTAGATATTGTTCTTGGTTTCGTTTGCTTATGCCGTCCGCGGCATTGCCGTTCTGGCATCGAACGAAGGCACCATTTGTCTGCAGCGCGACGTCCTTTTTCCGCCAGGTCATCAGTTCCGGCCACTCGTTTTTTCAACACCCCTGACGGTACCTACGTGATGATGCGCCTTAGATGCATTTCGCCCCTATCTCCGGAGTCCAGTAGTGTTTACTACTTTTCCTTTTACCCGTTCGGGTTTTCATCGTTGTGCATGCTGCGGTCAGGCACTTCCCGGTCTAGTCGACCCTGTGTTTTGATGGGCTAAATTTTTCGGTCACGTTGCGCGAGGAGACTACACACTACGCACTGCTTGTTCTCGTTAGCCCGGCAACAGCTTGGGATCAGCGATTATACCGTCGATCGCGTACCCCATTGAGCTGGCCACTCTAGTGTTATTCTTCTCGTATGACGCCCCCTCTTTGCTGGGCTTCCCGGCACTTATTTCTGTGCCCCACA
>Ga0179593_1535870_pt1 | contig 23983 bp, 27 predicted proteins | sample CZODoug2_1_08_16_FD_185931 | JGI IMG/M metagenome (GOLD analysis project Ga0179593, IMG submission 185931) | Vadose zone soil fungal communities from Angelo Coast Range Reserve, California, USA - CZODoug2_1_08_16fungal (PacBio error correction) | ecosystem: Environmental > Terrestrial > Soil >... | reverse complement strand
GACGCTCTTTGTTCTGAACGCCTGCAGGCGGACGGTCCCTTCTTTTCCTGCATTACTCCGCCGACCCTTTTTTCCCTGGTTTAGCTGGTTGTTCTACACGGTGATTCTTCCTTTCCTTTGTATCCGAGAAACTGGATCAGTTGGCTTGCCACCCCCCGCTGCCGAGTGCAGATCGTTTTCCTGTACAGAATCTGACGATGTTACCAACCAAGAGCTGTCGCCTCCTCTCCTTAGTTCAAATCGGTTTCTTTAATTTTAGATGCATCAGCTTCCTTCGGGGCTGAGGGCTACTTCGCTTACCTGTCGCCCTATTTACAGCGAATTATCCGCTGTGGTACTCGGGGTTTTCCCAAGACCGCTGTCGACCGCGCTTCCGTTCTATCGACTAGATGCCCGTTGTTTGTTTCCTTGAGCGGCTGGACTTTTTGGTGCTCGCACACACCATGCGTAGAGTGCGTTCGTGGTTCCCGTGGGGTTTTAAATCCCAGTACTTACCTTTCTCCCTAGGCCTATGGACCTTAATCTTGCGAGTTGCGTTTTGCGGGGGAACTGCCTTGAGTCGTCCTAGATATCAAGTCCTTTCCTTTTTCCTACGCCCCCCATCTGTGACTTTTGATTGTTTGATATTCGTCAGTGTTTTCCCAAAGTTCACCCGTTTAGTGGCTGGTATCTCGTCTCAGGATGTCTCGCTGGAATGGCCCGGCGCTTCCGGCACGTTCCGGCCCCCTGTCTCTTTTTGCCACCACAACCATGTGTAAAAGGTTTAGCCCATTTCCTCCCACGACGTTTTTGCCGTGTTTATACCCCGCGCTCACGTTCAGTTGGTTCAGCTTGTGAATTCCCCTCGATGGTCCTCAGCTTGCATCCTTTTTTTCTTCTACCATTCGAGCCTCCCCTCTGCCCAGTCCTTCCGATTCGCGCGGGACCCCCGCCGACTTATCCTCCTTGGTTGATACAGCCGTCAATCTTTATTTTCTCTCCTCGTTTTAGAAAGCTGCTTTTTTTTTTTTTTCCGGTCGCTATGAGCGCTTCTTGCCGTGGACCAAATTGCACTCCGCCAATTCAAAATGGCGCTTTCCGCTCTTCCTTCCTTTTCCTGAAGTGCCGCCGACACTCGGCTCCTTTCCGCGACCTCTCCCTTGAGAATATTACCCTGGTTCTTTTTCACCCACTTTGGATCCCGCCTTTTGACTGGTACGAAGCTTCTTCTTCTCCTGGCCAGAGTTTTTTTGCACCTCCAGTTTATTTCCGGTTCCCTCTGAGTTCTCCCCTAGAACATGATCCTGTCTCCTAGTGTCTTTTTGTGAAACGGCGTCGCGGGGCGTTTTTTCCTCTTTTCTTATCGAATGCCCTCCCTCCCCCTTCAAATCCGCGTGTTAGGATCCTTTTTATGTAGCCGGAGTGTCCTTAGTCCCCCGCCCGTCTTATCTCGTGTATTCGCTCTTCGTAGCTCCTCTTCATGCTGAGAAAAAGGTTCACCAATCCCCCCCTGACCAAGCACTTCTTTTCTGATTAACCTTTCCGAGTTGCCATCTCTTCTGTTCCTCTCTTTTGCGAGATCTTTTTTTTCTTCTTTTTATCCCGCTCTTCCTTCGTGGTTGTTCTTTTGTTGCCCTTTCTTGCCAGCCTAGAATTTTCAGCCTGAAGCTGTTTTTCCCCCTATAGAGCGGACCGGAGTCCCTCCTCCCTTCATCCCGCGCCGAATCGAACCCAGAGTGTTATTTATTTGGGGGGGCTTGTTAGGTCTTCCTGACCCCACGACATGTCGGGAAACCACCTCCTTACTCCCCGTTGCAACCCCACTCCAAGGGACGATTTTTTCTTAGGGTTTTCGTTGCCTTCATCCGGGGGACTGTCCGGATTAACTTTCCTTTTCCAAGAAACTCTGGAGCTTATCCTTGCCCGTAACCTTGGACCGATGCGATCCAAAGTGGGGAAACGGACCACGTTTTTTATTTTTTTTTTGATTCCGGAAAGGAGAACGACGAGTAGGCCTCCCCCCCCTGAACGATGGCACCTCCTCTCTTTCGGCGCTTATACCGAATGGTGGGGCCATTTTTTTATATTTTAGTTTTTTCTCTTTTCCAGGCGAAAGGCTTTTAGAGTTCCCGACTGCCCCGACTTTTTTTTTGAAGGTAGACGAGATCGGGGAAGGGACGGCGCGATCCCCCCCCTCCAGGATTCGAGCGGCTGGAAGTCGGGCTTTTAGCGCGAACTTCATGCGCTGTCTTTTTTGAGAGGGACACTCTCCCTCATCACTTGATCCACAAGCGACCTTTCATTTTTTGATCAGCGTTCAAGCGCCCTTCTGACTCGTTGATGCGTGGTCGAAGCCTCGAGTCTTGGAATGCGCCGACACTTTTTCACTTTTTTTTCCCCCAGCGCTGCGTGGCCCCCAATTTTGAGTCTCGATTGTCAATGCAATTGTTTCTTTTCCCCCTCATGAGTATTGAGATGGTTGTATTCTTTCCGTCTGGCTGCCTCGGGTTGCCGGGTTGCCATGCCCTCCTCTTTTAACCCCATGCCACCGCCGGAAGCTCTTTGTCCCTTTTCGCAATCAAACAAGGACTTTTTCGTCTCGCGGAGGCGGGTTAAGCGACACCCCACGCATGGATTGGCTTCATCTTCTTTCTTGTCTTTGAATCGGGGCGGTAGTGTTTTTTCAGACCCGCCCCTTGGTGACCCTCGTAACGGCCCGGACCTTTTTGGTGTTGAGTGCGCCAATCCCATTCCAGCCGGTTCAGATGCCGATCTTTTTTATAGAGGTTCCTAGGACCAGCGACTTCAGCCTTTCTTATGGAGTTGTCTCACCCTGAGAACCCCCCTTCTCTCTTCGATTCAGCTCTGACTTGCAAGTTCTTTTTTCTTGTGTTAAGGAATCTGCGTGACCTCCGTCCGATGTTTTCCCGCTGCTGATGCCGGCGAGTCAGCCCCGATTTTACGGTCCCTGCTTCGCTTCGCCATATTGGTTGCCTATGAACCTTGTATGTCCGTACCCAGCCTTCCCCTCGGCGATCGGGTGTCTTTTTTACAGACTTGGGCCCCCACCCTTTTCTCGATTGCCTTTTGTACCTTCCGTCACGTTGTCTACCCCCTCTAACCCCCTTTCCAATTCCAGGTTTGGTGTCGGGTCGCCTGCAGCATGCTCGATTTACAGGATGCCGTCTGTAGCTACAGCGGTTCTCCAGTGTGTTGTTGAGAGCTATCCCTCTTCGGAACAAGTTCCCGTTCCCTTTTTTGAATTCTTCCCTCTCTCATGCTTATCAGATCTGTCTTTGGGCTACTTTGTTCTGTTCCGACACTTTGGCTTTGAATGATTGGAAGCATGCCCCCTTGTCTCTTTCTGCAATTTCTGAGCCCCCCCCAAAAGACGCCTGTTTATCATCCGATGTTACGGACTATTGAGGCATTTCCCAAGCTGTCCTCATTTTCAGACCGTATTTCCCCGTTCTGACTCGCTGGTATTCATCGATCGCGTTCGGGCCGAGGGCTACGGTCCCTTACAAATAATTTAGTTTCCCTCCCAGCGAATCGCGCGTCTCTTGGTTTCCTTGTAGCACGGCCGATTTCGTAGTGAAAGTTTCTTTCTATGCCCTTCGCTTTTGGTTTTCTCACTGCGGCGGAGGACCTTTTATGGCTTCTAGCTCAACCTTTCTTCCATCGGTGTATTTGTGCCGTTCTTATGGTGCCCGCTTTCGTTGCCAACTTTGTACCGCCCAATTCTTTGCATCCTTTCATCCTGGACCCAATTCTCTGCGATTTTTTGGGTTTTTTCTCCTCTTCGGGAAAAATGTTTCCGTGAGATGACGACGATTGTCCTGCGACGGAAACATTGGTCACTTTTTTCGCATGTTTCAAGAATATTCAGGCTGAAAACCGTGAAACCCATCTTTTCTCCCGACGGTCTGAATTTCTTCTCTCGTCCTCCTTTTTCCTTCTCCCTGAATAGACCTGCTTTTTCCGTCCCTATGTTATTGGTCAGCGCGCAACACCACCTTTTTTCCCCCCCCCCCCTCTTTGTAGCCTGCATCAACTCCGACCGCTTGAGTTCTCCCCCTTCCCCTATTCTTTGATTGCGCTTGACTGTAGATGCGATGCGTGTGGGCCGCGTGCAGCCCTTCTTATTCCGCCCGCATCCCTCTCCCTTCCTTTTTTCCTGCTTTTCGCGCGACGCTCCCTTTCATTCCCTCCCTGATAAATCATTGTGGGTTGATTTTTGTCAATTCCGAGTCCGTCTGTACTTCTCGCAGCTCTCGCTTGTTTCTGTGTACGTTTTCCTCTTTTTATTCCCGGAGAATTTTTCTTGTCCAAGCGGTCGCCACTATTTTATATTCCCATGGTAGCCCCCATCGTCAAGCGCGACCCCAATATTCGGAGTGCCTTCCTGACGCAGACAGCTCGGTTTTTTCACTCTCAAATCGACCGTTGTCTACTCGTGGTTCCCAGTTTGATGCATTCTTTTTAGTAGGCCGGCTTTTTTTCTTTTTTGCACCTCCAGTTACCTTCCCGAGCTCGTTTTTTTTTTTTAGTAGAAGTCCCCCCCGGCCTTTGTGCAAACTTTGCGTTTGGGGGGGCCGAGTAAGCGGGCATGGTGGTTTTTGGCCTGTCCTGTCCCCTTTTTAGGCAAGAACACCGTACAATACATTTATTTGTTGTTTATTCTTGGGGTTATGCGCCGGAGTATTTCGTCCAAGCGCCGTTTTGGTCGGGTTCCCCCGCTACCCGCTGCTCTTTCGCAGAGGGTTCACCGATGAGAAAAAGGGCCCAATCTCCCAACACAGCAACGGCTTTATTCTCTACACCCCCCTCCGCTTGGCTCTCTCCTTATCTGAGTTGTGTTGATATCCCTGTTCGGTCTTTTTTTTCCTTGGCGCAGTTTCTTTTCTTTTTTTCTGGTTTCCTTAGTGACAGCCCGGTTCCTCCCTTTTTCGCGGAGAGTTTACCTTCCCCCGGAGACGATTCCTCCTTTACACTCTTTCCTACTTTCCCCCCCAAATCGGGTATTTTGCCGGGGGTGATTTATTCCTCTTCATTCATCCGCGGGACCCCTTTCCCCACTCGAACTTGAAAATCCTACACTTGGTTCTTCTTGATTCCCTTGTGTCGGTTGCGGCAATCCGGGTTGTTAATTTCCCCCCGAGTTTCAATAACTCTGGCGCTCCTTCTCAGGCCGGTCCTACCATGCGGTTGATCAACGTGTCGTTTACTTATGCCAGGGTGCGTGTTTTTGCGCGGGAAAGGATCTCGACGCGTCTTCACAATGGAATATTTCTGCCGTCCCTGGGAGCCTCTTGTATTCTGGGTTTTTTTTTAACCATGTGAATCTTGTTTCTCTGGGTATGGGCCGCCCCTTGGTAAACGGCCGCATCGTTCTTCTCGGGACTACCATGTACCATCACCCCCCGCGATCTGCTTGCTCGGCGTCGACGAACTTTTTATTTTCCTGCTAGCTATCCACACCAAGGAGTTTTTTTTTTTTCCTGTCGGATGTCGCGCGAAATTCATTTTGTTTCGGGAGGTTGCGGATAGTTCCCTCATGGCTTACCTGCTGGTTTTGCCCCCGTACCTTCCCTCGTATTGCCCGCGCCTCCCTTTTATCGTTTTTTTGCTTTTGGTCGACCCATGCTGCGCTGGAACTGCGGACACCTTTTGGCCCCAACCATGGGTTTGGGTTTTTTCCTTCAACGAGTTTTTTCCCCTCCCTCCGCAAGTTACTATAATGACCAGAGTGCCTCCTTGACTGTTGACCGGTCAGCCCCTTAGGGCAAGAGGGTTTCGGTTGCTCAAGAAGCCTGACGAATATGACCCTTTCTTTCAGGGGGCAGTCGCAATTCAAACTCTTATGAGTCCTCAAAAAAAAAAAGCAAAACAATGAGAATTGTGGGGTCAGGAAGTGGGAAATTTAAATGCTGTTTTTCTTCATATCCTTTTGTTTTTTTTTTTTTTTTCACCTTTCCAACTTTTCTTTTTTTTTTGCCACCGCTTTCCCTTCCTTTCCAGTATTTCACCCGCCCTCGACCACCCCCAACATACATGTATGCTTCCATGGAGGCATTTCCTGCAGCCTTGGGCGTCTAGGGTTTTCCTCCCTCCGACCACTTGTTTTTACACATCGTGTACGGCACGGATTTTTGAGTCTATGGTTGCCTGAGTCCAAACCCGTCCATGCGGCCTCCTCCTTTTCCCAAGACCCGAAACTCTTTCCGCGACGAGAAGCTTTCCTTCTTTGTGTTCTACCCGTCCTAATGTTCTCCCCGCCACACGACGCTTATTCTTTTCGCCGCCCGAAGGTTTTGGGTCAGGGTATTGCGTATCCCATTCTTCCCGATGCGCGACTTTTTCACTTCTTCTTGCAACGCGATTTTGAAGTTTTTCCGTAGATGGGACAGCTCTTTTTGAATTTTTTCCTACTATCAGATCTTCCTTAAACCCGGTCGATCTCTTCCTTTCTGGGTTCCAAGCTGGGTAATTCTCCTTTATAGCTCCCAGTCATTCCTCTCATTGTCGCACACACGACTCCCCCAATTTCCTCGGTTAGTCGTCCCGTTTGCTTTCCCTTCCGCATGCAGCCTATTCCTTTTAGTAGCTTAGGTCATCTCTCTCTTAATCCCTTTGGTTGCGATTTCTAGATTCCGCTGCCAGCAGTCCCCCCTTTCAGCACCTTTTTGTTGGACCCTCTCTAGCTAAGTTACTCAGACGAACCGGGCCGGTATTGACCTTGTTTATGTTTGTTCGCCACGGGTGCCGTGATTGAAACCTCTGGAGCATCGTCCGACTTGCTCAAATTCTTTTTTTTTCCAACATTTCGCCGAGTACCCTCCTTTTTCAAGCCATAGTATCGGCCTTTAATCCCCTCTCAGCCTTTTGAAGACCCGTCTTTCCTTTTCATCTATCATAGATCATGTATCGGGACGGTGGTTACCCCAAGTTTACTCCCTAATGCCCCCCGATGTCCCTGTTTCGTTTTCTGACTCGTCCGGGTCGAGTTTTTGTGTTGGGTCCCGGGTTCTGTCCAACGGAACTCCTCTTTCTCCCTTCGCTGAAGTCCGTTTTACTTCCTATATGGCCGTCGTTCTTGCTTGCTGAGTCCGGTCTTGTTCACTTTGGGGATCGCTCACCACCCACTCTTTTTTTTCAAGCGGCCTTTAGTGACTGGTCCCCCGTGTTGGCCGTCCTCCCACACCTGTCAGGTGCAAATAATGCTCAGGTCCCACCTCCCCTCGCGGTGCTTTTTTTTTAGCGCATTCCCCCCCCGTTTTCCCTTCCCTTTTTGCCGTCGTCCCTTTTTTGACGATTTCTTTCTTTGTCATGCGACGGCAACTTTGCTTCCTTTTGTTTGATGTTCTTTTCGTCAGGCTTCTTCCTCAACCGTCCCACCTTGCCGGTATACCATTCAGTTTTCTTTTTTGAATTTAGACCGGTTTATTTTCCCTCGCTGGTGCCCATTGCCGCTCCTTCAAACAACACCACATTTCCAATGTCGGTTTTCTAGAGGGCCACGACGCGTCTTCTTCTCTTCCCCCCTATCTCACGATGCATTGTGATTCCCTTTTTTTGAACCTAGATGTACTTTGTTGGCCAGACGTTTTTGTCTTCAGCAGCGAGTTCCCGAGCAAAAACCACTCGTCCACAGTTCTCCTCCCGTTTTCGACAGCGCCTTTACCATTTTCTCCCTAAGGTGTGGTTGTTTCCTCAAAGGCAGTTTTTTTTTTTTTTCCCTATCAGCAAGCTCTATCTTTTATGTGGTCTGTCCGTTTCGCTGCACGTTGGCTTCCTTTTTCCCCCTATTTCGAGTTCCCCCCCCCGGTAGCCAATACGACCAGCCCCCTTCTACCCATCGTATCAACCCTCCTCTTCCTTTTCATTGAGTCCATAGACCGTTGCCTACAGCTTTTTTTCCCACGCGACTTCTCCTTTGTGGTCAGTTTCACGTTTACAATCATGGACGCCATGGTAGAACCCTATTCCTTCCCTTTTTGCTAGAGTTTTTTCACTTTCGTCTTCCCCTCCTTAGTTCCGCAACTCCGACACCGGTCCGTTTCCCCTTTTTTCTTCTTTTGCGTCGAGTGCTTGGTTAGTTTCCGCGGCGGCGGCAATTCATCGGAATTCCGCCCCGTTCATCCCTCGTTCTTCTTGAGGGATGAGATTCGACTCTCGCTCAGATTCGCGCTTGGAATTTGTTTTTTGTCAGGCGTTATTCTACCGTGTGGGTCACTGCTGTTTTCAACGAAACCCGACCCCCAGGCTTCTCCCTCGATAAACGACATCCCTGATTTTCCTCTTCTCTTCATCCGGGTGTTTGTGAGTCTTTTGCACCTGTCTGTCGTTTTTTTGCTGGTTGGTTTCTGGGCCCCTTTCTCTTACAGCCGGTCCCTCTCTTTTTGAAATTTCCTTAGGTACCCGATTGACGCCATACTGCGCCTCCTTTTTATCTTCCAGGTACCCCCGCGTCCTCCTCCTTTTTTTTATTGACGGTGGGATTATCCGACGTGTGAACAAACGGCCCGCACTTTCCCCAAGCCTACAATGTGGGTTCTGCGTGCGAGTGTTTTTTACCCCTTCCAACTAACTTGCCGAGTCCAGCAACATGGCTCCACTCAATGCCGGCCCCTTTCTCTTAGGCCGATTGCGGTCAACTTTTTCTCCAAGACACGGAGGATACGCTTTTTTTTCTTTTTGTTGAAAGGAGAATTCTTATTTAGTTAAACCGGTCAGATGGCCTTTTCTTTTTTTTGGATTACTGATTTTTCTCCATTTTTATATGGTCTTTCTTCCCTTTTTTTGGTACTGGAAATGTTGTGCTAGGACAGACCGACCTTCACCCTCAAAAGCTTTTTTTTTTCAAACGGATACCGGGGAATTTTTGGAAACGCCCTCCCCAGGAGTATTCTGAGTCTTTTCTTCCCCTCCTTGCGTGGAACTGTCCTTTATTACCTGTAGTCTTTTGTGAGGGGCAGGCCTCTTTCTGCAGGCTCCCCTGTGCCCCGCCTTCTTTGAGTCGCTTCAAGTTCTCATCCTTGCTCGTTGGTCGACCTCCCTTCCTTTTTGAGGCAATTGAGTCCCTACCTTTGGTTGTTTGTTTTTTCATCCTTGAGCTGGCCTCACATTTCGTGCCTCCTCCCTTTTCCCCTTTCGAGACCCCCTGACTCTCACTCTCGCCCGGAGGCTCCCCCTTCTGTTTCCCTTTTTTAAGCCCTGGTCCTCTTGCCAAGCCAGTCCTTGATTGGTCCGCGCAATCACTCTTTGTTTCGTATCCGGGAGACGGCTTTCTCCAAACTCGAGTACCAACCTTCCCCACCCTTCTATTCTTTTTGTCTAGGTCTGGCAGATTTGGTAGTTGGGATTGCAAGCCCCTTTAAATTTTTCGCACTGCCGAGCATTTTTTTCGCGCTCCACCTTCAGCCGGTCCGCGTCCTTATAAGTCCCCTTCTCAATCGAGGCCTCTCGGTTTTTTCTCTATTGCTAAGTGGCGACACCCTCTTTTTTTCCTTTGTATCCGGACCCATCGATTAGCGTACCCCGACCCGGCATTTTGCGACAGGGTACGTAGTTTTCCCTTTTGGCGATGATGTCGCGCATTCCTTTCCAGCACTTTCAGTCACGGCGCTGCGACCTTCCTGGTGACTTCTTCCGACTCGATTCCTCCGTTCTCTCTGCTATCTTGTTAGCTCAAGAAGGGCCCCACTTTTTTTTTTTCACACCGCCCCCCGTGTCGACCCAAATTTACTTCTTGAAATTCATCGGGTAGTAGGAGTGTTGTTGTTCTCCTCTTCAGAATTTTTGCTTTCCCCCTCTTCCTAGATACGCGAAGTCTTTTCTCCTCTTTTGTGTGGAGAGGATGACCTATGTAGTTACTTTTCCCTGCAGGCTGACCCCCTCATTTTTTAATACCTTTACTCCCCGTCTCATTTCCTTTTTCCGAGTTTGTTGTTTCTCCGGTTTCTTTTTCAGGCCTAACTCGGGTGCACGAGGTCCCCCTTTCCTTTTGGTTAATTCTTTTAACACCCCGTCGCTGCAGTACTCCGGGTTTACGGACAGATCGGATCGTTTCCCCCCCCAGCTCTTGTCGCCAGCGCCGTGCCGATCCAGTCCACACTCTTCTTTGAATCCGCGATAGGATCATTTGAGGTGCCTTCCTTTCACAAGCGCTTCGGGCGTTTTCGACGATCGCGTCGAGGTGGTATTTTCCATTTCTTCTTTTAAGTAGCCGACTTCCGCGACCTGGAGATTTTTTTCTGGTATCGGAGGCGAGGAGGCTGGTTTTTTGAACAACCATGCTGTCTCTGCCGTTACTTGGTGTCCGTTCGGACGGTCTTTCCCCCTAAGACCTCCCCAGGCGGTACTTCCCCCTCCTTCCCGACCCCATGAGAGTTTGTACTTCTGTTGAAATTTCATGCAGTTTTTCCCTGATCTAAGACTGTCTCTTGTTGAACTTGTACTTTTTGCTTTTCCTGTTTCAGACTTTCTTATCTTTTTTTTGAAAAACGGAAACACCCTCTCTCCGGTTTTGTTCCCCTTTTCCTTTAATTAATGGTATCGAGGTTTTTCCCTTTAACGGCCTTCTGAAGGTGCTTAAACACCACCTTTGTCCAAGTTTATGCTTTATTTACTCCCCTGGACGCGTCTGTGTTTTCAGGCCCCGATTCATGGATGTTTTGAGCCGCTTTTTTGTTCAGGTGCTGGTGTTCACGCTCGCAGTCCCATTAGATGCCATTCTCTGACCCCCCCTCCCTCTCTTTCCTGCAGTGCGCGAAAATTTTTTCTCTACCGATACTCCTTTGCCTGGTTATAGCACGTCTTCCATCTTCCTTTAGTTCATAGCTCTCTTGGTGACAGGTCGGTTTCTTTTCTTTCTGTTGCCGCTTTCGCAGGTCCCCGTCGTTCCCTTGACATATTTCAAAATGTATCGTACCTGTCTTACCTCTTTTCATTCGTGCCGTTGTTCGCTATCTCGTTCGTTTTTTTCTTTCAGCAAAACGTTTAGTATCGTCATTCCCGTGGTCCTTTTTCAATCTTCTTCTGCCTTGAGGAACGGCCTTTTTTCTTCTTCCTGTTTCTGCAACTCTGCCCGTGCCCTTTCCGGTGTTACCGTCACTCGCCAACGGCTCTGTCTCTTCCACAGTTTTTTTTTTAGTCGGCGGGTTCGAGTTTTTCGGCTTTTTTTTTTTTCTGGAATCCCCGTCAATAAATACCCGCTTTGTTTCTGTCTTTCCTGGTTGTCCTTCCGCTCCTCCTTTTTTGATCGTGTCCTTTACTTGCTTTTTCCATCTCGACTTCTGGTTCTTTTTTCCTTGGTCAAAAAGAAAACCCACGGCCCCCAAAAACACGTCGGGCAGAGACCTCCTCCCCTCTTTCCCTTTCATAATCTCCTTTTTTTTTTTTCAGACGCAAACGTCGGTCTGTTCGCTGCATCGTTCTTTGGTCGGGTTGTTTCTTTTTTGTTACTCCGTTTCTTCTTGAAGCCGGACGATCTCATCGAATGGACGATGACGAATCCCCTCCTTCCTCATAAACCTCTTGCTTTGGTGGGGTGGATCCCCATCCTAGGCCCTTTCTCTCTTCCCTTCAATTTCCGTTTTTACACCAAGCTCCCCTTTGGGACGGTCCTCTTTTTTTTTTTAGGCCCTCGGGGACTGTCCGTTCCCTTTCTGTTGGACTAAATTTCCTTTCCTTCTTTTTTCTGCCTCCCTTTACCTTTGGCTCTTATCTCCAAAGTGGTACGTCCTTTGTTCAATGCTCGTTTTGCCGCGGACGGAGTTTCTTTCTTTTCCCTTAACGGCACGATTTCCTTTTTTTATTCCCCCCTCGTTTTTTTTATGTTGGCGACATTTCTTTGGGCTGTTTTTCTTTGGCGTACTTGTCTTTTTTCCTTTTGACGCTCTGCCTGCTCCCCTGCACCCCCCAGAGAGAGATCGGAAGGTCGAGTCCCTGTTTTTCTTTTTCCCACACTAGATCTGAGCTCTTTGTCTTTCCTTTTTTTTCCGTCAAAATGCATGAAACTGTTTTTTTTTTTTTATGACCGAATGGACCTACGACTGCTTGTCTGCAGCCCCCTCTCTGCTCCAGCTCTTCATCGTCCATTAATCTATTCCGGGTGGTCCCCTAAATCGGTGGAGGAAATTCCTCCCCTTTTGGCCCACACTTGTGCAGGCCCCCGCTGTCTAAAGAGGCTGCGACTTTCCCCCCCCCCTAGAGTACTGTCTTTTCTCCCTCCCCCTCGATGCTGCACTTTTTTTTGTGGGCCTGGTGATCCTCCGTCTGATCTTTCCCTGCCCCCCAAGCCAAGTTAGCTTTTTTTTGCCAAACCCTATGACCTTAGTTCTTTGGACGACGCCTTTCCATTTTCACCCAATCTCCCCACTCGTCTGGCTTGTTTTCCTTTATAGGGATGTCCTGGGCGCTTTGATGTGAGCCGCCGTTGGCCCATACGTAACGACGGACCCCTTTCCGAGCTGTTTTCTTTTTGCACCCCGTCAGCAGGTAGCCTCATGTTTTCTTTTTTATCGCCAGCGACGGAGAAATTTGATTTTTTCAATAGTTCTCCTTTGCCCCCCTTCACTCAGATCGTCCCTATTCATCTTACTCCCTTTTTATTCCTCCCTGGTAAGCCTTTTGCCGATTCGCTGATTGCCGCTAAGCCTTTTCTTGACGGACTTGGCACGGCGCCCCTGTGGGAAAATCGATTTCCGTCTTCTTTCTTTTAACCCCTGACGCCCCTTTCCGATCCTTTTCCGCTCACTTTTTCGCCGATGCTCCAGAGTTCATTCTTCGAACCCCACCCATCGACCAAGCCCAACTTCCCGTTCGTCGAGTAGCTGAGGTTCGTTGCTGCGGAGTGCTGACTGTTCACTACCTTTCCTCTCCCCCCATCTCCTTTTTTTGTTTAGTCTCGTTGTTCTTTCTTTTCTTATGAAAGGAGGAAATGCACGATCACTTGACGCGCGGCCTGGCTCCTTGTGTCGACACGGGGAGCGTCGATTTTGAGTCTCTCGAAACTGGATCTTTTGCCCCAATTTTTTCCCGCGAACACCCCGCGTGAGATCTGGTTTACGGACCCTCTTTTTCGGTCTCCCCAGCTCGTCTTCTCCGTTTAATTTTCAATCGTTGCGAATCGTGTAAATCTTCTTTCTCCCGGGTATACGGCACGTTCCTTAAATGCAGCTTCGTTCCTCCGTCCCGGGGTTTCCTTTGGGCTCCCACGGCCCTCTGATGTAGCCCCGTTTTTTTTTTCCCGCGTCGGCGGGTCCCTCAGTTTTTTAGCAAGGCTGGACGGGTTTGGTCCCCTCACACCATGCTTTTCGTTATCCCCGTGCCGTTACGATGGTGACGGGTTCCCTTTTTTCCCAGAAAATTTTCCTCCCCCAAGGGATGCATCTTGCCTCAATGGATCCCAATGCTGGTGCTTGCCCCCTCCGGTAATGACTTCCCGTCGCCTTCCCGCCTTTACTTTCTATTTTTGACGACTTTTTTGGTTATGTGAAGTTTCTATTTTTTGCTTCTTCTTATCCCCCGTGTCCACACCACCCAACCCCTGAATGGATATCCGGGTCAGTTAATTCCCTTCTTCAGGCTTTAGTTCAAGTTTAGAAACGTTGCTTCCAGAATTTCTTTTCTTTTTCCCCAGCGTGCAAAACCCCCTGTTGTCCCCCCCCACATGTTTTTTAGTTACTAACCAGCCGCGCATTTCTTGAGTAACAAGCACGCATCATGTTCCCTTTCCGCGCTGCTCCGATGGCCGGTATCTGTGGCAGCAGTCTGTAGTTCCAGTGAGAGTGTCTTCTCTCCTTCCACCAGCATTTGCCATTCTTTTGATGTAAAGAGAACCAGCTCAGATTCTTTCCTTGCCTTGGATCTGTCCTTCAGTCTTCACGTTCGTGGACTCCCTCCTCTTTGATTGGGTCCTTCGGTCGATAAGTCCTTGCGCCCGCATTTGGCCCCCCATTTTTTCCCTGCCCTCCCCAATATCAAAATTCTTTTACCCGCGATAATCTTGAGTGTCCCCTTTTTTTACAGTGCGTTTTTCGCGCCAAAAAGGATTTCAGAACTTCCTCCCCTTTTTCCGTTTCCCACATTGTTCCTCTTCCCATGCGGAAACCGATTCCGCTTTTTTTTGGCATATTTTCTTGCCCCTCTTTTTTTTGTACCCCGTTGCCCTCAACTCACCGGTTCTGTCTCATCCCGTGTTTTTTTGAAACGGTAGTCTTCTTCTTGGCCCGCAGAGTGCTCCTTTTCTTTTCTATAGGTCCGCCCCCGTCAACCCCCCATAGACTGTTCGGATTCGGCTTGAGTGGAGGAATTAGTTCTTTCATTTTTTGCAGCTTCTTCCGGTCCTTGTAACCAGCCGTTCCTTGGCTTTTAATTCTGATGAAGACCCCTTCAACACATCAGAAACCCGCACAAACTTTGCAGAGCGAGATAACACGCTTGCCTCCTTTCTTTCGTTTGAGAGAGATGGCTTCTTTCGAATTGGTTGTGGTTAGGGTTTTTTTTTTCATTTTTTCTTACTCATTCCCTCCTTCGGACTGCGCGGGTGTGGACGACTCCTTCTTCATCGGCCGCTCTTCTCCTCCCAGCGGAATCCCTCCACAAACGCGGGTATTGATTTTATTTTTCCCTTTCCTCCGCCGCGGCAAAAATCTGCCCCTGACGTTTTACCCTGTGTTTGACAAAGCCTTTTTTTTTCAATCCGGGGACGGTGCAATCCTTGCGAGTTGCAAGCAACGCGCTCTTTTTTTTAGTTCTACCATGGCGTCGCGTTTTTTTGGGGTCGGACCTTAGGCTCGCCCTTGTTCGTTGTGTTTGAATCAACGTCCTGTCGCTAAAGGCCTCTTGTAACTCCGATCTGATTTTTTGATGGGCGCCATTTGACTGGGTTTTTTTTTTAGACCCTCTTGGGCACGTAATCTCCTTCTAGCTTGACTCTCCCATTTTTCCTTTATCTTTCTTCTTGAAGGACCGGAATTGCTTCCTCAACTGAAGGAGTATCTGCTTAATTCGTCCTGTCGCTCTCATTGAGCTTGACTTGTTTGCCCGGCGTCGTCCCCCCCCCAACTGACACAGCGTCCCCCTTCTTGCGCTCAAGCGTCCATTTTAGGAGCTGGGCCCTCACTTGCGTGTTTTTTCCCATTAGACCCCCTTACCTTTTTTTTTTTTTTTTTTTGCAGCGCTCTTTTCCCAACGTGCTTTGGTTACCCCTCAGACCCTTTATGACTTCCCTTTCTTTCCCGCGGGGTCCCCCTAGGGTGTTCTTTTTAGCTGACGTCTCACCAAAGCAGCTTTGCGTCAATTCACAAAGAGTCCTAGTCTTCAATCTTCCTCTCCTTTAAAGAATAGTCCCCCCTCGTTTTGGAATTGGAGTCAATTTTTTCCTATGTTTTTTATTGTTCGTTTCGATTTTCCGCCGCCGACCTTGTTTGCCTTCACTTGAATTCCTGATCCTCTGTTTCGGAGCGGCCAACCCTTCTTCTCCATGAGCAAGACCGCATTTTTTCTCGGTCCGCGACCTGGCGATCCTGGTTCCGTTTCACCCGCTCCCACCCTCTCCTTCCCTCAGTGTAGACGCCCGAAATCGTTTTCCTGGGACTTGCCTTTCCTCAGTCAGCTTTTTTCTGCCTCTTTTTTTTAAACCCCCTCTTTTCCGTAATCGGCTCGGACAGGGTTAACATCGTTCTGTCCGTAACTCCCTTTTCTATCGGGGTGTTCGCCCTAAAGCGGGCTTATTAGAGATGAGAACGAGTATCCCTTTTCGAACCCCATCGCCAAGGTCATTCAGCCTCGGTTCGTGACGGTCGTCTCTTTCCTCTCTGCTTGCACGTCTTGTTTACAGCGGTAATCTCTCTTCTTTTTCTAGATTACGTAGTTCGGCACTCCGCCCGCAGTCGGACACCCCTCTCCCGTACTCCCCGAACGACTTTTTATTTTGTGCGTTTTTTTCCTAAGTGAAGGCGTAGAATTGTAGCTCGTTAAAACTGGAGTGGCCCAATCTTGATTTCCCCCGATAGCAGACGTTCCTGACGGGTGTACGGGACGCATCCTTTTCTTTTACAACGCTGTCGCCTCTCCGTGTCGATTCAAAAGCTTTTTTGCGACTAGCGGACTCTTCTTTTGTTTCGACGGAAGGCTAACATGTCTACAATAAGTCTTTCGAAAGTTTCCTTCGTTTTATATGGGGTAGACATTTTGCCCAACTCATTTCGCACTGTTGCAGTGTTTCTCTCTCTTTCCCCCTATTTTTACCGGTTCTTCCTCTTTTCCCGGCCGTCGACGGGTTGGTGCCTTTCTCAACACGCGTCCGCGGTGTGACGCATCTTTTTTTGGTTGCGGCGCCTTTTCCACTTCCCCCTCCCTCAGGTTCCCATCATATGCCTATAATGCGAGGTTGTTTTTTTTTCTTGCCATGCCCTCGTCTATACGAAGACCCGAGGTCTCTTCCCTTTCCCCCCTGTAGACTTTTTGGTAGTCTCTGGAGCAACCGCCCCCCTTTTTTGAATTCTCTCAGTCTGTTCCGCTTTGCATTTTAGACCTTGGGCGTTCCCCCCCTTTTTAAGGAATTTGTCGATTCCCAACAACAGGTTGTCCCCTGTCTTTCTCCCTACGCGTCCCTGCGTGCAGGTCCCCCACTCCCGCCCTTCATGTTTTGTTTGACTCCTCTTCCGGTGCTTGTGTGTCTCGTTTTTCTGAGATTTTCAGCGACGCGCAGTCATGCAGTCGCTTTCAGCGGCCCTTTTTTCCTTTTAACCCCATTGGTGGATTCCTTGTCCGTTTTCCCTTTTTTGATTTTGGTCAGGTCGGTCGTTGCTTTAGTTTTCGTGGCCCCCCTGTTCCCCGACAGTCAATATAACTTTCCTCCCCCCCCCCGTCCATTTAGAAATGCAGATCCTAGTGCCCTAGGTTGCGTGCTCCGCTTCTGGCCTCTCACCTAAAACGCCCCTTTTTCCTCTCCGTTTTTTACTAACGTTGGAGCATCCTTCCTACCCGGTCGGAACGATTCCGCGATTTTCGAGTTTCTTTTGCCCAAGCGGCAAGTTTTCCCAGCCCCCATTCATGCTCTGTCCTCCCTTTTTATTTTGCCTTTTGTCGTTTTTTTTGCATAGTTACATGACAGATAGGAATCTCCTTCCCCCCTTGTTCTTCTCCCCTTTATTCTATCTTTTTTTGACTCTACGTCCTGATTAGCGCCTTTAATAGTTCCTCTCCGCTTTAGGCTCGACCTTTAAAACAGGGAAACCCCCTACAGGGTCAATTGGCAGATTTCGACTATCCCCCCGTGCCTCTCTCTTTCTCCTCTCCGTTTGTTTTTGCTCACCTCTTGGTGTTCTCGCTCTGCCGCCGTGCTTGGTCTTTGTCTTCTCTGCAGGACCAGCCGGTCGCGTTCTCCCCCTTCTCTGAGCGGGTAACTTTCGACGATTCGAATCGTTTCTTCATGTTCCTCGCTCGAACCCCGGGTATTTCTTTGATGTTTCCTTTCTTCCTTCGCAGCCGACGTTCCCTAGCTACCGATTGGACGGATACATGGTGCGAGTTCGGCAAATCCGTTGGCCTTCCCCTCCTCCCTTTCTTGCCTGACCGTTGCAGATCCCTCGTCCTTCCCTATTTGAACAGAGCTCCACACGGCCTGGAGATCTATTCTGCAATGGGTTTTGCTCTAAGGGCCTCCGAGCTGTCGGCTTGCCCCCCCCTTTCACTTCTTTCTAGCTGGTTTTTTTTTTTTGCCACTTTTGAATATTGTTTCTTCGTATTTCTTTATCGAAATTGCGCCGCTCTTTTTTTCCCGCACACACCACCCTCTGAGATTACTGCAGGTCTTTCTATTTTTTGGGCCTTCCTATACACCCACAGACTGTCTCCTGCGAAGTCCGCGACCAGCTTTTATGGCGTGCTGGTTGCTGCCATGGACTCCATTTGGGTTTTTCTGCACACAGCGATAAGGCCATCTCTCGAATATGACTCTCTTGGCGGGTCGACCTCCTTTTGCGTCTGTACCTCTTTGAATTTCCCCGGTTGTTTTTTTGCTGCTGGAATTCACCCCTTGCTTAACCTGCAGCGCCCCCCTTCGATCGATCTGTCTCATTCTTTTTCCCAACTTTGTTTGTCCCTTCCGACATCTTGAAACATGCCCAACGTGATTTTTTCGTCGACACCTTTTCAGCTACTTTCTGTAGTTGTATATCGGCCGACTTTCATTTATTTTCCGACTTCCCCCCTCCTAGGTTATGAGGGAATAGTTCCTCCGGGCGCTGGGATGTGCCTTTCCCCTACGTTGCACACAATCGTCGGCACCTTACTGACGTTTGCATGGGGTTGTTGCCCCAGCGGTCTCGCAGAATGATTTCACCAGACCTCCACTTATGCCCTATCCCCCTGGTTTTTACGTCTCCTGTTTTCGTTGGTTACCCCTCCCCCCTCGACGGGCTTTCAGCTTGTCGCCTCTCTTAGTGCGAGGTTTTTTGCCTTGCGTAGCTTTTTCGTCCGCTGGCGGATTTTTTGCAATCCCTTCTGCACGTTCTGCGACAGCTTTTAATTTTCCTGTGTTGAAAAACCCGTCCTCTGCCCTCGTTTCGATCGGGTCGTCACTTTTGCCACTTATCGTTTTGAGCGCCCCGCTTCCTCCGTGTTAACAACAATCGTCCATCACCCGGTTTTTGAGTAGCCTGGAGCTGATCGATTTTCTCCCGGTTGCTCTCGCCAGTTTGTCCTTCCTCCTCGTTTTTTTGTGCTCTCTATCTTGTAGCGGAAACAGGGCACGCATGTCCGGGGCTTCTATCTGCTCACGGTCGTACGGTTCCGTTTACCTTGTTTTTTGTGTTGTCGACCTTGGGCCCTCTTGCCTTTTTCAGGATAAACCCGTTGGCCCCCACTTCCGCGTCCCCTTCGCTTTTAGATCCTGACCTTTTTTTTTTTGTCGGATTTTTTCTTTCTTTCACCAATCTTTCGTTCGTGGATCCGTCAAATCGTTTCTTTTCCCTCTCCCCGGCATCAGCATCGCGCATCGGGTCCGGCTTCCTTCCCTGTCCTGTTCCACAAATGCTTCGGGGCTTTCAGCTCTTAATCACGACTGTTGTCCTCCACGTGTTGCTTCGCCCCTATTTATCCGCTGGCGGATTTGCGTAGGGTCTGCTTGGTCTGGACGGGTGGTTTTTCATTTTTCCGGGATCCTTTAATGTTTTCCCCGTGGCGTCTTGACATAAGTCCTCCGGCTGCAATCCTATGCCCCCTCATGTCGAGTTTGGCTTTTTTACGCGGCCGGTCTTCCCCTGCTCTTCCGTCTCCCTTACCGAATTATCTTGTGATTGCGCCGGATGTTGTTTTTTCAAGATATTCGTCGGTTCTTTCCAAAGGAACCAGACTCTTGGTTAATTTATTTCTCTCGAATTTTTCCATTTTTCTTCCGGCGTAATTTTTGAATTGATCCTCCCCTTGGTCCCAAAGTGTATTCGTCCTTTCATACGACCCGCGCGTTACCCTTCAGCTTCATGGATGCGCTGACGCTTTTCTCGGGACGTATTTTTTGCGCCGTATGAGACATGAGAGGTCCCGTTCACCCCAAGGCAAGCATCCCCGTTAATTCCTTCCGTTCTTGAGCCCAACAAGACGACTCTCCCTTCAGCTATCCCTTGCCTTTGGTAGCGACCCTTCCTCTTTCCTTTACGAGACCCAGATTCTCTCCTTGTGCCTGTTGATTTAGGCGCTCCATTCCCAATCTTCCCCCTCAACGCCAATCCATGGGCTCATCGTAATCCCCTTCGAATCCATTCCCCTTATTTTCCCTCTGCCTTAGCGCCAGCTCTTCTTTCTCGCACACGCGCTCTTCCTTTTTTTGTTTTTCAGTGGTTCCCTCATCGGCACCTTAGTTACGAGGCCGGCATTCTCCTTCTCTTGCCAACCTCGGCCTTTTCTTTTCCGTCGAGGCCGCCTCGCCCCCGGCCTCATCCTCATTTTTTCTTCTTTTCCCAACCTTTGGGCCGAGTTTTTTCGGGCCGGCTAATGCAGTTAGAATAAGATAAATACCCCCGCTTTTTTTTTTTTCGAGCAGGATTCCTCGTGTTACAGGCGCCGTATGTCCCTTTCTTTCCCGTGCTGACGTTGGTACGCGATGAGACAACCCCACTGAACGACCCCCCCCAGCACCTATCTAGTGAGCTCCCCGAGTTGACATTCTCTCTCTTTCTCTTTTTTGAGAGCGAAATTTCGTCGGTTTACCGCTTGCCGTCCCGGTCTTTTTTCCCCCCCATTTTTATTTCCCTTCGCAGCGGACGAGCGGGTACTTCCTCCTCTATCGGCGATTTGAATTCCCTCCTGCTCATCACCCGCTTTTCCTTTCCCATTTTCGATTTTTCGGATTTCTATCTCTGCCGTCCTCTTTAGACCAGCACTTTCCCGTTAAGTCTTTTTTTACGGAGACAGCTCTGTTTTTTGTGTCGGCCAGAAAATTCTGCTTCCGACCTTTTTCCCTGGGAATTTCACCATGGCTGTTTATGGGGATCCAACTTTCCCGGTCTGATAGTTGCCCTTTTCTGTTTTTCTTGCGCGGAATTTAGACCTCCCCCGCGTCAGGTCAATGCTCTGGTCTCCCCTATCTCTTCTCTGCGTTATGGGGTTTACGGGTGTCGTCATGCGACAGCTTTTCCAATTCGGAAATTCCTGCGAGCTGATCCTTATGCCCATCAAAAGCAGAGCTGGTAGGTTCTTTAGTCCCGGACTCGGTCATTGCTCCCAAATTAAGGAGTACTGACTGAGTCTGTCGTCGCTGACATTTGATGAACTGGGGGTCTTTTTCCTTCTGGACCTTTTTAGGTGGCAGTACGGGCCCACTTGCCATTGACCCATGAAGCGTGGCTTGCCCCTGTCGTGTGTTGAGGACCTGCGCCCTACTTTTGGACAACATGGGTGGTGCCCTCTCTTCCCCTTCCAAGCGTAGATGCCGCCGCTTTTTGCATTTCACGTTAGACAATGAGAAGATGCATTCTGATGCATTTGGTTTCCGGGTTTCTCATCAGCCCTGACTAACTCTTGAAACCCACTCAGAAGATTTTTTCTTCCCCCCCTCCCTTCGTGTCTTCTTGGCTCACCGACCGCGTACATCACCCTCGGCATGGTTTATTGGCTTCCAGATTCATAGATTCCTCCCTGGGCGTATGGTCCATAGCCCCACCGGGGTCAACTCGAATTGCCCCCCTTCTTTTCATGGTGCCCGTGCCAAACGTCCCTCTCTCATCGCCGCTTGACGCCTCCCCCTAGGGCATAGACTTCCTCCCCTTTCACGTCGCTACGGTGAGACTTGATCTTTTTTCCCATATTACCCACTCGCGCGTACTAGACCGACCAGCATGGTAACTCTCTGTTCTAAGCAATTGCCTTTTCTCCCTTTTCGCATGCGATGATTGTCTATTCAACCGCTTTTTGGGTTCCTTCTCGCTGGTGCAAGTCCCTCCTTAAACGTCGATCTGAACTTCTTTGTTTTTTTGTCCTTTGACCACTGATCAGTTTTCTTCTGCGATCCTAAGATCCCGTCGAAATCGCCCATTATACCAGGCCTCGGTTTTTTCTTTAGCTCATCATTTGCCCGCGTCCCTTCGTTTCCTCCATCTTCTCTTTTCTCTAGCCGTTCTTTGTTCGACCGCTGTAGTTATTGTACCTTTTCCGCCAGTCCCTCTCTCTCTCACGTTACCTTCGAACCGAATTTTTGACTTGGGCGATTTGTTCGGGGGTCCTTCTTCTTTTTTCGTCGAGAGGAAACTATCCTTTTTTCCTTTATCTTACCCGCAGCTGATTCATCTTCCGACAGGAACGTCCTCTGATGCTCACGAGTCTCCTTCCTTCTTTCCGCTACACCTTCTGGCATCAGTCGACGCATTTCGTTCGTGTCTTTCGGCAATTTGCCATCAGATCTTTTCGTCGGCCTCTCTAGTGGGAAATCGGTGGTTCTCATTCCTCTCTTGCCTTCCATTCCGCTGTCTCACGTATCTTTTTTTTTTTGGGGGGCACAACCTAGATTGGCGTTTTTGGCAGGGGTCCCTTCTAGGCATGCGTTTGTTTTGCTAGCCCCATTCTATCCGAGTCTTCCGGATGGTGCCAACTGTCTTGTCTTCCACCTACAGCCCAATTCTCGATGTAATGGAAGCACTGGTTGATGGTTTTTGTCCCCTTGATTTTTTCATGCCTGACTCCTAAGATCCGGTAATTTTGACTGTTTGACGGAGTTGTTCCTTGGTTTGATGATTTGGCCCCTTCCCCCCACGATCACTTCGTGTTTGATCATCAGTCAGGAATGTTCTCTTTATGGACGATTGTCCTCCTTTAATGCCGGGAAGTATGCCAAGCCCGTTTCCCCAAGTGTCGGTGTTCGTTACTCCCTCCTCGAAGAGTGATTTTTTGTCAACGATCTTCTTTCTCACTTGAAGAGTCTCGATTTTTACGCGGTGCTCCGTTGTGCAGACTTCTGTCTCTCTGACAACAGTCTCCCCCCCTTTCCTTTCCAGTTCGCTTACCCTCCGACTTCTCCCCTCAGCTTGAAGTTTTTTTCTTTAAATTCCTTGTCTTCTTCTTCTGAGCCCATTTGATTTTGTCTTTTGTTTTCGTTCCCTCTTTTCCTCATTTAGAGTTTTTTACATCACTCCTGACCAGCATATTCACCCCCTTTCGCCCCCCCATCGTTTATTTCCATTTTTTATACTCCTCTCGTGCTTTCAGTGCGTTACTCTCTCTTTTCAAAACCGACCCTGGCGAGACACCTTCGTTGCAATTGCTCCCGTCGCCGAAATGGTAGTTCTCGCATTATTTTTTTTTCGTTCTACTCTTCAAGTTTCTTTTCCTTAGTAATTTTGGAGCAAACTTTTCTTGTAGGTTTGTGCAACGTCGGCTTCCGAGTTTTCGGTTTTGCCTGGTCTTTGATATTCCCCCGTTAATATGATTGTTTTCTTGTGTAGCAGGAGGAATTGTCCCGCGTGATTCGTTCTTTTCGGTTTTTTGTTCTGCGTTCTGCTCGACCGGCTGGTCCCCTTCCTGAGTTTCTGAAACCGAAAAAGCACGGCGGTCCTGTCCTACCTTTTGCAATCTCTTGTTTTCCCCCCTTTGATCTCTCTCTGTAAGTAGGTCGGTGGTCTGTTTCTGTGGTGGTTCTTTGTTTTTCGCAGTTCACTGCCGGTCGAGCTCCCCTCGTTCTTTTTCTCAGAGCGCCCTTCTTTTGACTTCTTCTTTCTTTCCCGAATAACAACGCTTGTTATGGATTGAGGGGGCCTCGCCCTCCACGCATTCTTTCCCCCTGCCCTCGACCGTTTGCACCAATCTACATTTTTTTTTCTCGGCTCTTTCGGTAACCTTGGGTTCTTTCACCCTAAAAGCCGCTTTTTCCTAACGGCTCCTTTTCTTGGAATCGATGGTCGGGCCGTCCCCACTTGGGGGACCCGGTCGAGGTATTCTCGCCGGGTCGCGTAAAGTTATGCTCTCTTCGTCGGCTGAAACGTCCCTTTTTTTTCGATCCGATGGATCGCTATTATTTTGGTTTGCGACTTGCTTTTGGATGTTTTCTCTTGGGTCAAAGCCGCATTCGGCCCCCCCCGGTCCCCTCTTTCCCTCTGCACCATCAAAGAGTTTTTTTTTTGGGTAAGCCCGGGGTTCCCCAAGTCCTCGTACCTTTCTCCCCCGCAAGGAGTATCTCGCTTTCATTAAGTCGGTGCGCGTAATTTGAACCTGGGTGGATGTGCCTTCTCTCATGCTATTCCAAATTGGGCTGCCAGCCTGTCCATCTTCTTTCAATGCGCCCGCTCTCTTTCTGTCGACTCCACGAGCGTTGTTAACTGCGCCCTCCTCGACTAACATGGCGTGTTTTCCGCCCCCCTCTGCATTCATTTCGCCGACCCTTTTTTTCAAATGGCTCAGCCCCTTCGCCATTAATGAAATTCATTTTCAATCGGGGTGTTCCGGTTTCCAAGAAGTTGAATTATGCTTCCCCGCCAAGACTTTCCCCGTTCTAAATCCAGCGACC
>Ga0179593_1351726_pt1 | contig 23988 bp, 24 predicted proteins | sample CZODoug2_1_08_16_FD_185931 | JGI IMG/M metagenome (GOLD analysis project Ga0179593, IMG submission 185931) | Vadose zone soil fungal communities from Angelo Coast Range Reserve, California, USA - CZODoug2_1_08_16fungal (PacBio error correction) | ecosystem: Environmental > Terrestrial > Soil >... | reverse complement strand
CTCCCCGCCCTTTTCATACTGGGCCGGGCTGAGAGCCTTATTGTGCTTGAGCGGTCCCTCGGAGTCCGTTTTTCCGTCCATTCTCCCATCCTCTAGGATTTTCGGAGATCGCAATTCGAATGACTGGGCTTTTCCTCTATTGTAGAGTCTTCAAGAGCGGGAACGCGCAATCATTATTGAGATATGTCCTCCAGCTAGACTCACATTCGCAACGATTCTCTTTTCCAGCGGCCTCGCGGTTGTCCGCCGGCGTTAAACGCTTCCAACCAGGTGGTGGCATCCTTTCTTTTATTGCGGGCCCCCTTCCCTTTTTTTGGGGGGGTTTGGAAGGCCCCTTACTGGGTAGACGGGTCCCTGCATAGCGGCATGTTTGCAGGTCTTTCGTCGATTCTTCGAGATGATGGTCGGTCCTCTCCGCTCGACTCCTCGAGAAAGTTCTGCCGATCTCGCTCCTTAACCCCGCAAATCTTTTTTGGTCGCCCTTTTCGACTTGATCCGCTTTCTAATTTTGCCGGAATCCCATTTTCCGCGCATGCTTGGTTCCTTTGCCAGCCTAGGCTTAGTACCGCCCTCCCATCCTTGTGCTTTGATTCTTTTCTCACCCCTTTATCTATCGATTAATCTTTTTTTTCCGGTTGGCGTTTTTTTTTTTTCGTCCCCTCCTCATATCATCTAAGCACCTCCTGGCAGGAGACCTGACGTATTGGTTGGGATGACCCCACGGGCCGGACAGGGACCCTCTTTAGACGCTTCTCAATCTTCCCCAAAGATGATTTTCCGTATGCTCTTCGACGACGAAAAACCGGCTCCACCCCCTCTGCGGCAAATCTCGCTTCGGCGATTTTCGGAGATACTGCTATATTGAGGGTGATATCCCTGTCGAATTTCGGTTGCAGTTTTTTGCGATTTGTTCCCTCTCTCCTCTGGGATGGAGATACAGGAGGTTGGATTTTTCTCCCTGCCTCCCGACACCCCTCAACTCCTCTCATTTGACAGACGAGTCTTTCTTTAATGTCCATTCTTTACTGATACGGACTACAAGTCCTGGTAGATCACGGCGTTTTTGTTGTCCTTTCTCGACCGCCGCGTCTTCACGTTCGCAATCGTTTTCCTCTTACCCCGTCTTTTCTCTCAACCGTCGCTATGGCGGAAGAGGTTTTAACGCTTTTCCCCCCCTCTTTCTCCCTTGAAGCAGCTTTTTGCGTCACGCGTCTTTTTATGATGGTCGCGGCCTTCCCCTTGGTATAGCGGAACAAACGTTCATTTGTTGTGGTAATAAGGGTTACTCTAGTATTTTCCCCCTTTTTTTGACGATTCTCCCTATAACCCGACATTTTTTGTCCCCAATTCCTGCACTCAATCTTTTTCCAGCAAGTTTTGGAATGACTCCCCGGATTTGCAGATTACTCCTGAAGGACGGCTTCTACTTTCCCCGTTGCCCCCCGATACAAAAATTTTTTTTCTCCCACAAGCCCTCCGCCCTTTAGTTCCCTCATAAGTAGCGTTCCGCCCCCCCCGTACTTGCGTTCATTTGATGAGAATGTCGTTCGATCGACCGCCAGAAGATAGGACGCCATTCAAAACTCCTCCTGTCCGACATATTCTAACATCAAGAATTTTATCATCTTAATGCATCTGCGATCGCTCGACCAGTCGTGCTTTTATTTTTAGAATTATTTTTGATTTTCTTCCTTCCGGCTCCTCGGCACCTTTGGTGTTCTATCCCCCCCTTCTTTTTTGGTCTTTCCCTGGCCCGAAAGATGGTTCTTCGTCCCCATCCCCCCTCCGTGGTGGTCAGCACCTCATCGCTTTTGGTTCCCTCTCCGCGGCCCCCTCCCTCCCTCCCGTACCGACCCGTTCTATTTTCTCTGCCGTCCGTTTTAACTCTTTCCTTGCCTGCGTTTTTTTAATCTCTCAAGGAGCCTTAGACCCTGTATGAATTTCTTATTTTGCTTCCTCTAGCATACGTTTGTTAAACCCTTTCTTTGTTCCCCATCCTTTGAGCCCTTCCCCTTTGTTTTGAATTCCTCGCGCCCCCGCCCTAAATGGGGTCACAGCATTTTTGTTCGAGTCTGTGCACTTTTCTGGACACGATTAAACCCATACGTGGTTCCCCGAAATCAGAGGTTTCCTCTGATTCCTTCCGAGCGCCAAAGGGTGGCCCAGGAATTGGACCGCCCCCTTTTTCTTTTGCATTACAAAATTTGATTTCGTCCCTTCCCTGCTTCGACACTTTTTGCTTTTTTTTTTCTTTTCTTACGAATTCCTTCTTTCCCTCGTCTCCCCCCAAACAATTCGTCTCTTGGTTCGAGATGGATATCGGCGATATTCCTTCGCCTTGCTGCCCCCCTTAGAGAAATCCCTTCTTTCTTTTGGCGGTGGGGCCCCCAGACTCGTTTTTTGTTTCCCTGGCTTGACGCCTGGAACTGATCAGAGGGATAGTCCCTTTTCTTGGGCTGGATTGAATGGGAATCTTTTTTGTTTTTTTTTTTTTCTCCCCCCCTGAGCTTCTTTCTCCACTGGTTCTTTTTTTTTCTCTTTTCCTGTGTTTTTTTGATCCTCTCCCCCTTTAATCGCTCATGTTTTAACTTTTTCCCAAGGCGTTTTTTTTTCGCCGGTCATTTCCCCCCCTTTCATAGAAATACATGCGGGCAGAATGTTTTCTTTGCTTTCCCCTTTCCCGAGATAGTAGATAGTGATCGAGCTGGTTTTTTTACGCGTTTTTCCCCACCCTCCCAGGTTTTTTGATTTTTTTACTTTCAGGTTCTCTTCAAAGAATGTTTGATGTCCGAGGTCCTTCTCTGCCAACCCCAGCCCTTCCTCTGTCCCCTCCTGCGCGTCTTCACATTTCTTTCGATGGTTCGATAGTCCCAATTCAGGATTCTCGACCGATCGCGGCCTTGAATCGTGTAAACCGCTTTTTTCCCCCCTTGCCTAGCACACAGACCCCGCTGGGGATGCAGGTGCAGTTTCCAGTTTATCAGGTCCATGGCGTTCCGTTTTCCCCCCGGCTAGCTCGTGTTTTTTTTCTTTTTCTTTGCGGCCTTTTATTTTTTTTTGAAGTCCATTTCCCCACACGTTCCCCCCCACTTCCCTCTCGGGTTACTTAGGCATCGGTTCACCCTGTGTCTCCTCAATTTGGCCTTCTCGAACCCCGGACGCTGGTCTAGATTAATTTTTTCCCCCCCCTCCCGGTAATAAAAGTCCATGTATCGGTCTGCTCCTCTCTTCTTTTCTTCCCTCCTCCCCCTGTTTTGCAGTTTTTCGCAAACATTCCTGGACCCTTTCATTACCGGTCGGTTGTTCGGTCTTCTCTCGATTTCGTTATCGTTTTTTTGTTTTTTGCGCAGCACCGGCTCCGATAGTACTGCACTTTCTTTTTTTTGTTCTTCTGTCCTCTTCCAACCCCCAATGCTCCTTTTGTCCCCCCCCGTCCTTCGAGAATATCAAAACGCCCTGATTCCTTTGGAGTCCCCTGACATCTGCCCCAAAGGGAATTCAAGGAGATGGTTTTCCCCCTTCTTTCCGAGACTGCCTTCTTTCCCGTAGTTGTCATTCGTCGGATTCCCGAACTTCTTGGACACGAAGTTTATTCCCTTCTGAAATAGAACGGTGCTTAAGTTTTACCTGCATGTCCCTCCAGGTTAATGAAACTTTCCAGGATTCTTTCCCCTCCCGGTGTTTTGTTGTCCCCCCAGTAACCAACACTCAGGCTCTGCTCTCTCTTCACTGGTTTTTTTTCCCCCAAGTCTACTTCCCGCTTCGATACTTCGTGGCCAGTCTCTTCCGAAACAGTCCCACTTTTCCCCCCTTTTCCCCCTTCGCTGTGTTCACCTTGGTTCGAGGAACGGTCCGATCGCCAGGCCCGATATCATGTGATTTTATCCTCACAAGGTTACGAAAAGATATCGCCTCCCCCTTTCCCCTTCGTGGTCTCTTTTCAGTTTGAGTCTGTCTTGTCTTGCCCTATCGTACTTGTCTTCGTGCCGCTGTTCCATGAGCCGCCAGTTGGCTCTTTCAAAGGGGCTTACGTGTGGAGAAATTCAGATTTCATCTCGCAGCTTTGCCAGAGCTCCCCCCTTTCCGCTTTATTTGTCTTTTGTTATTGTCCCTGGCCACAGGCGATCGTCTGCTTTTTTTCCTCCCAAAGCGCAGGCGTGCCTTTTTCGGCCCTTTTCAAGAGATTGGCTTTTTTTATTTCTTGCCAAGCCCTGCCCCTTGATGGGCATCTGTGTCGCCTTTCTCTCTCTACCTTTTTTCTCGTCTTATGGATGACACCGTCGTGATGTCTCCCGTTCCGGATCTATTCTTATCGGTTTTTCTTGTGTCCTGCCCAGTTCTCGCTTTCCGCGCATTGGACTCATATGCGAATGCTACCCTTTTTTTTCCAAATTGCGAAAGTTCGTCCCACTCTCCTTTTTCCCCCATTCTTCCTCCTTCATCCCATTTTTGTTTCCTCCCTCTTTAGGATTAAGCAGTTTTTTTTTTCCGCTTTCCAGTGGCACCCCCCCGGCCCCTCGAATTCTGACGGCTTTTCCTCTCTTGCCCGACTGCCTTTTCCTTCCGATGCAACAATGAGGGCCCTTCGATGATCTGCACCACCCCAGAGAATTGAGTTTTTGACCCCGATATCCAAGCGCTTTCGGTCTCCTCCTCCCATTCCATATTCCCATTTGTGTTCCCTTTTTAGACCCCCTTTTTTGCCGCTGGCCCTTTTCCGTGAGCCAACTGCCCAGCGAGCCAATTACATTCCTCCCCGGGTAGTCACCGCAATTCGAGGGTCATTTCCCTGATAGATCTTGGTCGCCTATCTGGTCTTCCCTTCCTGTAGTAGACCCCGGCTTTTTCGACTGCTGCTGGATATTTTTCTGGTCAATTTTCATCATTCTCCATTGTCTTTCGGTGGAGCGCGCATCCCCCTCCCCAGTTAGAACTCTGCTTTTGTCAGCTCCCCGTTAGGAGGGTTGGTCTCCCCGCTTGTCTTTCTTCCCGGGTTTTCCCCTTTATGTGTCTTTTTCCGCCGTCCGGCTTAAACTTGTTGTCCAGGTCACCCTCCCCTCGTACAAATTCTTTTTCTCCCAGCGACGTATGGTGACCGTTCGTTTCTCCCCCCCCACTAGTACCTTCTCTGGCAGCCCCCCTTAGCCCCCAACGGAATGAAGGAGTTTTGCATACTTGATGAATTTTCCATAATGCCATCAGAGTCATCCTTGTTTTTCCATCTCTTTCTCCTTCCTTGTACCCTTTCTTGTGGAAAGCACTCTACCTGGTCCCTTAGTGGTTGTTACCTTTAATGCTGTATTATCTCTTTGGCCGTCCCCCCGGTTTTATGTTCTTCCCCCTTTGCGTTTCTGAGACATTCTGGCCGAGTTTAATTTTTTTTTAATTTGGCACTGAATCAGAGTATAAGTTTTCGTTCACAGCATTCCCAGAGAGACGAAAGTTAAAGCCCCTGTTTAAGAGGCGATTTTTTTCACTCTTGCCGGTCGCCTTTCGGACGCAGCGCCTCTGTCCGAAATAGATTCCCCACCCAGTTTGTCTGCAACCGAATTTTCAGCTTTTTCATGTGACGTCCCCCCCTCTCGGCAGCTCTTCCTCTCTCTCCAGCAGCCCTTTTCTTCGAGGCGAAAGATTAAGTTGTCTCCGCGCTGGCCTGTGCGTCTTTTAGGAGTACTCGGTCGCCCCGCCTCCAACTCCACCCTTTTTGTCGAGTCATCGAACTCCCAGTTGTTCGTGGCTATGCCGGCTTTCCTCACCAAGGACAGATAACGTTTTTTTCAAACCTGATTTTCAGCAACCCGAGTCGTTGTTTTTCGCCCCCCCCCCATCCCAAACAGTTTGACGTCATCACCTATAGGAATTCCTTGTATCGAAAAATCTCTCATTGTCACGCCCCTTCACTGTGTTCGAGGAAGCAGAGTCAGCCTTTTTGACCCCACCCCGAAAGGCGGCGAAATGGGAACCTTCCCCAGACAACTCAGACCATTCTTGATCACTATTGCTCGACCAACCTTTCATGAACTTTTGCCTTCGATATCTGCTAATTTTGGTGTTCTCCCTCTTTCTTCGAGCCGTATCTTTACCCCCCGTCCGCCCAGCATCCTGAAGCTATCGGTAAATTTTCAGTTTTTCCATCCCCCTTTCCCTTTTGATCGGAAGGGATATCCCTTCCCGGCCCCCGTCCTTCTCCATCCTCTGAGTGGTTTGCCCCCTACCAACACCGTGGTTTTCTCGTTTACTCATTCCACAACACCTTTTTGTAGCCTTATTATCGTGGATCCTTGATTTCGCGCCTTCCACTCTCGTCCAATTCTATGTCTTTACATAGTAGGACTCCTACAAACGACAAGTTAATGCACTGTTTTTTTTGCTCGCCGCCACCCCGATTTGTCTCGGTTTTGTAATACGTATTTGCACCACTTCCTTCAAGTCGGTGCCTTTCAGCCCGGCATTCAAGGCCTGCCTGTCCTTTTTTTTCCTTCCCCCCGCTTTCTTTCCCCTCGTTTACCTCTTTGCCTTTTTGTTTAGTCGATGCTCGTCCGCGAGGGCAATTTGGCCGGCCCCATTCCCGCAAATATCCTGAAGTTTTTTGTTGCGCTTCATCATCTCTTTCATCTCAATTTTTAAGCCATCCGTACCCTCACGCCTACAGGAAACCTGGATTTTCGGAGAGAGATTGAGCCCCTGCCCCTCTCTTCCTGTGCTGCTCTTTAGTCTGTTCCTCTGAAAGTTTAACAATCCAGTATTCTATTTCTTCTAAGATCTTTTTTTTCCCTCTCGTTTTCCCCTTCTTTCTCCACCTCTATGTCGCCCGATTCTCCCCGATTTTTGTAGCCGGCGTCCCTCCTCACCAATGGTGTTTCATTTAACATCCCCTTGGTGAATACCTCACGCCCCTCCTGGGGCTCTGTTGCACTTGCATGACTTTGCTGGCCCCCCCCTTTTCCGTCTTGCTCCTATCCTATTAGGCTTTTTTTTGGATATCCGGCGCCCTATCCTCGACTCAACCCCCCCGTTATGTCCATTTCTCTTTGAACCCCCCCCCTTTTTTTTCCTCTGGTTACGAACTCCTCCTCCTTGATCACCTGTGCAGTAGGACTCCTGCCCTGCGGGAGGAGAGTTTCCTGCCATCTGTCGAGACCCCTTCCCCCCGAAAATCTCGGGACCCTGCCGTCCCTGCTTTTCCTAAATTTCTTATCGACCCATTAGCGTCGTTTGGATTGACGTTTCTTTTTCTGAAAGACGCCTGATCATCCTTTTCCCAGTCTCCAGCATTTTTGAAGTACTTGGTTTCCCCCCCAAGGGCTTGACCAGTTAAGCCGAACGTAAGGTGATGGCTTTTCCCTTTCTCTCCCCCCCTGATGTGATGTCAGTTGCCTTCTCCGCCTCTCCCGACATCCCACTTCCGTCGCACGGTTCGGCCTCCATCGAGAGGATGTGCGGATTTCGCATCAAATGACTCCTTTTTTCTTTTAGCTCTCGTGCGTTCATTGCGGTTTGCCCGTCTCGGCACATGGTGCGATGCTTATGGCTTTTTGCGCCAAGTCGACCTGAAGACGGCCCCCCCCCATTTTTCGCAGGAACTCTATGTGACGACTTTTCCCCCCCCCCTCCCCTTGATGTTTGTCGAGGCGGGCAAGATCTTTCCTCTCTAACCTTTCCACTAAAGGGGCCAGAGTTGGTAGGCTGCCCTCTTTTGCTGAGCTCCTGAAGAATCTTTAATTTTTAGCTTTTCTCTCCCTGATTCTTTGCCCCCACACCACTCAATGATCTTTGGGCGGCCTCACCCTCCCTCTTTTCCCCTATCACGAATTTGGCGGACCGATTTCCCGTCGTATGCCTTCCCGGTAATGTCACCCTTTCCGCTGTAATTAATAGTAACCTTGTGGGTCCCCTTTTTCGGAGGCAGACTCGGTACTCCTCCTCCCGTACCAAGTGTCCCCCCCTGCTCCAATTCCTTTTCCAAGCCTGATTCAGACCCCTCCCGGATTATTCTCCGACCTTCCGGCCAGCTCCTCCCCACTTCCACCCCGATCCCGACCCCGTGCTCGAAGACCGGTCTCCCCTCCCCGCCGTTCCTTTACGAACGGTGGCTCTTTTCCCACGCCTCCCAATTTAGCTTTTAAGAGAATGTCTTTGCGTTGTCTCTCCTGCGAACTCCCTCTGTCGGGTCAAGACTCAAAGGTGTAAGAAAGGTGCGCCCCCGCACCTAGTCCCCCCTTTCCAATATTAGTTTTTGTCCTTTCCCAACGTTCTTTCTGGTTGAGGAATTATTTGCTCGGTTTCTTCTCCCTTTGCCCGGCGCCAGCTTTTCGTGGTTTCCTCTTTTTTACAAAAGGAAACCTGTAGTGTATCCTTTTTCCCGTGACTCCGAATTTTTTATCTAAAATAATGTGCTGGGTCTAGGCCATCATTTTTTTTCTAGCCCCATTTTTCAATAGAAGAAATTTGCAGTCCCCCGTATTGTCCCAGCTTTTCCCTCCTTATCGTCCCCTTTTTCTCTCGAAGTTTAACCATTCCAATGTGATTTCCGAGACCTGAGAGATTCAAGTTTGTCCTCCCTTTTTCTCTGTTCGATAGAAGACTGACCGTTTCGTCCCTTTTTATGTGCAACCCTTGGGTCACTGTGCTCCCGCTTTTTTTTATATTCCCTTTCACTTTTGATCTCGAGCACGCTTGATACCCACACAGAATTGTTTTTGCATAACGTGGCTGTCATCGCTCTCTCCACCGATGGTCATCAAGAGCGGTATCTCCACTGCTGATCTTCCCCCACTGTCCCAGGAATGGCTCCCAGGGTTCCTCCTGCCCCCTACCAACCCAAATCGAAGTGCTAGTTCCTTCGCTGAAAAAGTTGATTGATTGGTACCTTTTTTTCCTCCAAATCCCCCCGCGCGCCTGTTCCTTTCCACATTAACCACGAATTATCCTTTTCCCTTTTGATTCCAGTCCTTGGCGGAACCCCGACGTATTTTTTTTTTTGAGAGACCATAGGCACTTCTTCGATGGGCCATGCCTTGCCCCAGGCCATATCTCCCCCCCTCACTGCGCGCACTGTCTTCCTCCCTTAATACATCTTTCCCTCTTTTACGTCGTTCCCTTTTAGCTTGAGTGCTCTTTTTTTCCGTGTTGATATCGCATAACTTATTTCCGTACCCCCCACCCCCAAGGTGCCTTCCTCGGGGAATGGATGAGACGCCCCCCCCTTTTCCCCTGCGCTGATTTTTCCCTTTGAAGTTCTTTTTTTTTTCTCCTTCTGCCCCCCTGGTCCTTTACTTCTTTCGGAGGTTTGTCGGCTTTCTCCTCTAGATCTCCCTTGGGATAGAGAATTTTTTTTCTTTTTACGCCGTCTTTCCTCTTTCGCTTTCGTCCAACCCCTTGTGTGACATGCCCGTCGCCCAAAAGAAGCTGACCCCCCCGCTTTCAGCGCTCTGTCTTTATTAGTGGACCTACACTTTTGTTTTATCTTTCCTCTAGAACGCCCCGTTTTTACGTCTTCCTCATTTTTTCAGATTCCTTTTGATCCCCCTCCTCCCTTGAAGGTTGGAATTGTTGTTTTCATCCCCCTCCTTCCCCAAAGGAAGGGTCCGTTTGAGACCTTGACCGCCTCCATTCCTTTTTCTTTTTTGGATGAACTCCCACCTTCTTCTTTTTTGTGGTTGGTTTTTCCTCACCGGCCCCTTTTCACTATGGTTTCGCTTTTCCGGATAGGTCTGTCTCCCCTCCCCCTTCCCCTGTCCTTTCGGATCACTTCCCCGGAATCCCTCCCCCTTTTCCCCTTTCTAAAAGTAATAAGAGGTCCTCTCTCTTTTCATCTCTTTTTTTGACGTACTTTGCAAACTCCGTTCCGATGTCCGACGTAAGTAGTTGTGGTCGGTTCCCCTCTACTCGATTATGGCTCTTATCTGAAAGGAGTTTGGCTCCCTTCCCCCCCCTTGAGCGACGCAGCGATGACAATTTTTTTTCCCTTTCTTGGAGACTTCCACTATGCCTCCATCGTCGATTCACCCTCCTCCTTCCTGCTTCTCGCCTTAACAAACGAAGCCGATGAGCTTGGCTTTTCTCCCTGTCCAAATCTCCCAAACCCAGGTTACGTCCTTCCTCGATGGGCTAGGAACTTTCCGTATTCCCTGTTTTTTTCCGCGATTGGTTGCTCTTCTTGCGTTAGGATAGCCCACATGACACGTCAATTCCCCCGCTCCATCCGGGCCCTCTTCCATCTCTCTTTGTTGAGAGAAAACCCTCTTCTTGACCCCTTTTGGAACGATCCCCTGGCCCCGGATGCTCCCGTTGTCTTTTGACGCTCCTCTTAAACCACACTTCCCTTCGTCTTCGATTATCGTTCACTGGTCCCCCCGAAACTGACTTTTTTTCGAAGTGCCTTTCAAGTCTGTCCGCCGCACCTGCCCTCGGTGTTGGCCCAATTCCCCTTATGTTCCTCACCCTGGTCTAGGAGATCAAAGCTCGTTTTAACCTGCGAATATAATGGGAGGCATCCCCCTTACACGTTCCCCCCCACTCTCAGCTCCCCCTGACACTTTCTTTGAATTCTTTTCTCTTTCGTTTGTGCTGCAGATAAGGTTCTTCTCCGTCCGACCTCCTGAGACCTCCCGCGCCTTTTTCGCTTTCCCTGTCCTTCTTGACCCCACGACGGCGTGGCCCTCCCGAAGGCATCGAGCTCTCGTCTTTTTATCCAGGAGTGGTAAGGTGGTTTTGCTCTCTTTCCCAGTTCAGGCGATGAGAGTGATTGACGACTTCCAGAGTTTTAGCCTTGTTTCGCGCCGGCTGGTACTTTTTTGGATCGGCGTCCCTTGTGGTAGGTTTGAAAAAGCATTTTCCAATTTCGGTTCCCTTTCCTTTCATCCCTGTCTCTTAGAAGCGTCTTTTCTCGTCATTTCTTGTTTCCGTTTTGCTTCGTTCCTTTCGCAGCTCCTCCACGTCACGCCCTCGGTCTTAGCTTGTTCCTCTTGATGAGGGTCTCGCGGCCCGCCGTGCCCTCCCGAATATGGAACAAGGTTTTCCATATCCCCGAGGGTCTCCCTTGCGACGGACGGTGGATCTCTCATCTCCCCCCCCTTTGCCATAACTCTTCCACAAAGTTCCTTTCCTTCCCACCCCCTTAGTTTTTCTTTATTTTTTTCCCCCTTCAGCAGCGTTACCGTTCCCTTTTCTTCTTCACGGTTCCATCAGGCTCGTTGCAATTGTGCGCGTCCTATTCAAGGCGTCCATTTTCCATGATAAACCCGCTCATTTGATTTTTGACGTAAGCCTCGGATTCGTCCCGGCCCTTTTTTGACAAATAACTGAAAAGTCTTTTATTCCCCCAATCGGGTTCTCTTTCCGTTTCATTTGGAGAACTGCCCGTCGAGAACATTCCCCCTATTTCAAACGAGGGTTCTTCCTTTCAACTCTTTTTCCTTTCCTGAGTGCTTTTTTTTCCTCCCCTCTGTTCGGACTTGGAGTAGAAGGTCTGCCCGCTTCTTCCTTTTCCTCCCCCCGCCCTCTCTCCCCATCATGGCCACAATGCAATTCTTGGGGTTGGCTTCCTCCTCCCATGCCCCCTGCCGCATTCATTGACTTTTTTTTCCCTGCGTTAGGGCTTGGTTGCTCCTTTTTTTTTTTATCGGTGTCTTTTAGGTTTCTCGTTTTCCGCCTTGTTTCCTTCTGATTAAATACAGTGGGTCGGTTCCTTCACGTGCACGTCTTCGCCATATCCTTCCCTAGGACTGTTTTGGCTCCTCCGTACACCCCTCTTCCGTCGTTTGAGACCAACAGTTCCCACACTTGGTGAGAAGGATTTTAATTCCAACTTTTCCCTACCTCCCCGCCAGAACAATCCTCCTTTTTCTCTGCTTTTTGCAGGTCGTTCCTCTTTCTCCCCCAGCGTTCTTCCCGCCCGCAAGAATTCTTCGTGGGAATCCTCTCATTTTAGTAAATGGCGCCTTTCCCTTTCAAGTTTTCGGTATTTGGCTCGCCCTTGGAGTCCGCCGGACACTCCCTTGACAAAGTCATTTATTTTTCCCATTTTTTTGCCTGTCAGACCTTTTCCTTCCCCGTTCCCCCCATCCCCCCCTAGGCGCAGTACACGTTTCATCTTCTTTCAGAGGACGATGTGTTTTTTTTCGCATGTGAGAAGAATCTGCCTTTTGCAGCCCCGGCACCTCCTCCCCCCCCAGCTTGCCGAGAAGGCCAATCCTGAACTTGTTCCTTGACTGAGAACCTTACCAAATCCCCTTTCCCGTGTTCTCAGCCGGCAGCGCCTCTGGATTTCTCCCGATCGGCATTTGGTCTCCTGCCGGGTCTTAGTCTCTTTATTGCGATGACAGACCCTCTTTGTGTTCCGAGCTTCGTCCCGCCCATGAACGCCTTTCGGGCTTTTCTCGTTGCCCTTTGTAATACACTGCCCAGCACGGCCCCCCATTAAACAAGGAGTTTATCTTCTTGCGGCAACCCACTCCAGACCCTTCACGATTTCCGCTACGAAACTTTCTTGGTTAGATCCACCTTGCTTCCGATCCCAATTCTTTCCCCTTGATTCCTGTCTCCTTACTCTTTGAGGGATTCCTTCTGTTCAGAAGGCGCTTCCCTTCGCTACAATGACCCTTTCCCAGGGTCCCGGACTGGAGACCCCCCCTTAGTCTCGGTTTCCAAGATATATATCGGCCCCCCTTTGGGTTTTTCTAGATGCTCTCAGGGATTCCCCCCTCACTTCTTCCTAGAAGACCTCCTCCTGGCCCCCCCTTGAGGCGACTGTTTTCCGATGCTTCCCCTTCCAGCGTTTTTTCCGGTTTCCCCGATTAGCTTACTTCAGTTGCACAAAACCAACGTGCGGCGGTGACGCCGGGCCCCCAAGCACAGTGCTCCCGTCCCTGTGGCGCAAGAGAGCGAGAATCTCACGACTTACCTTCTTAGATTGTCGGTTTTCTTTCGGAATTTTCCATATCGGACAACGCCCTGTAAGAGTCCTGAGCGATTTCGATCGCTCCAATCCGATTTTTTTCCCTCTTCAGTAAGTGGATGTTGGCACCCCTTTCTTTTTCCAGCCGTTCTCCCCCTTTTTCAAAGTCTCAATCCTCCTATGTCACTCTGGTTTTCCCGCTGTTGTCCCTACGGCTATATACATCCCTGTTTGTTTTTTCTATCCTCTATTTTTTTGACCTCCAGACTCTGGCAATCCTCCCCCCTGGCTTGCAGAGATTGGGGCTCCCTCTGATGTTCAACTCCCTCCCGGTTCACATCTTCCCTACGCTCAATTCTTTTCCTCTTCTCAGCCCTCGCGGCAGTTCCCTTCCCCCTGGGAGTTTTCGATATGTTTTCTCCTCTTGACCTCTGACTCCAGATTTATATTTGCCTTCCTTTTTAGAGCTCATCCTCTTTCTCCACCTCTATATTTTTTTTCTCTACCTCGTTTTTTTTCCTGCGACAATGAGGACCCCCCCCCCTTTTGGCTTTTCCCCTGGGTTCCCCTCTTCTCGTCGGCTTTTCCTTCCGTTCCTATCCTTCTTTTCTAGCAGTGGAAATTTTTAAGATCTACCAGTTCCGGCTTCGTACCATGTTTCATATGAGCTACCCTCTTCTTTTTAGTATGCCGGGAGGAGTTCCTCTTTCACTTGATTTTCAACCCACCGGGCTCCAATCTTTGCACAAAGGACTGACCCCTGTAGTCGGTCCCCTCCTCCCCCATCAATTTTTTCCGAATTCCCTTCCTTTTTTCCATGACGTCCTATCTCGTGTCGTATGTCCGGCCTTCCCGAGCCGGGGCGTCCGATCCGCCCTTTTTAGACGGCGTGTCCCAATGCAGACCTTGCTGTTCCCCGAATCCTCTTATTAGATCACTTCTCTCCTGAGTTGAGTTTTGAGAACCTCCGATTCATTACTAGGGCGGAGTCCCGCAGTTTGCTGCCTTTCTTGTAAGGGGTTTTATGCCCCCTTACTTTCTCTCTCCGCACTTTGACGTCCATTCGGTCAGAATTCTCTCCCCCCCCGTTTTTCTCGTCTCTTCGTATCAGTTTCCTCTCCCTCCAGTAATGATCCTCATCTTTCCCTTGGCGCCCCCCCCCTCGTATTTTGATGGAGTGAGCTATGACAAGAATTTCCCTTATTTCGAGGTCTGCCTCTTTCCCCCCCCCCCCCCCCTTCATCTTTCTTAGGTCCCTTTCATTCCCCTGGTGAGGTTCTTTTCCTTGTATGGATGCTCCTACAGTGTTTTTGGTTTCCCCATGTCTACGACCGCCCAACTCCCCCTTAGTCTCTCCCCCTCATGACGATCCCCTTCCCCAGATATTATTTTATGAGCGTTTTGACAGATCATGATAGTGCGGCCCTTCCCGACCATTTTCCCTCGGTCGCTCTCTCTTTGAATGGGCGTCCCTCCCTCCCGAACCTGAAGGAAAATCGCTCAGATTACTCCAGGCTCTTATTCGTCACACCACCTTCCCTTGAATGCCCTCATGGCTTCCGTCGTTTTTTAATAAGATGGTCCCTGCTTCCCTTTTGCCGGTGCTCCGGCGGCTTTTATTTTGACGTTCTTTTTCTTGACCCACTTTGTATCTAAACTCCTCATTCCTCCTGCCCCTTTTGTGGGGGACTCACTTTTCCTGCTAGAAGTCCTTTTTTTTTTAACATTCAGACAGTTTGCACCAGTCCCCATTTTTTGACTCGCAGTCCACTCTTTTCCCACGCTTGTCATTCACCTCCCACATTTCTCGATCTTGTCCCCTTGCCCCTCCTTCCTTTGTTCCAACCGATCAGACAACTGCTATCCTTCCGCCGCGTTCTTCCTAAGAATTCTGATCCGAATGAGGAGGTTTTTGCTGTTAGTTTTGAATACTTACTTCTCTTCCATTTTTTTGATGATGTTCACTTTCTTGATCTAGAGATCCCCTTTTTCTCAAGAACGTCGTCCCCTTCTTTTTAATCATTTCCTAGGTCTTGATGCACATTTCAATATCATATACTCGGTATATTGCCCTCTTCGTGTCTTTTGCAGCCTCTTGTTTCTACTTTTGGTTCCTGTAGGGAGTTCCTTTCACCAAGCACTTGATTTTTTCTATCCCCTGGAAAACTTGCGTTTCGTTATATGTATTAGAAGCCTTCCCCCTCCTCCCTCTTACGTCCCCCCAAAAATCCATTAGATGGTTTATCATCATAGCGCTTTCCTCCTCCATTCCCAATTTCCCCTCTCCATCCTTATTATGAAACCGCTTTTTTGAAGTAACTGGAACCTCTCCTTCCCCTTACGAAGGTCCTATAATTAACTTCTGAGAATCAACTCCTTTTCCTCTACTTGTACTCTTCCCAGAAATGTTTTCTTCGATCACTCTCCCCTTTCTCAAGTGTTTGTTTTTTCCCCCTTGTAAGCCTTTTTTCCTACCTCTGACCCTCTTTCTTCTCCCCTTCGAACAGTCGACAAATCTCCTTGAGGGCCATTTTTCCATTTCTCTCGTCATCGTGTGAACGGGTTATTTTTTCATTAGATGAACGAATCACTCCCATTCGTATTTTCTCGAGGACTCAGACTGATCTCCTCCCCAGGTAGCCCCCTCATTGGAAGGGTGTCTCCCCCCCCCCCCACACTACAACCCCGTAGAAGATACTTTAAATTGAAGTTGCCAAACGTCTTCCGGCGTCTTTTTCCTGCCAAGCCGCCTCCGATTTAGTCCCAATCCAAACACCCCCCTCATTGAATTTGTCTCTTTTCTTCGAGTGCTCCTCTTCCTTTCTTCATGGCGTCACTTCTGTTTGCACTCCAACCAATTTTTCTTCTCTTTCTCCTTCTTCAGAAGGCCATCTTCGGACTTAAGAAATCCTCTCCCAGTGGAAAAGGTCCCCCCCCTAGCGTTATTTCATTTTTTTAATTTGAGACTCCTGTCGACCTTCCCATGCTCTTACGATTTTGTTTCCTTCTCTCGGCATTTTTCTTCCCTTCCAGTAACTCTTCACAGCTAGGATGTGACCCATTGCACAATGCGCTTTTTGTGCGCTCTTGCTTTTTCCTTCCCCCAGGTATTCCGTCCCATGCGTTTCCGTTTCCTTTTCTAGGAAGTGAGATTTATATCAGAATTTGCTTCCCTCAAGAGTTTTTAATTCCTAACCCGCAATTTTGTTACAGATACAAGTTACTTTTCTTCGTTCCCAGTACATTGGTTTACTCGGCTAGCTCCAACACCACCTCTCCTTTGAATCCGAAGATCTTTCTCTTTCCCCCTTTTTCTTTTTTGTAGATGTTTGAAGCCTCCCTCAGAATCACTTCTCGCCGTGTTTTTTTTTCACCACACGACTTCCTTCTGCTCCCTCAGTCTCCTATGCTGGAACTTTTGCCTCAGTTCCATTGATTCCTCCCACCAAGGTTCGGGCAGTTTGAGAAGGCGTATCCTTTTTCTTTTTGTTTCCTTTTCGACTTAGTCTTTTTTCCCTTCCTGTCTCCATCCCCCGTTACCCGCTCGTTTCGGTCTATCTTTCCCTTGTGCCTCCCCCTTCAGGGCGCTATTCTCCTCGTCTCGACCCGCCCCAACCCAAACTTTAATCCCCCCTCTTCCCGGTGCTATTTTTTTCCTCCTTTTTTTTTCTTTTTATATCTTTCGCAATCATGACAGTGCCCCGTCTGAGTTTCCTTTTCTTTTTTCGGTCGATATCCGCCTCCTTTCGGATGGAGTCCAGTCCCTTTTTCTTCAAAATTTTCCCGATTCTAGCTGTTATTGACTTTTCATACTTAAACCCCCGCCCTTCCGTACACATCCGTCGCTCACCCTTTCCCCTCCTTCATTTTGGCCTTCCTCTCCCCACCCTTACTCTTCTTCGGTATACATGTTCCCCTCTTACAACCGGGCAAGCTCCTCTGTGGGCTCCTTTTTCCCTGATGCGATACTGCGCGTTTATCGCGTCTTGCTTTTCTTATATCGCCACATCGACCTTACGTATGGAACCTCCTCCCCCTCTCTTTCCCGCAGCGTATGTTTGGGTTTCTCCCTCCGCTTCACTCCCAATTTATGGAACCTCTACCACTGACCTCCCCGATCCCGGTGTGTCTCTTCTTACAAAAAATACATTCTAAGTGTCTCCTCCCCCCGGTGATCCCCATTCTATCCTCAAGTGTCCCCGTCCCGTTTGTGTGTTCAAGCCCCCCAACACCCCCCCCCCCCCCCCCCCCCAGCCCTGATGTTCACTAGCCACGCAGCCTACGTGCTGAAGAGCCGTGCCACCTCGCCCTCTGTGTGCTTCCAAACCTCGCGCTGTTTCCTCCCCTTTTCGAGGGATCCAAGACAGATCGTCTGTCAAATTCTGAAACAAGTGATCTCGATCCAGCTAAGCCCCCGCTCCCATCCCTCCATCTCTTTTTCCCTATGCCCGCTGGCGGAACCTTTTTTTGTTGCTTCCTTTCTTCTCCTCTTTCTTCGGGAAGTAATCTTTTAGAAAGCGTTCCCATGTTTCTTTCTTCTGCTCGACACCTTCCGGGTTCCGTGCATCCGAAGTTCTCTAGGCACTTCGCTTTCTCTAGTCGGATTGAATCTTTTTGTGCCCTTTTTTTTGTTTTTTTTTTTACTTACCTTTTTTTAAACTTTTTTTTTTTTTTTTTTTTTTTTTTTTATCTGCGCGAGGCTTCCATTTCCTCTTCTCTTCTTTTAAGTCCCCTTACCATGTGGAATCCGTTTCTCCCTGAATGGTTTCTCTCCTCTATAGTGTTTTTTCTTTCCTACAAGAATTTCCCCTTGCGGGGAACCTAACCTTGTTCGTCAGTGAGTTTTTGACCCCTCCGATGTCTTTCTTGACCCCAGTAGTTCTTTTTTTCCCGCGATGCAGAAAAGTTCTTTAAATTGTCTCGCGGTCTTTGAGTGGGAAACCTACAAGTTATCGCGGTGTTGATGTCCTTCTCCTGACAGCAATCGGTTGACATCTTTCCCACTATTTTCATCACATGCGGTCCCTCCTTCGTCGGCTATCGCTCTCCCCCCGTGCACATTCCCTTTAACTTACTTTTTTTTCGTTAGTTCACTCAAATCTCCGCCAGGGAACTTGTTGAAACTTTTACCTCTAATTCTTGAACGGCTTCAGATAAGGATGGCTTTCCCCCCTTGTGGCGAACAATTGTCTATCTAGATTGCATGATCAGATTGACTCTCTCCCTCTTCATCTTTCTTGAGTAAGAACGACCAACGACCTCAGTCCTGGTCATTAACCTGTCCGCTGGCGACCTGGAATTTCCCTCCGTTTTCGCTCCCCCTTCCCAACGCAGTGTTTGTCTGAAGCCCCCCGCAAGCTGGACCCCCTATTGAGACCTTTTTTCTTTCTTTTTTTCTCCCTAGGGAGGCGCATCGTCTTGCGGTCTTGCGGGCGATTCCTGAGGGACGGCCTTTTGAGCCTCCCTTCCCTTCATACGAACCATTCATGGCAACCCCCAACGAGCATTTTCTTTCTTACGGTGTAGGCGCGAACCCACCCCCTTTCCCCCTCCACTGCCCAACTTTCACCCTCCCCACGTGCCCCCCCCTTGTTTCAAGCTCTTTGCTTGGGTCTTTTGGCTTGCAGGGTTTTGATCGCTCCGGGACCCCTTTTTATCTTCGGAGCTTTTCTCTTAAACAACCTCTTTGTTGTCCACCCAGACACCAAGTTGTGAAATATTTTTCCCTGCAGATATTGTCCCGGTCCTATTGGAGATTTCGACTCGTCCCACATTACCCTAGATCCTGAAACAGTTCACACACCACCCCCCACATGGTCATTCCTATTCCCCTCCTGGCATACTCCCAATTTTTCACCCTTCCTCTACGCCTCACCCCTTCCTCCATCGCTGACAGTTGTTACATCTTTGTTCACACCCCCGGTATTTGCCCCCTAGATAAGGCTTGTGTCTATCAGTCCTTTTCGTCATCTGAGAGCCCTTGCCCTTGGTTTTTTTTCTCTCTTCCTCGCCCGTCGGCCGCTCTAAAAGAATTTCGCTACTTGGGAAATTTGCAAGGCTCATCGATCAGTCTATTGCCCCCGCTTCACGATCAGGGTTCGGTTTCGCATACGCCTGCGATGTTCAGATGGGGAGGTTTTTTCCTTTCCCGTACGCCAGCGTTGTGCGTCCAGCCTAGGACCTTCTTCCCGCAACAAGCTTGCTCCGGTCACCTCCATTTCTCGACGTTGAATGAGACAGGTCTTTGAACTCTCTTCTACTGCCCCGCAAGCTTTCCTGGAGAGGCCAGAAACTATTCCTTCTTTTCTGCGCGGAAGTGGCGCTCTTGTCGAGCACGTTTCCCTTCCGACTTACAATCAGAGGGTGGAGAGTCGGCTCAAGCCAGTCATGAAGGAAGTGATCTTTTCCCCTTGGTCTCACACGACTCCCTTCCCCCTTTTACTTCCAGCGGCGTAGATGCATCTGCCCCGCCCCCTCCAACCTTTTTTTATCCTTGATCGATAAGAATTCTTAGGTATCTCAACATTTTTTATGCACCGTCATTTTAAGAGCCTCAGCGATGTCCGGTCTTCCCTCTCACGGCTGGAGGAAATGTCGGCCTGACAAATTCTCATAGTCTTCAAGGTCGGCGGTTATAGGCCCCTTAGACACGCGACGATGCCGTTGTGGGTTTGATCGTCGCGATCTCGGAGCATTCCCCTCCCCCTCCCGCATTCAATCTATCTACCCCAGTCCCCGGAATTTTTGCCTGTTTGCCCATTGCACGTTCTAAACTAACGGATCTTGAAGATCTGGTATCAGATGTGATCTGGTGACACTTCCAGTCCAAACCAGTCCTTCTTTGGACCCCGAACGGCCCCCCCCCCTGGCGCTGAGCAGTCTATATTACCCCCCTTCCCCTCCCATGGCTGTGCAATCGAGCTCGCGCATCTCCTCCTCCGTCCCATATTCGCCCCATTCTTTCCTTCGTTCCCGGTTTTGGACCCTCTACACTATTAATACTTCTCTGCCTGTTGCGCCGAGGGCGCTCGCCGAATCCTCTTTCGATCTGTAAGGGTTGATGGGCACGTGATCTTTCAAGCACGGACCCCCCCCCCCCCCCCCCCCCCCCCCACCCCAGGCGATAAAGCGCGGCATCAATTCCTGTCGAGATGTGCGCTGGTCCGGTCCCAAGATTGATGGTCCTATCCTCTATTTCTGTTGTTTTTTGCTCGAGTTCTATTGACTTTCCTCTTTTTGCCAGTTCCCCAATATATATTCCTTCCTGGTATTGAGCTTCAGGATAAGTTTGATTACCCTCCCTTCCCTTCACAAGTCCTTTCCCCGTTTCTTCCTGCGCTGCGCCATCGATAGAATTTGTAGTTTCGATATGTCGAGCCTCTCCCGGGACAAGCGATACCTTCTTTTTCTCTATTCCGAAGGTATCTCTCTTTGCTCCTGCGATGCGCCAAATCTCTGGCATCGATCCTCCTCGGTTTGTTACGTCAGGTCACCCTCCTGCAATGACACTGTGGTGGTGCCCCTTTGTTACCCCAGCTAATCGATAACCCTCAGAGCAGCGCCGTATGGGGTCGAATTTCCTTCGATCCCCAGTCCCGAGTGACTTCAAGTTTGACTCTTCCTATAATTCTGTCGTCTTTAATCTCCGGCGCTATCCTATCCCCCCACCCCACACTGATTTATACGCGCTTTTCCCACGGACTGATGTGTTCTCTCCGTAGTCCTTCACGCCCTTCCCTAAGTTGTATGTATCCTCCTCTGAGGCTGTGTTTCCGCTACAGCTGATTTTTGGATGTCCCCCCCTCCAATGACACGTCTGCATCTTTGTTCCTCTTCCACGACGACTTTTTCTTCTTTCCCCCCGAATAAGACTTCGCGGTTTGCGGTTTGAAGCAAAGCCGTGACTACGCGGGTAGAACCAGTTGACGTCTCTCTTTTGTTGCTTCCCCCAGGTGCCTGAAATTCTTCCTTTCTTGAACCTTTCCCGGATTTATCCTTTTTTATCGCCCCCCACGCTTTCTAGGTAAGTCTCCAGCTTAGCCAATGACCCAAATTCGCGCGCACACTTCAGCCTTTTCTTCCTCTAAAAATTTTGTCTTGCTGATCCGTCTCTCCCCGGAAGTATTTTTTTTAGTGCAGGTCTCATTCCCGGAGTTCCTGAGGTTCCAGGCTCCTTAGAGTTTATATTATTTGGGGCCCCCCCCCCCCCCCCCCCCCCCTCTTTTTTTGTTATGGCCGTACCCAGGAGGTGTCGCATGGTTTTCCCCGACACCATTCTTCCACATAGACCCCTATGACCAATACTTCTTCTGATCGCGATGTTCTTTTGGATCCCTTGGGGCAAGATCCTGATCGATGTAAACCCCTTGGCACACATCTTCACCCGAAATCGCGATTCTTGTTCTTTAGCCTTCGCTCTACGCAGTTGAGACTTTCCCTTGAGCAAATCTTCATCTTACGATCAGGTCTCTGCGCCACACTCCTTTCCGATCTCTTTTTGCGTGACCTTTTAAACGACTGGTAAAACCAGATGCCCAGCCGGACGATCGATTCTGAACGCGATTATGACTTCCTCCTTTATTCCCAAATTTGTACAGAGACAAATCCTTTTTCCTCCATAAATGTCGAAGTGGCTACTCGACTTCTTGTTTTGTCCCCCCCCTCTTCCTCAAGTAGTAACCCCCTCCAGTCCTGATTGGACAACGACTTCCAATATGTCACCCTGCCTGAAACCAGACCCCTTCTTCCTTCCCCCTCCTGACAAGGGGTAAAGAACGTCTTAAACTGTTGCACCCCCTCTAAAGTTTTTCAACCACCAGGTAGAACCTCCCCTCAGATGGGCAAGCAGATTTCATTTGCGGCGGTGGATGCTTTCCCCCCTCCTCCCCAACCCTACTGCCTTTTCAATGATTTGATTGATTGTCAGGGAGACTGCTCCTGCTGTGTTTCACAGAACCTTCTCCCGACATCCTTGTTCCCACAAGTCCTTTTCGACAAGATTCGTGCACTTCCCCTCGGCCGGTCCCCTGTTTTCCTCCAACCCGCTCTTTTTTGCCCAGGGCAGGGTTCTTCAGTTTTACCCGGAAAGTGACATGTGGTGGGTCTATCAACTTCCCCCCATTGCGTTTATTTATCTTCCCCTTCCTGCGACACGGACCGATCCGCTGCCTCTCTTCAACCCCTCCAATGCCTGTGGCCAAATTCGAATAGACCCCGTTTTTATTTTTTCTCTCGCACAACTGATCCGCCCCATTCCGATCTCCAGAATTTCTCTCGGTTCGTCTTCCCCTTGAAATGCGTTTTAATTCCCCTACTTCCGGCGACTCCAGAACTTACCAGACCTGTATTTCTTTCCTACCTTGAGGATGTCTATCCTCCTCACTTTACTCCCCTTTCGCCCTTTTCTCAACCCTCTTTGGGCAGCCTGTCCGACCCGAGGACCTATGAGGTTTCACGGCTCATTACGCGAGCCCGCCTTGATAACTTGCTTGTTACCCTAGCCCGCGATCATATTTGAACAGTGTGAGAGGACCGCCCCCGACTTTGGTCTTCCACGCCTTTTCCCCTACCCCCTCCTATTTGAGATTAGCGTACACGGCCTTCACCGTCTTGGACACCCAGCAAGGTCCATGTTTTCCCCCGCCACTTCCCCAACCCAATCCTGATCTTCTCTTCCCCATTCGTTCGCGAAAACGTCGGACGCATCTCTGGGTCTTTTTACACCAGAAGTCTGTCTGGAACGTCGTCAAAACCCCCCCTTTTCCCCACCCTGCCTCATGAGAGTGTTGCGGCTTCTTCTTTTCCTAGCGCTCTGCCCCTTGGCATCCGGCACGCGTCCTGTTAGTAATCTCCATTTCCTGCGAACTTTGCTTCTTTCCTCCCATTCTTTGCGGACTCACTTCTCCGGCCAGGTCGCACCGGGTAGCGGCCCTTGCGCCGTTCTGGCAATATTCCAAATAGCGGGATTCCTTTTTTCGCTAGTTCCTGCCCAGTGTCTGATCTTGAGTACTACCCCTGTTATATTAGCAAATGCTTTTCTGCGCATCGTGCCTTTCTCTTCCGACCCCCTTCCTCAACAGCGCGATGTTGATTGCAAACACCCTCTTTTAGATGGTGCTTTTGCTTTAAACCACTATTTTCCCTCTATCGATTCCTGTTCTTTGCCTGACGGGTCTCTATCTGTCTCTCTTGATCGAGCCTTTGTTTTTTAAGGACGCGTCTCACCAAGACAGGTTCGGATCGCATTTTCTTTGAAGGTAACTGGTCGTCTCTCCCCGGTCTTCTCTGCCCCCCATCCCCCTGCTGAGATGTCAGCCGTCCCCCCGATGGCGTCTTCTGCAACTTTCTGCGGTTTTTTTTATGTTGCGTCGGTAATCTTCCTCTTCCCCGTCCAGCGCTTCCTCATCGTCCCCGCAGACTTTTTTAAACTTTTAGACCCTTCCCCGCAGGTCTTCTCTGGTGTTGAAGATGTTCCATTGCTACCTAACCCAAAGTATCTTTCTAATGGTCCTCCCATGAATTCGTGTTTCTTTAAGCGTAATTTTTTATTTTTTCTGTCCTGGGTGTTCCCTTTTCTCCGCGACCCAAGTCAAATAAAGATCGGGCCCCCCAGCGAGGCGACGTCTCACCCCAAATGCTGCCAGCAAGTTCTGAACTGTCCCCAAAACAGCTTCTCGAACTTAGCCCGACACAACGAACGGGCATCCGTCCTTTTCCTGCTGTCACTTTTGTTTCGAATCTCTCTTTTTATACCTCCGTTTTTTTTGTTTTTCTTAGAGATTTGCACTATCATACCGTGGCTTTTTTAGGTTCTCCTGTTGTGTTTTTCCCTCTATCGAGCCTCGCCTTATGCGCGGCCAGTACCTTTTTCTTTCGCCAGCAAATTTTGAGCCTGATCCCCCCCCCTCTTCACCGATTTGTTTGGACGTTGTGTGCTTTTTGAATTGCCAACCCACCAGAAATTTCTTCCCCCAAACTTCACCGGTCACCCGTACTTCGAATTATAAAACGAGCTCTCCTTTTGATTATTCAATTTTTTCCATCTGCCCACCGGGCATCCCCTCCTTCCCGCTCTTGGTTCTCGGAAACGT
>Ga0179593_1487477_pt1 | contig 23993 bp, 25 predicted proteins | sample CZODoug2_1_08_16_FD_185931 | JGI IMG/M metagenome (GOLD analysis project Ga0179593, IMG submission 185931) | Vadose zone soil fungal communities from Angelo Coast Range Reserve, California, USA - CZODoug2_1_08_16fungal (PacBio error correction) | ecosystem: Environmental > Terrestrial > Soil >... | reverse complement strand
CAGTTTTCGTTTAATTATTTCTTTGGAGGTCAGCAGAGGTCATCGTCTCGGAGGGTCCCGACCCGGCAAACGAAGCCGCTGGTCTTTGTCTCTTAGCCCGACCTATATTATTTGTTTGCTCCCCCTGCGCGAACCCATCGGGTAGGTCCGTGAAGAATTCCTTTAAAAGTGCCTTTACGTTCCTTCGCGTGCTTCCTGCCACTTCGCCCATTTCTACGATGATGTTCCATGTTTTTTGAGTTATCCCCCCCGCTAACTACCGCGGTGCAACAGGTTTTTTTGTGGAAGACGAGTACCCCCGAAAAGGCGTCTCCCCGCCATGTTTTGTTCCGCCTCCTGCCACTTGGGAGTTTTCCCTCTGTACTAGCTGTCCACGAGAGACTCCTCCCCTGTGTTTGCAGCCTCTACTCCCCCCCCTTTTACCACAGTCCGAAGCAAGCCGGTTTCATCCTTGAGGGGATCGGACACTGATTCGACCGCGGTTTTTTCGATCTGGCATTCCACCCGTTTTGTCCGTTCCGCCAGTCAATTCCAGACCGAAGATCTGGATTTCGTCCATTCTGCTGGGCGCATACCCAACGGAGCCCGGGGCCCGTTTGATCGTGTGACCTTTCATCCGCGCGGACTCCCTTTGGATTTTCTCGCTCCGCGTTGCAAATACACGCTCTCATCGCCGCGAGTCGAGCATCTCGGCCCGTGCCGGCTATAGGGTTGGCCCGTGTGTTTTTTCGCACTAGAAGTCGACGTCGTTTTCGACCTAGCGAGGCATCTTTCCCCTCCCACACTGGCCCTCGCTCGGCCTGGCGTCCTTACCATAGAAAGCGCGACGCGGCGACCCTCGTCTCGTCACCCCCCCTTCCCTCCCTTCCTGGCCGTCCTTCCCCTCCACTGGCTAGAGGCTCTTTCCGCGTCCCGGTACTCTGGCCTCCCCCCTTACAGACCCCCCACCCCCAGTACTTACCCTAAAACGGTCCCCCTTTCCCTTTTCACGAGTCCCACCAGGACGTGAGGCAACTGACAGATCAAACCCCTGTTTTACAAGATTACCATCTTCTCCCCCCAAATAGTCACGAATACACTGGAAAAAGACAAGATTTTGTTCGATCTCCTTCCCCCCCCGAATTGATGTGGAATAGAACCGTGTCTTTTTAAGACGATCTAGGACACGAAGGAGCATCTACAAGAGGAATCTCAGTCAGACGCTTGCTGTTGCGGCCTCCGTTTGCGATCGGTCAACCCGTCTTGCCCTGGCCTGACAATAGAAGGCTCCCGAGATTCGGCCCCCCTGAGCTTCCTTCTGATTCCGCGACATGCTAACCCACCCTGAGCCTAGGGCCAGTCAGTGATATCTATATTGCTCTATATTTAGACCATTTATAGTACGTCTACGCGTTCGTCACCTACCCTGCCAGCCGAGAGATCCCTTTTTTCCCCCCTATTCTTTTTCTCCCCTTTCCTTTCCGGCCTTCAGCCCCTCCTAAGTCCTTCAAAAGAGCACAGAGGGACAAGCCCAGCTGATCGAGGAAGTTCTAATAGAACTTCATCCCCCTTTCATGGTCGAAGACGCACTTACCTTTCACCCCCCCCTCCGCGCCCAGAGGCACTATCGCGCGTGTGTACCTTCTTCTTCTCCGCGATTTGGTAACACCCCGGTAGGGCCCTAGATGTATTATGGCCTGAGTCCGTTCGCGGGTGAAGGCCAGGCCTCCGCCTTTACTTCGGTAAGGGAGTAGGACAGCCCGCGGCGACAAGCTGGATGTAGAGGGCTCTTCTTTGTTCTACTGCGTCTCGGCTCGACCTTATGTTTTTTCCCAGACCCCCTTTCCTCTCCCTCCCTCTTTTCTGAGGCAGAAGTCTCTTTACACCGAGTAAGGCCCCACGCCAAACGGTATTTTCTCCCCTTCCCATCTTCTTCCTTGCCCATTCCATTTTGCTTTCCCACCCGGACATCCCCATCCCGACTAAAAATGAGTCCTCTATGAGCTTGTTCCAAGAGTGAAACAGATTCTTTACCTTCTCCCTCCAGTTCCATAAGCCCGTTTGGGCTTATGAACTTGACCAGCCTCGCTTCGGATAGCTGCGTGTAAAGTGGGTAGCCCCCGGGTCGGATGCGGAGGTAAGCACCTTCTTTCCGTTCTCCATTCCGCCCTGCTCGCCTTCCGAGGTACCCTCCTCCTTGTCATTTCTCAGACATGAGCGGGAAGTTGCTGGTCGTTTGAGACCTTCTGCCTGGCGTCTCTCTTCCCCTCCGGTGAGAGTTCGCGACCAGTTCTTTGCACTCGAGCGTTCAGGCATCTCTATTTTCCGCATCCCCCTTTGTTGTTTAGATTTATGTCCGCGACGTGCTGTAGAGAAATTAGTCGCGTTTTACTCCGGTAGAGGTGGCCTCCTTGACGCCGCGGCAGCCGTCTTTCACCAGCACGGCCTCCGCTTTGACTTTGTTGCTTTGCATGCTTAAGGTCGATCATTTTCGCTGCGCTGTCGCGTAAAGAATGGGAGGACCTCCAGCTGGACGTTTCGCACTTGACCACACCTTTCTTTTGTCTGATCAGCCATCGGTATTCGGTGGGCCATGAATCATAGAGCCCCAAGCGTAATTCTCTGACGATGAGTACCTCTTACCTCAAGTTTTTTTCATTAATGTGTGAACACGCATCCTAGAGCCTTGGTTTTACGGCTCGGTTTGTGTTTCCCTCGGCCCCGAGTACGTTGACTGGCAGTTCTGATTACATTCTCTTCGATTTGACAAGAATCCTTTTCTTCACCTCTTCCTGAAGACGTCTTTTCCGCTCTCACGCTTGCCCTTTAGAGGTCCTATCACGGTAGACGGTGATTCCGAGGTAAAATGTTCCTTTTCTTTCTCTTGCGAACGTACCTATTTTCCCCGACGCCTCCCCCCTCGACACCCCCCCACTTCTTGTCTTGGCCATTTTCCTTCCAGAGAGTACCTCAAGTCAAGGGAGCTCTGACTTCCACCCTCGCGCTTGATTCCCTCCCCTACCCTGTTTTAACTGGCCCCTCCACTGTGGTCTACCTCTTAAGGCGTGACGGCCGGCTTAAACGCTTGTTCGAATCCCGACCTTTTCTCTTCCTGTTTTTCCCGTTAGTGATGAACGCACTGTTGATGTTTTGGCCCCCGCTTGAACCGCGCTCCTGCCTCGATCCTCGGTTTCCCTTTCGGTGTGGTTTTCCTAGGTTCACGTCTCCCGTCGAACGAGATCGGTTCGTGGAGAGTGCGTGGCGGCCGTCATAGGGACGCCCTTTTCTTTAACGTCGCTTTTTCTGAATAGGCGTTCGTACTCCCTTGCTATGCTTTAGGAGAGACAATGTTATTGAGCCGGTCGACGTTTCCCAGGAGACTCTCCGCCGCCTTTTCCCGCTGTCTCTCTTCCCTTCATGGCCTGAAGGGCGTCTTTCTCTCGCGCCCCGCGGCGTACTTAGCACCGAATTCCCGCGTAGGGTAGAGGCAGGGTAGATGCGAATCTCCGAGCAGTGACTCCTTATCTAGGCCGACGGTGATATGAGAGAAAAGTGGGTTGACCCCCTCCTCCAACCACCACACCAAAAAGACTTCACCCAAACACCCCCACCCCCCCCCATCTCCCCCCCCCCCCCCCCCCCCCCCCCCCCCCCACCCCACCCCCCCCCCCCCCCCCCCCCCCCCCCCCCCCCCCCACCCCCCACCACCCCCCCCCCCCCCCCCCCCCCCCCCCCCCCCCCCCCCCCACGTGTTTATGTCCTTGATGTTGTTTTCCGACTTTTCAGAAAGTTCCTATTGATTTTTCTTTTGGCCCTGTGCAGTCACGGTGTTTCCCCCTCCAGCTGCCTCACCCCCCCTTAGGACCTTTTTTGTAAATTACCTTAGTCACGTCCCTTCCGTCCCGGACCTCTATTGGCGGTACCCATAATAGCAAAGTTTATTGGGTCCTTCAGGCCCAAGCTGCCCTAGGCGGCCCCTGATGTGAATCTGGTCGCGTCCCTTCCTCTTCTTCGGTTCGTTGGCTTGTAGTCCCTAAGTTACGCCGCCGAGCGGCAGGTTTGGCTTTTCTCAAGTTATAAGATTTCCGTGGGTAAGAGAAAGAGAAATGAATGGTGTCACCAACCCACCATTATGTCCCCCCCCCTTTCCGTGTAAACTCCGACTTGAGGAGTTTCTCCTTTTTTCCATTTCCGGTCCCGGCGAACCCTCTAGGAGGTAGAGTGAGACCCATGACCCCTTTAACCTTTCCTTCTGGAGCAGTGTTCCTTTCTCCCCTTTCACTCCCTGATACTCCATTCATGGAGGTTTTTTCCTGTTGCTGACATTTGAGTCGACGCTTTAAACCCCCCCGGTGGTTGACTACAGTTATCGAGAAGGAGTAGACAAACTTTTGCTAGATCGCGCCTCCTCGGAAAACCCGTATTTTTTTCCTTCGGACGGCCCCCGTTGAGATCATCTCTTTTCTCATCATATTTTTTCGAGTTTTATAGACAGTGTCCATTTTTAATCCGCCCCCCTATTAAGAAGCCTTTTGAATGAATTCAGGATTCTCCTCCTGACCCACCCCGCGTTTCACCTTGCGTGTGTTTACAATTTAACAAAAAGTGAAGAGGAATCTCTCCCTTGACCTTCCATCCGTCCATCACTTTCTTTTTCACGTCTTTTGCCATAAAACCCAGGTTTTCCCGGCCTTCCTCTTTGTTTACAAGGCTTTCTTTTTCGAAGAGTTAAAAGAGAGAGTTTAGAGAGGATTCACTCACGGTCTCCTAATCTCTGTTAGACTTCATAGGAACCCGTTTACTTCCTCCTTCTTTAAGGGTGTTGAGGCCCTAGACACTAGACGATTTTAGTCGGGGGTATGACCCGGAGTAAGTATCCCCCCCCCTCACCGTCCTCAGGCCCTCTTGCGCAAGCGCTCCCTCCCCCGCCTTGCCTCCAAGCCCGCGTACACCTTAAGACAGCGCTCGATTGCCGCTGGCCGAAACTCACCCGTACCCTTTTCTTCGCCGTACCCGTCTTGTTTTTTTTTTGAAGTTAATTCCTTGACTACTTTTTCCTCAACTCCCCCCCCGGGAAATCTTGGTCCCCTTTTCTGGCTTGACCCAAAAGGCTTACTTTCCCCCCTTCTCTAACCCCCCCAATCAGGACCTTTTCTCCACCTCCTTTTTTTTTCACCCCAACCCTCGTTGACTACCTGGGCAACTGCAAATTTTTTTTAGCTAGACTCCCTTAGAAGGAGGATCACCCCCTCCTTTACTCGTCGGACAGTTCATTTTTAAGCCTCTACTATTAACCCCCCCTTCCCCGCTTCGGATGGGATAGATTCCTCGATATTCAGGCCCGTTCCCAGTCCTACATCGTTTCGTGCAAGACTCGCCTCACGCTCGGCACCGGTCTTGAGTTCTTTTCCCCTCCTTCTTTTTTTTCCCCCGTAGACTCCCCCTTCAACCCTTTCGTATAATGGCAGACTTGATCTTTTATTTGCCTACTCTTTACCGTTTCTGTGACCCCCCCCCCCCTGGACGTTTTTTCTCGTCCTATTCTTCCCTTCATTCAGGACTCACCTCTCAAACGCTTCCCTAACCCCCCCAACCACCCCTTCGGTCTCCGGGCTACCGGGTCCGTTTTCGAACCTCAGAAACAGACCCCCATGCCCCGAAAAGACCTCCACCTTATTCCCCGCCCTTGAGCCTGATCGAGAAAGGATCTCCCCCGTTTTTATCCCCCCTTCCGCACAAACAGACCCTGCCTTTTCTTCTCTCCCACGGTCACCCCCAGACCGAACACCCTTTTTGGCCCGACCGGTGCCCAAGCAGAGCAAGCCTCCTTCGTTACCACGCGTCGGGCATTGCCTGACCTCAGGTCACGAACAGTCGAGACTTCTCCCTTTTAGGTACTCCCGTACGTGGCTTTTTCCTTTTGAGCGTCAGCGACCCCACCTCGGCGGACACATGGATGTTTTCTAGTGCTTTTTCGCGCGCCGTTCTCGTCGAATCGTCAAGATCGGTTTGACCCGTACCTTCCGCGCTCGTGCTACCCCTCTCCCGGGGGCGGAAGCGAGATTTCTTCTTTCGTCAGGCCGGCAGCCCTCCCCCAAGCCCTGTCGTCGTCGTCAAAAGGCCTCGGCGTACCGCAGGGCTCCTAGCCTTCCCTTATGCCGCACCTGACAACTCAAATGTCCTCTTCAACTTCCTCTTTAGTGTTTTTTTTCAATGCACGTTGTACCCGCGTGATGTTACCTCTTCTCAACCCAATGTTAATGTTCCTAGACCGGTCGAGATATTAGCCACCTCTTCTTCTTCTCGTTTTACTTCATGTGTTCGCCCGTTTTTTTTTTTTTTTTTTTTTCCTCTTCCTGCGTGAGGCTGAGCAACACTTCGAGTAAGGTAAAGCGTGTCCAGTCTCCATATAAATGTCCCCCCTCCTCATCTTTCTTTAGGCGTGGAAGTGATGGTCCCGTCCACTTTTTCCCCGTTCTGCCTACTCCGTGATTTTGCTTTTCGAGGTTCTTAACTCGCCCCGATTTTTTAATAGCGCGTCCATCTCCTAACCTTTTGTTTGTTGATCTGGCATGATCTCCTTCGAGTCTCCCCTCCCCGTCGCTCGTCCATACTTTTCGCGTTCCACTCGTACGCCGCGGCTCCCTTTTTTCCTCCAAAACCCGTCAGCACGGCCTCGACTGTCTTCTCGAAATCCAGATGATTTCTTTCCCTTTTCCTTTCTCTCTCCGGCTAAGAGTGGTCCGCCTGGGCTTTTTCCTCCTCTTTACAGTCCCCCACGGTAGACCACCGGTAGGGACCAATGCGAGTCGGTTGGCAGTCCTCTCTCGCCCACTGTCGACTTGTCGCTTCCGATGCCGCTCCCCAGCGTTCAAAGGACCAGGTTTCCCAATTCCGAGCAGGGTTTCTGTTCGTGAGCCTTGCCCCCTCTCCCTTCCTTCCCTTGTTAGCCGCGGGCCGGCCCGCTGTGCCTCTCAGACAAGCCTGTGTTGACGACCTCTTGCCTGCGTATGAATCCGATTCTGCTCTTAAGACAACGATCGGGAGCTCATGTAGATGCCCCTTTTCTCCGTTTTTCTCAGCTTTCCGCCCCGATGCCTCCTCCACTCACCCCCGCTCAAAAGACCCTTTTTCGCCGAGGTTTTTTGCGGCGCGGGGTTTTAGCCACTTCCTTTTCGTCTCACCTGCCTTTTCGCCTTGCTTCCATCTCGGTAGCATGAATCAATTGGGAAAGCTGCGCTATCGGATTTTCCTCCCCCTGTGCCCGACGCCACCTTTTCGGTGGGAGTGGTTCTTTTACTACCGCAAGTTTAGTTCACGGCAGGCCGACCGAGACGTTCCCCTTCCCTCTCTAGCCTCGTGCTCCCCAGGTTTCTTCGGTTCCCTTTCTTGGCTCACGGTCCCCTGTCTCCCTTTCTAACGAGAGAGGTGTGAAATCGTTCTGGGTGTCAGGCGCCGTTACGCCCCTTTCTTCCCTCTGACCTTTTCCGCTTAGCGTTGCCATCCCTTATCGCCATTTATTCAGGATAAGAAATTTGGGTCCCTTGAGAAGGTTCTTCCCTCCCTCCTCTCCCCTCCTCCCCCCGTATCCTGGACTCTTCTCCGCTTGATTTTCATGGCACTACTGGCTTCTTTCGATCTTCAGAGGTCCGCGAGAACCGCCGGCGCGCCTTCCTTTTTTCTTCAGTTGTCCAGATTACCTGTTTTCCCTCTCTAGTTCACTTCTACCTGACTCCCGCGATTTTCGGCCTTTTTCGCTCCACCTCGTTTCAGTTTATCCGTTGCTGTTGTTTTCCTACTCCTTGCATCACATGAGTGCTTTTTCGGAAGGGTGCGTTTCGTTTTTTAAGCACTCTTCCCCTTTTCCCTTGGCTTCCATTTTAGGAGAACAGGAACATGAGTCAATGTAAGGCACGTCGACCCCCTTGCGACTGTCGGACTACCCTCGACTCTCCCTGGTAATTGTTTCGCCTCTTCCCCCCCGTGCCCCTCCCTGTTTCCCTTATCGGCCAGGGCGGCATCTGTGACCGAGCATTGGCTAGAGGACGGGGCGCGTCGAGATGGTCTCTTTTTTCCTTCCTTCCCCCTCGCTTGTTTGAGTATTATCCCGACGGCTGTTCTCCCCGCGACCTCCTTTAGACTCTAGTGAGTCAACACCGTGCCCAGCTCAGTCTTACGATGGCCGATATGATTCCCTCCCTACTCTTAGTTTCTTTTTTTTCCCTTCTTTCCCGGTGCCGCGCACCCTCTCGGGTTTTCTTTCTGGGCTCACTGACCTGTCACCTTACCCTCCTCCGCCGTTCCTGTGTTTCTGGCCCCTTAAGAAATGGAACTCTCGCTGATGATGGCGGTCTGTTTAGTTCGTCCTCCCCCCCCCTCTTTTTCCCTCGCGTTTTTTTGGTTTTTTGTGTTTCCTGGCCTCCTACGAAAACGACTCTTTCGACTCCCCCCTTTTGGGATACTCTAAGAAGAATTTGCCGGGCGTCTTCCCTGTAGCGTCGCCTTTCCCTTTGGCGCGTCTTTCCTTTTCTTCCCCTTTTTTTTGATCGATTCTCGGCCCCGTGTCCCCAGGTCCTGCCAGAGATTGATTTACGCCCTTTTTGCAGGAATTTACTCTTCGTAACACAGGTCGGTTTGACCTCGGGAGTCGTGTCGTCGGAGGAAACACCACGTGTTTGCCCTTTGTCGATCGTTTGTTCGAATTTTTCCCCCCCTCCCTCCCCTCCCCTCAGCCCCCCTGTGCCCATACCCCCCCCACTTTCTCCTTCCTTACGTTTCGTGAACCGTAATGTAGTCAGCCCGGTACCCTTTCCCCCTCGGGTTTCGGACGCCCCGACAAGGAGCTCATCAGTCACGCTTATGCATTTCACTCGTCCATGTGAGTTCGGTTTTTTTTGGTGCGAACCTCGGACTTCTTGTATGGGTAGGGACTCACGGCGGTTGATTCTTCAAGTAAACTCCCCCTTCCGATCTTCCCCCTTTCCGTCTGCCTTTTTAGAACTCCTCAGCCCCTCCGGCCCAAGTCCTGCCTCTTACCCTCGTGCTCAGAAGATCTCTTAGTCTTTGGACAGAGGATCCCCGTCAAGGTTACCGATTCTTCCCCCCTTCTTTCGACCCCGTCGGCACTTTAGATTCTTCCCCCCCCTTGCAGTCCGTCTTACCCTAAAAGTTCCATCCCTGAACTTGTTCACTGTAAGAGGGTTTTGATTCCCCCCCTCCCGTCCCCCAGGCACAGTCCCCTACTCAGGACCATTTTTGCTCATTCGTAGTGTTCAAACCCACCCCTAACCCGTAATTCCCCCTTTTAAAAAGAAATGCTTGTTAGCGAGGTTTTAACCAAATCTTACACCAAGAGAAGTATTCATTTTCACCCTTCTCTTTTCCCTTCTTACGAGTTTTGCTTCTACCCTTCCGTGTCCTCAACGAAATCTGAATCTCAAAGAGGTTTTGCAATCTTTCTTCTCCCTTCAGACGCTTATCTATTTTTCCATCAGCCCCTGCGGAAGTTCCATCCGCCGCTACGCGACCCCTCTTCTCCCACGGTTCCCCTCTTAGTGCGCTATTTAAAGTACTTCCCGGCAAAAGGACCCTTCTTATATGGGATCTTTCCTCTTCCCCCAGGTTCTTACTCGCCCTTTGTCGCCCCGTGACTATACGTCTCTCCTTTAAAGGCTGAAGGCCTCCCGAGCACAGTCCCCTCCCCCCCCAACCCCCCTCCCCTCTTCAGACCGGCCCGTTACCGACTCCGCCTTGACGCCAAAACAAAGTAGTTGGCACGCACAGATTCTCAGCTTACACTGCTCTTCCCTCATTCCTTCCCCTTATCCCCCCCCGTGCTGTATTCACCGACGCCACCAAGGGTAACCCGTACCCCTAGAAAAAATGTTTCTTACGTCGAATTGTTGCTTTTTTCCTCCGGCCCCGTTCCCGCCGCAGATGGGTCCCCCCCCTCTGTTCTTGCATTTACCGTCGCGGCAGAACCGCTCTGCAGCTTCTCCCTGTTGAATTCGTACGTCGCCTTAATGGAGGTCAAATTTTAGCGCCGCCGACAAAAGCCGTATCCCCGTCTTGGCCTTTTTCCCGTTTTTGCCGGCCTTTTTTTTTCGCTCTTCGGGGAGCTGTATCTCACGAAGCCCCCTTTTCCCTTCCGGCCGTACCCGTTTCCAGACCTACCTTTCCTGGTGACCATCAGAGCTTTCCTTTCTCTTCGGCCGCTTCCTGTCCCTAAGGTATTGGTCGCAACACGGCCAGTCCGTAAGTTTGCCCCTCCTTCCCCTCCCCCCCTCCATGCAAGTACGGGCAATGCAGTCCTCACAAGAACCAGCGAGTTTTACCTTATCAGAAAGCTGTCACCCTTCCCTTCCCTTTTGTACGTCGTCCTCCCCGGCCTGGTACATCCCAGTGGACTAGATATTATCCCTTTCCCCTGAAGCTTCTGTATCTAAGCAGGGTGGTAGCCAGTTTTTTTTCTGAACAATATGAGAGGCCTTGAACCCTTCTTCTTCCCTTCTCCAGACCCCGCCAGAGAAGTGGCACTTCGTCCCTTTCCCCGACTGTTCAAAGACTAATCGGGGAGTTTCTCGCGTTTTCTCGAAAAGGTAGGTTATTTCCCTCCAGTTTTCGACCCGTCTTCCTCCTTCTTTCACCTTAGCTTGAAATCTGACGTTGGTCTCGTTTTCCGACTCGGCCCTTTTCTAGCCCTTCGCCTTTAGTATCTTCCGATTATATTTGTCCTACCAAGAAGAAGTTGGTGGTTTTGAGAGAGATTAGATCCTCTCCTCTTTCTCTTCCTTTTCTCCTCCCTTCACGCCGGTCGATTTCTCTCTTTTGGACGCCTCGTCCTCCTTCTAGGCCAACCTTCCTGTCCGCACTTGACAAGTCTCTTTTTTTTCCTAGAGCCATCCCCTCTTTGAGTTAGGTTCAAGGCAGGTCAGAGCCGCTGTGCTGGTACGTTACTGACTCTTTTCCTGTCTTTTTTTGATCTGGTCCGAACCTTTCTGCCCAAAAATTGGTTCTGTCCCCCTCGCTATTCTTTTTCCCGTCCCCTCATGCGGTCAATGGTTCCTTTACGAAGGAAGATCGGCGACTTCCCCCAAGCTTCCCTTTCCTTTTCTTTTATCCTAGCTTTTATGGTCCCTGTCCCCCTTTGTGAGGGTTTGCACGCGTTCGTACTTTGTCCTTTCTCTGATCGTCTACGGATTTCCGATTTTCGAAAAGAACGAGTGCGTGGATGAAGACTCTTCCCCTCCCATTCTATTCTTCCGCAAACTTTCTCTCCCTGAGTCCCAGTTGGTCTCCCCCTGCCGGTCGCTCTTTCCCCCCCTCTTCTCTTAAAGCTGAAAAGGACTCTTCTCGACCCCGCAAGCCGATTACACTCCCCTCTTGCCTCCCTCTTTTCTTCCCCCCTTCGCGCCCTTTTCAATTTACGGTCGGTCCTTCCTCACAGCTCCTTTTCCCTCTCCTTTGCTGCCTCACCAGCGTACCCTTTCCGTGAAAAGAGCCCCCACCCTTTTTCACCCCGTTAACGCTGTCTAACCCCTAGGGTAGCATTACCGTACCTTGGTGCGTTCGGCGGTTTAACGTGTTTCGTAGTTGATTTACCGCAACGTTTTCTTTTTCCTTCGATTGCCGATACTGGCTCGATTTCTGTATTGGGGCCATTTTCCTGGTCGGTTTTTTCTTCTTTCTTAACGGAAGGTTAGCCCGGAGAAACGAGAGAGGTTGGCCGGGATCTTTTGACAGTTGGCTCTCCCGTGGTTGCCGAACTTTCTATTCCTTAGTCGATTTTCTACTTTTAGAGTCCAGGTCAAGCGACTGTTTGATTCTTCCACTGTCTGCCCTATCCTGCCAGGGTTGCCGGTTCTCGCCTTTGCTTTCCCTATGCGAAGAGACCTCCGCCACTTGCCGATCGGCGTCCCTCTCCCCCGTCTTTTCCTTACTTTTTGCGGCTTGGCTCTTCTCCTCCGCGGCTCAGCTGAGCCCAACTCCTTCCACGGTTTTTACGAGTCAGCTGGTCGATGGTCCGGGCCCCCCCGGGTCCCTCCTCTTGCGTATTTCGATGTCCCTTCTCTGCGTAGGGCTTTTCGGACCCCTATTTCCTTCCAGGGGAGGAATGTGGACGAGGTTGGGGCAGACGCGCAATCCCTTTCTTTCTTGATTTGTCAGTTTCCCTTACCGGCTTTTGTCAGCCAGCTTCCCTTTCCCACTCCGGAGGGAACTTTGTGAGGTTCAAGTAACTTCGGACAATGGATGGCCTTCGAATGTCCTACCTTTCTGTCCGACGGATACATTCCCGTGGAAGTGTGCTTCTTATGCACCCCCCCTCTTTGCCAGGGAACCCGGAAGGAATGCCGATTTCCCCCCCATGATTTCCCTTTCTTCCTTCCAGTTTGACTGGCGTCGCCTTCCGCCTCCTAGTTGGCCGGTGGAGTGCTGAGGATCGCCCCTCGCCGTGTCGTTCCCCTCTCCCCGCTGTCCCCCCTTTCGAGTTCTCTCTCAACCCCCCGGCCAACTATAGCCTTCCCGATGTTCAATGCCGCCTCCGCTGGCGCCTTGAGCTTTTTTTCCTTGGCTTCTCTCCTCTAACCCCCTCGAGGTATCGCGGTCAGTACACCCCTTTTTACCTTTCTTTCCCCCGAGCTAAGACGCGTTCTCCTTTTTTTTTTTCGCACAGGTCCTCAGGAACCACGTCATGGCATTGGCCCCGGCCTTTCCTTTTCCCTGCCATTATTCGATCTGTCACCCACTGGTTGTTTTTCCTACCCGAGCAGACCCCCCAGAAGAAGGATGTCTACCCTCCAATTTTGTTTGAGGATCGCCCGCTAATCATTCCCCCTTTCCTTTCCTTTTTCCAAAGTCGTTTCGCCCAGTTCCCCGTGGATATTCTCATCGTTTTTTTTTTTATGTCTAGACTCCCTGGTAAGGTGTATCCTCTACCCGACGTTGTCGACGAAACTGGTCTCCGGGATCGGCGCGCTCTTCCCCCCCCGTTAGGTTTCCACGGAAGGAGGTTTTACTTTGTAGTTCGGGACTTCAACCACACACGTTTTTTCCGCTTGCGATCGCATGGCGCGTCCCTTCCGAACGTCCCAGAAGCCATCGGACGACTTTCACATGGAGGCCACACCCCCTCCCCCCCCACCCCCCCCCCCCCCCCCCACCCACCTTTTTTGCGCATACACCGGTTTTCCTTTCGTTTTAGCTCTTTTTCCAGCGTAAGGTTATCCCTCAGGAACCCCTCCCCTAGGCGTGAGCAGACGGCGACGGCAACCCCGAAGGTCCACTCCCCCCTCTCTTCCCTTTTCCCGTTCATGTGACGGCGCCGTGTTCCTTTTTTTCGGCAATAGAAGTCGCTCATTTTTTTTGCGTGACCTCCACTTCTTCTTTTTTACAGTCCAAAGCCCCCTGCCGCTCGACTGGAGTCACGTACACAGAGATTTAGAACGCCCGACCAGGGCCCCATCCCGCTTTTCCCACATCTTCTTCGATATTGTTCCCCCCGCCTTGAAGACTCCCCTTTCCCCGTACCTTTCCCCTCTTCTTGGTCCTTTTCTTTCCCGACCCCCGAGGCACTTTTGTCCGACTTGAGTCAAGTGACAATTACCTTCCCTAACACCGTCCCTCCGGTCCAAGTTCCCTTTTTCATTTCTTCCAAACAGTTTCCGTGACGGCACCCCTGCCGTATCCATCCCTTGGTACAAGTATTCAATAGTCTTTCGAACCCAACCTCAAACCTACTCCACTTTACCCCTCTCTTTTTGGCCCCCCCCATGACTTAGTTCTTGACTAGCTTACGGATCCGACTGCTCGGTCCATTTTCCCCGGTCTTCATATAGTACCAGTCCGTGGCCTCGCCCCCTCCTTCCTGTCTCTGTTGCTCCTCTGCCGGCCGATTTTATCTGTCCTCCATCAAGGAGTCAAAGTGTTCCCCACGCTGCTGTACGTCCCCTCCTGCCATTCTTCTTTGGTGATGTCCCCTACGATTGACCTTACTCCGGCTAAACTCAACCCTGTGCGCCTGCAGCAAGGTCCCTCTACTTATCTTCTCTCGTATTTTCCGTATCGACGGTACTTATTCCCGTTTCGGATGCCGGCCCCCTCTTGTGTTGTTATCTTTGTTTGTGGGGGGTTTTTTTTTTTTTTTTTTTGTGTTTTTTTTTTTTTTTTTTGGTTGGTTGTCTAAATCCTCCCCTATCGCTCTTCCCTCCCTTTTCAGGCCCGGACGACCCCATGTAGGGAAGACTAAGACGTCGCACCCGACCCTCTTTCCATCTCTGATCTTAGTCCTTATTTTTTTTTTCTTCTCGTCTTTCCCCAGCACAGGGCTTTTTCCTCATGACTGAAAACGGCAGTCCCGACGCGACCCGGAGCGGACCTGGTGACCTTTTCTTTCTTCCTCCACTTTTTTCTTTTCTCCCCGAGTACACAGATTTTTTTTCCCTTGCTCCCCCTTTCTGATGGCATTCCCTTCTCATGAGATTGCCTTAAAGGTACGAAAGAATTACCCTTTCCCTTTAGGGCCTTCCTGCCCTCCCCCCCGCTGGCGACCCAGCTTGGCCTTTTCATCTGGCGTCATTGGTCGCGCCTTCCTGGCCCGGCTGGTGGCGAGACGTCGGTGAACTTCTACTGGCCGCGCCCCCTTTCTCGACGCCTAATTTGGCGGTACTCTACTCTTAGTCCTTTCTGTATGCACTTTTCTTCCTGGCAATATTCTTTTAGAAAGAGGCCCTATTCCGGGCGATGCTTCCTCACCCATGCAACGTCCCAGGTCTCAGGGTGCCCCTTCCAGAACCCTTCACTCGTCATTAACATGGCCGGAGTATTTTTCCCCACTTTTTTCCCCCGTGGCCACCCCTCCTCGCCTTCCTCTTCGTTTCCCGGCCTTCTTTCCCTTCCATACGTTATTCGCCCTCTTCTTTCCCTTTTGCCCTACTCGTTTCTTAAGAAGCATGACCGGTAGTGTCCTCCTGAGTCCCCCCCCTTTTTTTTCCTCTTTTTTTCGTAACTCTCAAAGGTTCTTCCGGCTCAAGCCTCCCGCGTACCCCCTCTCTTCTAACACCGGAATGTGACATCATCATCGGGACCCGGCGAACGCGTTTCCTTTTTGCCTCCTGTTGACCGCCCTCTTCTTCTCTTGCTTCACGGAGAGAACTTCTCCCTTTTGAGTGCGAGACAAGGTAGCGACCCATCGACAAGTTTTTGCGTTTCTCGCCTCTCCCTTTTTTGTCCTCTCCTCCCCTTTTTTGTCTCGGATGCATGACTTTCTATCTTTAGAGTAACTTCCCCGAGCGGACTCAAGTTCTAGTTCTCATCTCCGTTATGTTCCTCGACTGCCCCTACTTTTGTTCAACCTTACTTCCCTGACCTTACCGCGCGGTTTTCTCCCTCAGCCACGATGAGTGATGTCCCAACTTCTTTTTTCTTAGATACAGCTGTATGTTGCGCTGGATCCCCAATCCGACTCCTTTTTCTTTTCTTCCCGCCGGTCCCTTGCTTTACCGACCTGGCCTCAAACCCAAGTCTTCGGTTTCCCGAAGCGATTCAGTTCCTGTCCGCCTCTTAGAAGCCCTGGGTTACTGGAGAATTTCCGATTTCGACGCGTCCCCACGCTTTTTACAACCTCGTGAAACCCTCTCCAGAGGGCGTTTCTATGTTCCTGGTCCTTGTCGGACTCTCCCCTCCCTTACTTTTCCGAGGATCCCTCGTCCGGAAGAGCCTGATTCGTCCAAGAGCTTTTTACTGCAAAGACCTGTGACTCCCGATGACTGACTGAGTCTCTTCCAACGACAAACTGTCCCCGCTTCGCGAGCCCGGGTTTTTTCTGGCTTTCTCTTTACCCCGATTTTCTTTTCCTTTGCCGCTAACTTCCCCCCATTCTTTTGTCGAACACTGCATAACGACTTACCCCCCGCCACTTTTTTTTTCGACGCTGTGTGCGGGGCTCCTCTTGACGCCCGTCGAGGCCCCCCCGGAGGACATGGACACGCCGCCTTCCGGTGCTCCCCTCCCTTTCGCCTGGCCCGACCATCGTTTTACAGTATGCTGCTTCCGACAGGAGACCCCGACCGTGTGACGTCTAAGACCTTGTTTTTTTCTTATGTTGACCTTGGTGCTTCCGGGACCTCCCTCCCAAGTACTTTTTGGACGGCCGTCTTAAGAAGATAAGGGACAGATCCGCTCTGGTCTGTTGCCATCTTGCCTGTTTGTGCTCCTCTGCGTCGGCTCACTGCCGTTGATCCCGTCGACGCGATAGTTTTCCTTTCTCTTTTGGGAGGCCGGAAAGCCGTTACTCCGGGGTTCTCCTGTTCTTTTCCCTCCCCCGAGCGATCGTCAAGCTCCGGTTATTCCCTGTCGGACCTTTAAGAGTGGTTCCGGTGCTATTCTCGACAGGCCTCTGCCTCCTTCTGTGCCCTATCTGATCTGCTGAATTGCGATTTTTTTGACCGTTTCAAGGGAGGTCCATGCTTGGGGCGATTGCTTCTACGGCTCGTCTCCCCCTCTTTTTTTCCACTCTGGTCCGCATTTCTTTTCTTCCGGGTCCCGATTGGTCACCCCATAGTCTTTTTTTGACTTGACGAGCTCTTCCGTAATCCGTATCTATTCAGTCACTCTATGGGTTTTCGAGCCACTCGTTTTTCTTAAAGTGGCATATTTGCTAGTCTTGTTTCAAGACGATTGATTTCCCCTTTCTTTCTTTTTTTTTTTGCGTCCGGCTTGGGGGGTACATCCAGTCTCCCCCCTTTCCCATTCCTTATTTCCGTGTGCTTTTTCACGTAGTCCATCGTCATTACTTGCAAGTCGGACCCAGAGTGACTTTACAGAGTCGGACTTTTCTCCCTCATCTGCCCCTTTTACTTTGGATCTCCCCTGCCATCGGCCCCTATCGCAAGGTAGTTTGACCTGTTGAGCAGCCCCCGATTCCGACGCGGCCCTGTCTTAGTTCGTGTCTCCTTTGATATTTACGACTTCTCGAGGCAGTGTTCCGTGGGAACTCTCCGACTTCGTTTGCTTCTCTCCCCCTACTTTCGTCGATTCCTATGCGAACCCCGGCCAAACTATTTCTCCCGCTGGCCCTATTCCCTTCCTTCGATCGTCCGCTTTTCATGACATTTTTCCCTTTTCACGGTGCCGCGGACACTGTGTCGTTTCCGCTTTCGCAAGACCTTACCGGTCACACTTCCTCTTCCCGACGGGATCTTTGGGGCTTCGCAGGCCACGCCCAATGGCACCTTTCTGATGGCCCTTTCTGGAAGTTCCTCGCCACCCCCCCATGATTCCGCGTTTCAACCCCTTGGGTTTGAAGCATGCAGCGACGACCTCCCCCCGGCGTCGACTCCCTTTCTAGCTCGCCTGCCGAATTCTTCCAACGTCCGTCTTCAACGTCTTCTTTCCCCCCCTGACGTTGCCCGTTCTGAGGATCTCTTTACTCCTTCCCTTTTTCGTATTCTCTCCCCGTTTTCCCTTATCGCTTCCAGGACGAAGTTTTTTCTGTTTCGAGACCCTGGTTCATTGCCTTCGGCGGACTCTCCTTTCGGACCCCGGGCGGTAGGAAGCCTGCTTCGTGTCGTTGGCTCCCCCCCCCCCCCTTGTTTTTTAGGACCGATCCCGATGGCGTCGTAACTTCCCAGAAGAATTTTTTCCTCTTTTATTTTTGGCGTTACCTTGGTCTCCCCCCCCCCAACTGGTCTTCCCTCCCTGGCTTATCTAGGGTGACGGTTCATTTATTACGACCGTCGCGTTTCCCCCATACCCTCGATGTTAGCGAGTTGAGCCGGACAACTCCCTTATCTCATTCTCCTAGAGGTTCATTTTTAATAGGAAAAGTTACTTCGATCTTTGAGTGTTGACTTCACTTCTATACGCACTATTGTAGAGGTGATAGGGGACTTCCAGGATTCTCTTATATTTATCCAGACCCACTACACAAATTCATGTCGCGCCTTGCGTCAGATAAAAAACTCGTAGTCCCTTCTCTACCTTCTCGTAACTCAGCCCACCCGCATTTGCGCCAACGCCCTCCTGTCAAAATAGGACGCACTGAGTTGATTGGGCGATCTTTCCCTCCTTAATCACCACTTGAACGGGCCTTTATTTTTCTTGTTCCTAGTAGGCAGTCGCCGTGACGGCTTGCCGAAGCGGCTTACCTCACAATGTCCCTCCGGCAGGGCCCCCTTTTCCTCGGTGTTGCCCCCCCCACCTGCCGTGCCAGTCACCCTTCCATCTCCCACAATAAGGGACCCGTTTTATTTCCCTCGTCTTGAAACAAACCTTTCCTCACGGTCATCACTGGAAAACCAAGCTTTGTCTCTATGTACTTTTGACCCATTGAAGTGATCATTCCTCTTCCGTTTCTTCCTCCGAGAAACGTCCCTTGAGTGACTTAGCCTTTCGTCCAGCGTGCAAGCTGACCAGCGGCGTGGGGCCGGGCTTTGCGCGGCCTCCCCCCCCCCCCCGCGGCTTCCATGCCCTGTCCCGGCTGCCCTTAACCATGAGAAAAGCGTCCCCGCGATCCGCTCTGCACCTTCCTGCTGCTTCTTCTTCTATTGTCCCAAAATTTCGAGGATCTCAATTCCCCCCGCCTTACTGTCCAAGACATTTCCAGATACAAAGGATCTTGCCGGAGCGCTTGTTTCTCCGCATTATCCTTACGGAGATCTTTCGTAATTCTTCGGTCCTCCCCAAAGAGATAGAACCGATACCTTTCACACCTAGAGTCCGAAGTTCTCTAGGCCTTGAGCCCTCCTCCGACGAGCACCCAACGACTCCCAGATTGCCCGCCAACGATTCGATACTCTTCCCTTGATGATGTCCATTTCCGGCCCCAGCAAACGGGGCCATGTCTCACCGACGCACAACCTTTTTTCCCCCTCAGACGAGACCAGTTCTGGACCTGTCGACTTATTGCGGACGAAGTATCGCGCATCCGGGTTTACCCTATTTTTTTTCGGGCATTGAGAACGTCTGCTTTCCCCCTACCACCCTATAGAACGGAGAGGTGTTAATGTGTAATTCCATGGTTTCAGACCCTTACGTGGATTCGTTCAGAAGACTCCCCACGAGGCTGCAAGCCTGTCGTTTGTGGTGTAGAGGTTGCTTTTTTTTTTTACTGCCGTGAGTTTCCCTAGCCTACGTCGTTACGCGACTTCACCTTGACCCCGTGCTCTGCCCCTCTCTTTTAGGTACATCCGGTGCTTACCTCGTCGTTTTCCTTTCGTGCCTTCCTCCTTTTTTTTCGAACATCCGGCAGCCGGCCCTGCAAGATGCTACCTCTCAGGACCAAAGTACTGAGGTCTCCCCGTCCTCTTCTTGCACTGCTTCCTATTATCTTTGACCGTCACGGTGACCGCTTTTCTTTTTCTTGTCGAAATTTTTTTTCCAGCCCTCCCTTGGACGCTAGAGTTGCACCTTTCCCACTGTTTCGCGACCCCGACCGGTTTTGCACTTTTTTTCCCTGTCCCTTCGTAGGAACCGAAGAAAAGGACGTCGTAGGCCCCTCCTCTCTAAGAGGATCCCCCTCCCTCAATGGAACCTCAATCAGCGGTTTTTACTCAGAACAGGCGCGTTTGTTCGTCCCTGTTTCCATACGTCTGGCGGGCGTAAGGATATCCCGAAAGGTTAGCGTCCTGAGAACCTTTCGTTCTCTCCCCGAGGCGCGGTGACAATCTCTTTTCGGGGAAGCCTACTTCCGTTGTGGGTTTTGTGTCTTCTCTCTTCGGAGTTCCCGGAGAAACCTAGTGCGCGGTCCTCTCAAAGGTCATCAGGAATTTTACTTAAGTTTACTCCCTTTCATAAGGGCTTAAAAAGGAACGGAAGAATTCACAAGCGCTCTGGAGAGAGACAATACGATTCGTGACGGAACGGCCGGAAGTTTCTGATACGAGTCGTTTCTTTTAGAGGACCAAAGAATTGGTGTTGTTTTTTTTCTTTTTTGGTTTTTTTTTTGTTTTTATCTTCTTTTTGGTGGGTTTTCTTGTTTGGTTTTTTTTCTCTTTCTTTTTTTTTTTTTTTTTTTTTTTTTTTTTTTTTTTTTTTTTTTTTTTTTTGTTTTTTTTTTTTGTGTTTTTTTTTTTTTTTTTTTTTATTTTTTTTTGTGGGTTTTTCCACTGTTGGTTTTTTTTCCCTTTTTTTTTTTTTTTTTTTTGGTTTTTTTTTTTTGTTTTTTTTTTTTTTTTTTTATTTTTTTTTTTTTGTTGTTTTTTTTTTTTTTTGTTTTTTTTTTTTTTTTTTTTTTTTTTCCTTTTTGTTTTTTTTTTTCCCCCCCCCCAACCTCTTTTTTTTTTTTTTTTTTTTTTTTTTTTTTCCCACCCCTTTTGTTTTTTCGGCTGCCTCCGCCGTACCTAGGTCGACCCGTTTCTCCACCCCTTGCTGTCTACTATCTCTTCGGGTCAAGGGTCAACCTAGCGCTTGGAGGATTTCGTTCCTCCCCCCCACCCACCCCCCCCCCCCCCCCCCCCCCCCCCCCCCACAAGTAGAGCGTACCCTTCCCATCGGTTTTTTAAAGTGTCTTTCCAAAAGCTCCATGATCCTGTTTTCCCCCTTTCCCCTGGTAGTGTGTGTCGTGACACCGACGCCTTACTTCCTGGAGTATCTCCTTTCCCTTCAGTTCCGCTTTTTCCCCGCCCAGACCGTTCCGGCCTTCACGCATTCCTTGATCGCTGTACGCCTTATTGATCGCCCCTTTCCCTTTTCCCGCGTCACGGGTCTGCGGCCTGCTCCGGTAAACGATTCTTGACTACCCGGAGAAATTCAGTCAGGGAAATCAACGTCAGCCCCTCGCCACCCTCAACACTGGTTCGCCGGTGGCTTCTTCAGTCTCCCCGACCGCCCCGTACGTTCAGGCTCCTTACTTACCTTATGCGCCTTTTACTTTCTGAATCGACCTTTTTCTGACATTTAGAACCTTTCCTTTTGTCCTTTCTTTCTACAGGGCCGTTCCCACGTCCCCGTTTCATAACCCTGACCTTTTACTCGGAGCTATGGTTCACCCCTTGGTTATTCCTTCTTTGACGACCTCAGTTGCTGGGGACGTACCTCTTACTTCTGATTGGGACCCCCCTAATATTTTCGTGCGTGGCCCCATCGTGCTCTCGTTTGGTTCCCTTCCCCTTGTAGGATCCCCTGCCCTTTCCCGGCTCCCGCTCTTCTGTGGGACGGAGTGCTAGGTTGGCCGTAAGCAGTTTTTTTACGAACTGAGCTCTCAGTACCGTTGATATCGTGTAGACCTAGCCCCCCCGCCTGCAAGACTACGTTTATCTGGTTCTTCCCCCTTGCTCATTTTTGCTTTGATCCTTTCGACGTTTGAAATCTTTACTCGCCCACAGCCCTCGGTGACTCTATGGACGAGTGTCGTTATTTTCCCTTGTCTGAATGTGTGTATTCAGCTCGCGAAGAGTTTGCGCTCACCCATGGCCATGTCCTTCGTGGCGAGTTCCGCTGGTTTCCCCCCTTGCTACGGAATTTCCCTAGCTAGCGGCCATCAAGTATTCTGACCTCTCTTGATCTGTTTCTTCATGCTACAACGCGGTCTTTTTTGTCTCTGTAGGTTTTTTTTTTTCCTTCCCTATGGATCACCCATTGTCCCTTTCTTGCTTTCTCTGACTTTTTTCCCTCGCCTTTTTTTGGTCATTAGTGACAGTGAACTGACGTGAGGGAAAGTGTTGAGTTGTTCAGTACTCTTCCTAAGGACGTCTCCTTTTTCTTCCGTTCTTTCCCTCTTTCCCTTTCATTCCCTTTTACGGGTGATTCTTCCTCCCCGCTGCCCTACTCGCCTTTTGGCGATTTTTACGTCCTGAGTCTGGACGCCGCGGAGTTCGTCTTTTTCTCTCGGGTTCCGTTCCGGGTCCCCTGCTTTATTTTGCGTTGCTGAAGTCCTGAAGCCCTCTTTCTCCTAGCCCATTCTACTTAGCCGTCCCCTTCTTGACGCAACACCCTGTCCCCCAACACTCTCGTTTCCCTCACGTTTTTTTTCCTGCGTCATCCTAAGATCGTCGTATTTTGAGCGCCCTTTTTTCCTCGGTTCGCAGCTCCCTCAACCCCCCCTATCGTTTAGGTCTGCCTTTCCGAACCTTGACTTTCCCCCCTCGTCTTGTCCTTTGAGCCAGTTGGGGTCTGATCCCCCTTTTTACGCCATTCCCTACTCCCCGCATGATGATGGATGTATGGAGTTTCAGAGCCCCCAGCGCTCTCATCTCAACCCCGTTTTTGTTGAAGCCCCCGTCAGCGACAACTCGCCCCGGCGTCTCCAGCCCTGTTTTGCCGAGATTAGCCGCACGTCATTAAGGCCAAAGGGCTTTTCTTCACAGTTTAGTTTCTGGGCGCTGGCAACCTTTCCTCTTCTTCCCCTTTCCCTCCTCCCTCCGTTTTGTTTTTTTTTTTTCTCGAGATAGCCCGTTTTTTCCCCACAGGTCTGCCGAAGAAGAAGGGACTTCCTCACCTGTTTCCTTGAATTCTTTGTAGCCTCTCCTGAACCCTGGCTTTCTCCTCCGTGCGTTCTTTCTTTTTCTTCCAACACCCACTTTTTGTCCCTCGTCGATCTCTTTCATCTGAAACTTCATACCTCCCATCAATAATCGGCTATTTCATTACGTGACCCTTTTCGTAATAAACCCCCCTTTCTCCATGCGGCCCTCGATCGTTTGTCAAGGTTCTTCTTTTCAAGATTTCACCTCCCCGATGTTTTACCACTTGACGTTTCTCCGTCCCCCCCAAAGCAGCAAACTCTGCTGATCATTCCGTCCTCTCTGTTTGCTCCTTTTTATACTGCCCAATAGTGTAAAGGGTGATCGTTTTTTGAATGTGTTTCCCGGTCACTAGACCTTTTACTATTCTCGTTGCTCGGGCTCAAAGGCGTTCGGCTATCTTCGTTTGTCCCTAACCACTTCCATCCTCCGGCAGTGCCCTCCTGTTAGAGCCCCCTCCCCGTCTCCCTGACAGCGGCCGCCTCCGGCCGCCAACTGACTCGTCAACATCTTCTCCTTCCTCTTTTGGTCCGCTTGGCCTGTCCATAACCCCGCACTTGTAGAGTGTGTCAAGTTTCTGTACATCGTCCGTCACTTTGATCCGTTGACGTCAATTGACTCCGTTACTACCCTCACCCAAGTGGTACCATCCTTCTTTTTCCTTTTTCAGCGGATTCCCAACCCTGGCCCCCCTTCGCCCTTAAACAAGGCTCCGTCAAATGAACTTCCTTGTTTTCCCCTTTTTCGTCCATGTCTTTTGACCCCCCAACTCCTCAAAACGGAATCCACCTGTCAACCCTCCTCTTTCTCTCGGCATTCCCTAGACTTAGGCCGGCATTGCGATATTTTCTTAAGAAGAGCCTTTCCCGACGTTACTTCTCCTTCGACCTCTTGATCGGCACAACGAAGGCTTCTAAGGCTTTTCTCTCTTCCATTTCCTCGTGCGCCCCGATAGTCCATGCCGACCCCTCCGGACCCAGGCAAATCTCCCTCGGGACTATATCCTATCCCGGCCAGCTTCCTCTCCTCGAGATGCAACTTCTCAAGGCTTCCCGGAAAACTGGATTTACCTTTCCTGCCCATTTCGACTCTATTGACTTCTCGCTCGGGAGCCCTAGATCGAATTGGACGTTTATCCTCCCTTTCTTCCCATTGATGAACGTGGCCCTAGAAAGACCCCCCACGCTCGCTTTTAGCCCTGTTGTGAGGCCCGCGGTGAGCCTCTCCCTCTGTTCCCCCCTCATCACTAGTGGCCCCTACTGATCCGCTTCTCGTTTCTCGTCTTAATAGTCCGGCCCCACTCACCAGGGCTTTTTTCCACGACTAACCCTTTTAACCCCCGCAGCCCGCTCCCAGTGTTTACGTATACACCGGCGTTTCCCAGCCGGCTACGCAGCCGCTAGCCCTGTGTACCCAAATAGGGTAGGGTCCATTTTGCCTTTCCTAGCTTTCCAACCTCTCTCAGGAATCTTTTTTCCCCTAAAGGTACCCTAAAGTCTTGGAGGTTTGCCTGGTCCCTAGCCGCATTTAACATTGAGAAACTTGCTGCGGTCGAGT
>Ga0179593_1571608_pt1 | contig 23998 bp, 29 predicted proteins | sample CZODoug2_1_08_16_FD_185931 | JGI IMG/M metagenome (GOLD analysis project Ga0179593, IMG submission 185931) | Vadose zone soil fungal communities from Angelo Coast Range Reserve, California, USA - CZODoug2_1_08_16fungal (PacBio error correction) | ecosystem: Environmental > Terrestrial > Soil >... | reverse complement strand
ACGCATTACGCAGAATTGCGCCGCCCCGGCCGCTTCGCCCTTCAGAACAATTTGGCCAGAATTTCTCGGGCCTTTTTCAATGATGCGGATCGACCATGCGCGAAATGAACTCCATCCGACAAGCCTGGCGTACTGGACGAGCCCCAAGCACGCTGGAAGGCCTCCTTCCTAAGCCGTCTACGAATTTCCATCGAGGACTCTTGTGTTTTCCCCGAGAGATTTCCCTGAGACCGGAATCGAGACTTGCCCTTCTTAAGTTCTTATATTCACACCGCGCACAAGATGAGGTTCCCCATTTAATTTTCTTTTTTTTTTCCTCTCGATTCGGTTCTTTCCTTTCCGACCTGATGCCGTATCCAGAAGAGACCTTGAGGAGCCAGAACTTCTTTTTTTATAGACGAAATGCAGGGTCAATCGAAGATCCCCCCCCCGGCCGGCCGCCCCGCATCCATTACTCCCAATGTCTCCTGAGTAGAGCTCCCCCTGTTTTTCACGCCCGTTTCTTCCTGATTGGAACTCCGTAGACAGATGACAGCGCCCCTCTCTGGCCGTCACTTTGTCTCTGATCGGCCCCTGTCCCCTCCTTCGAGTTCGCCGTACTGCGCCCTATCGATATTGCCCTCCCCGCCCCCCTGTCCTCCATGCTGTTTTCTTGGTTGAAAACCCCGTCGGCTGACCCTGTGTTTTTACTTTGATGGGGCGTTATGCAGGCGTGAAAATGGAGATCTTCAGTCCTTCGAAATTCCCTTTTTAGGACTGAGGCATCCCCGGCTCCCTCTCCGTCGGTAACAGATTGTTCTCCTGCAGCGCTTCTTTAAACTTAGCGGAAGCGTTCCATCCCGCTTCACTCTGACAACGGTTACCGCATAGCCGGGTGAGGACTCCCGCGCAGCAGCTCCATTTTCTCTTCCCTGTCTTTTTGGGAGACTTTTCTCCAAACGTGATGGAATGCAGCTTGGTGTCGTAGCCCCCTCTGCACTTTCGTCTTTGTAATTCGTGATTTGTACTGAGATTTTAAGCTCTTGAGCCTTTCACCCCGTGCCTCCCTCCCCCGCAGAGCAGCGTTTACCCTGCGTCTCGAGCGCTTCCTCTTAATACATGCCAAAATAAACAGCCGCCCCTTTTATTTGTTCTAATGTCTGCGGTCTTTCGGTCTTGCGTCTATCATTCCCTCGCTTGTCTCGGGCCGATTGGTCCTCTGTCAATGAGCTTTTCTGCGGACTTGCTGGCGTTATGCACGCCCTCCCCCCCCTTATCTTCTTGCGCGTTTTCCCCTTTTGATGGGTCTTTCCCGTCCACGGCTTACGGTCCAACTCCCCCTAGACCTTCCCCTGGGAACGCTAATAGGTTAGTTCCTGAATGCTTCCCGACTTCTTTCCCCGAGCCCCCAGAACCCCCTCTTATGTTAGAGATTTTGCGTTGAAAGTTGCGTGTTAAAGCCAGCAATCTCGCCTTGCCATGACCTTCTCCTTTCGTTCGAGAGCAATACCGTAGAAGAAGATGATGACTTTCGACTTTGACGTTGTGTTTTTCTCACCTTCTCGGATTCCATCTTAATGATTTGAACTGCTTTTATATTTGACGCACCGCTCCTTTTCCCTTTACCCTTCCCATGCAGGGCTTTCCCCCAAGCATCATCCGTTGTGTTTACGACATTCGATTCCTTCCTGTATGGCAACCTAGTTCGAATGTCCGCCAACCGCCCCGCCCCCCCAACGAAGGCCGGCATGTACTTTTTTCCCTCTCTTCCGGTAAGCCCTCTCGCGTTGCCGCACCACTTTTCCTTGCGCTCCCATGCCCCCCTTTTGGCGGAAGTCCAAATTACAGCTCTTCTCGCCCTCTGGTTTTGAAAAATGCTTGACGTACTCAAGCTTTCTCTTTTTTTCGTCAGCCCCATAGAAAATGCGGATGATTTACCCGAGCCCCTCAAGCGCTTAGCTTCGTGATAATTGCTGTTATGCCCAGTAACATTTTCTTCTGTGCATGCAAATCGGCCACGCCAAAATTTAGTTCGTTCCGCCTGCGGACTCCTCCCTTTCGTTTCCTTCGCATTTCATACTGGATGGCTCGATTGAACAATTTAGGCCTCTATTCCAGAGTTTCATTTTTTGGCTTGACTCTTGCTAGTAGTCAGTCAAATGAGTTTTTTAAAGAAAGCGGATCCGCCCACATGATTTCCCTTCTCTCGGCGTTCCGTGGCTTCGACCTTTCCGCTGAGCCGCAGCGGCCTCTTTCGCATCATCCCTCTTTCTTTCCCTTTCTTTTTTGTTTAGCTTTTTGCTTTCTTCTAAGAAAGCTCCCCCGCGGGCAGGCGGAAACAGCTGATTGCGTGACTGCTGTTGCTGGAGCGGACCTGCTTCTGCCAAGTTTAGTTCCCCTTCGTAGCGCCTCCGTTCCCCCCCCTTTTTGTGACCCACCAGAGAGGGAACCTTTGAAAGTACGAGAGAATCCCAGATTTTGGAGACTTGCACCCTGCTCCGTGTTCGATTTTTCTTGTCGGGCAGCTCCATTCCTTCATCTTCGCTCCGTTTCTGCCCCCTCTCAGGCATAAAATCGAATCCTGCGTCGACCTCTTTTGCCTCTGCAGTGAGCGTCTCCAAATCATCGCAATTTTCTTTTTTTTCTCCTTTAACTGTAGCTTTCATTTCCCAGGTATCCGGCATTGGTTGTCGAGGCTTCATGCTTTTTTCCGCATTTTCCTACTTTGAGGTGATTCGCAAATTTTTTGAACTGACTCTCCCGCTTTTTTCGTTGCCAGCTCTTGCCAAAGAAGTAACACCTTTGTCTTTTGGGTGGAGCTTTCGTCTCGGGTACACTATTTTACGACTTTCTGTTTGCGCAGCGTTGATTCGAATCTTTTTGATGAGTAGACACTGACTTTTGCTCCGGTTTACGCCCCCCCTGTGGGCGGAAACTCCTCTCGTTTTGACTTTCCCCCCATATCAGCGGATACCTTTCTATTCCTCCCCGAACGTTGCTTTCGACCTCAAGTAGGTTTTGAGGTCATACGCGTATGTGCGATGACGCATTCATGGACGTTCGCTATGCTGCGTCCACACAACGTTTCTTCCTTCCTCGACTCTTCTCGTGTGCGCCTCGGGGAATGGGAGAAAGGAAGTTCGATAGTCACTATGATGTGTCGTGCCCTGGGGAGCGCGCTCGTTGGGCGCTTGATCCGTTTAGGGCCCCTTAGCCGAACCAACCACTAGACTACCTTCTCCGGGCGTCTCTACTCGACAGAAAGCCGCGAGCCTTCTTTCCTTTCACCACTCCGACCCCTCGGCCGAGGACCTGAGAGAAATGCTCTCCGCGACCTGGCCATACCCGTCATTTCGACACCATACTTCCCCATCAAAAGGGCTAGCTTTTGCCCTCTAAGGCCCCAAAAGCGCTCGACGATTGCAGGTTGTCCCCACCGCTTCCTCGCGTCTCTAGGCACAACATCGGGTTCCTCAGTTTGTCCGTCGTTCCTCCATCGCGCAGCCGCGTTCGTTTTTACTCTTCCAGGCACACCCCAAGTTGTCATTGCCATCCGTTTTACGACGACTCCAAGCACGCTGATCCCCCTCTTGGCCCTTTCGTCCTCATTTTAAGAGAGGCCTTACTCACTTCTTAAACGCTAGCCTGCAATTAAATGGGACAAGCTTTTGGCTTTCCCCCCGTTACCTTGAAGAAGCGGGCGACGTTTCTCAACTTCCTCCCGACCTAAACCGGACAATCCCTGTATTCCGAACTTTTTTCGGACCTCCCCCGCTCCTCCTTCTTTCGTTCAACGCGTGGGTGCAAAAGCAGCCTCTAACCCCCCCTCCTGAGAGTGGCTTTGTCTAGACTTTTTCCCAGTACCCGAAAACTCGCTTCCCCGCTCCTTCCCCGCTGCCGCAGCCCCCAGCTCTCCCGCGCGGCCAGCTAACGGAATTCTCCTTTTTTTGCCTGTCGGTTCCCCCAACGGGTATTGCGTCTACGCGGCGACAAGCTCTTACCCCCTTGACTTTTTTCATTGAAGCCCTTTCATGCATTTTCTGAGACAAAACTATCCGTTTTTCATCTGAGCCCCCAAGTCTCTTGAATCCCGGAATAAGGGCCTTAAGCCCTCCCCCATTTTTTTTTAGATTCTCTCTGGTGCTGTTGTTGAAGTGAGAATCGAAATCCCCCTCTCGTTTTCTCCGATCCGCTCGGTGAACCCCCCCTCTCTTCTTTCGGCCCGCTCTTAGCGAATTCCGAGCCATAGAGGCGAGGCAAGTCCCCTTTCTCGGATTTTTTCCGCCAATCCTTTTTCGCGCACGCTCCCTCCCCCGTTGCTTCCTGTTCGACATTCTTGCCCTTTTTTCCGTGCGACTGGTAGGCAGTCATAAACTCCAACTTTCTCTTCGTTTTTCTCTTGACGCGCCTTCTAAAGGCAAAGAATATACTTTTTAGCCAGTTTTTTTTAGAGGGAATTTTCTTTTGCACTGGACCCGGAAACATGAGACCCGCCTCTGTTTTGTTGAACAACCTCCTTTGTGCCATTCAGAACCACTTGCAAGAATCCTCTCTGAAAACCCTCCTTTTCCACGAAACCCTTGCTCAACCATGAGCTTTCCCATGATTGAGAGACATCTTCAATTGCATTCCTCTGTGGAAGCTCCTGCGCTCCCCTTCGCAGAAGGGCCTCCGGCTAAGAATTAATCGTCCGCTTTTTTTTTTGGGTTTTCCTTCTTTCTGAGCCGAAATCCCTGAGAAGTTGGCCAGATAGGCTTCCCACTTCACGCCCTGCACCTCCCCCGTTGTGAATCTCTGAAAGATTCGTCGGTCTTTTCTCCTTTATTTTAGAGCCTTTTTTCCGGCCCCGATATTATTCAGATCGATGGAGAGCTAGTCAAGTTCACCTCTCCTCTCCCATCTGGAACTTGTGACCGGCAACGCCTCCAGTAATCAATTTCCTCCTCTTCATCCCTTTCAGAGGCAAGATCCTGCTTGAAACTCTTGTAGAGGCGCCCTGAGTTTGCCCTTTTCAGTAAATGTTGAGATGTCGAGGTCATTACGTCGCTTTACTGAGAAATATCCTCTTCAGCCCCGCAACATGCCCTCAATTGAGCAGTCCCCCACCTGCGGTCTGACCGAATACCCTCTGATTTCTTTTCCCCCCATCTCCAAGTACTCCAACCGATGATCTGGCTGAGTATCTCTTGTATATGTAGGCCCTTTTTTCGTCCCGCCTTTACTCGATCACCCAACTCTTTGCTTCCGCCGTCCTTTCACTTTAATTTCTGAGCGTTACAGTAAGTTAGCAGACCACCCGGAACGGCCTAGCGTCCAGGATGATCCGCAGCCTTCGACCTTTTTTTTTAGATTGTTTTCTCTCTCGTAGTAACCATTGATGGCATGCAGCTTTTTTTTTAACTTCACCCACCTTCTCACTCGGCCTTTTACGTAATTCCTACTGAAGCTCCTCAGGCTCCGCGGGAGGAGTAACCCCGATAATCCATCTTTCACTTCCCGCGTTTTCACCACATGCGAGATGAGTTAGCGCTTTGACCCTCACCTACCCCCATCGCCTGTGATGGTGTCTGTTCGAAGACTTCCCGGTCTTTCCCCTGTATCTTATGATCTTCTCGCGTAATAGGCTCTGGAATATGGAGTACATTTTTTTCTGAGTTTCCGCTTTGTCCCGCTATTTCGCCCCAAGGTGATCTCTCGAGTTTTTGCGTTCTTACGATTGGTTCCAACACGGATTCAAAGACGGATAATGCACAAGTCCCACCGGGCCCCTCCATACTCGTGTGCGCTTTGACATTTAAACTTCCCAAACTCCAGCATCTGTTATTAGCCTTGAGCGAAATGCAGACCGGGGTAGCAGAATCTTTTCCCCTGACATTCTTCGATTCTTGCCGCGCTCCTAAACTGCCTGCCCTTTTTCGCCCACCTCCCCCAACGCAGTATGTATTTCATATGGCTAGTATTTTCATCAGCGTTTTCCTTTCCATGACACTTCCGTCGTTAATGGTTGTATTAACTGCCGGTCCCTTCCCTCCATGTGTCGGACCCTCCCCCTTTGAGATGCTATAATTCCATTGGAGAACCCTGGAGAAGTTTTAAATAGTGTCCCCTCCCCTTCACAATAGGCCGGATCAGAGTGGGTAATAGCAGTGAAGAAGCTTTTTGTTGCATCGCTTTAAGTTTTGAGACGCACCACTGAACTCCGTGCCCTCGGTCAACTAACTCCTTCTGCCGTCATGCCTTTGACCCTGCTGATCAACCTCGGAATTATCCCTCTTTTGTCCCTCCTCCACCCAAATACAAATGAGGCTGACGCTCCAGTAGTTTTTTCTAGATCCCGCGTGTCTTTCGATGCTCCCTCTTGCGCCATTATTTTTGAGGATGCCCCATACGCCACGACCATTCGTGAGGTCGCGGATACGCCTATCGAGTTTTGGAAACGTAGGCCACGTGCCTCGCATCCTTGCCCTTTACTCTCCAGAGTTTTTCCCAAAGTGGATGTTTTTGAAGAGATTCCTTCCTCTTTTACTGGTTTTGCTCCTGCTAACCTAAAAAGCAGACTTCCCTTCAAGACGATTTCAACTCATTCGATCTCACTTTTACTTCCTCTAGATCTCTCTTCCCCCTTTTATGCGTTTCATTCCCTCTATATTTTAATCCCTAAGGTGGTGTGTTCTACTTCCCTCCGAACACCCTCCGTTGGTCACTAGAGCCGTTTTCACGTTCGCGCCTCATTTGTGAAATCGCTTTCGTTGAATCTTTCTTTTTTGATCCCTTTTTATTGCCCCTCCTGACTTTTTCTAAGTCAGGAATGATAATCATTCCACCAAACACAATCTTTCTTTTCCCATGACCCTTCCTCGAGCCCAGTATGCCCCTTTAGGTCCCTCCTTTTTCCTCTCATCATAGCTGCCGGGCAGCAGAATTGGGGGCGTTTTGGGCTTACATGCGCCGTTTTTCGCTGTTCCCTTAGGTGAATCCGATAACTCACTATCGATCACCTTGTCTTCTCTGGCTCGAGTCAAAATCCCCCAGCAATTTCTATTGGTTCCCCAAGGGAAGCAGTTTTGATGAATTGTCCCGCATGTTTGACCCCAGGTTCATCCGCATCGTATTTCGCTATTTCTTCACGCCGTCGACTTGAAGTGCCGGCTCCGATCCGCCCAACTCTGCCACTTTGCCCTTTAAGATTGTACACGAATTTCCCCCGTGATTTGACTTGTTGTGCGCTCGGGGGCCCGAGTTACAGACTTCTTGCGCAGAAGGTTGAAGTCCCCCCGGGGTGAGTCATTTCCTTGCTACTTTTCCCTTCTTTATAAACCCGGGGCGGAAAACTGCGGGGGCATCATTCTCAGTAAGATTCTGCCAGCGAGATTTTAACTAAGAACAGACAGTTGAGGTCGCTTCGGCTCCGGTCGGCTCCCTCCCTTTGCCTCTAGATGGTCAGGCCGGCGCGATTCGCTTCCCGCACCAAACGGACTTAACAGCTTTCCGCGTGGTCTAGGTGAATCGGCAGTTCTGAATCGCCGCCCTCCCTAACAACGTTTTCTTCCTTTGCACGTGTCGGCGCCTCGTGGTTTTTGTGGCTCCTCTGTAGGGACCAAGAAGCCAATAAACTAGATTCCTCTTTGGTTTGATCCCCCCCGTAAGAGTTTCCATCAGGAATCGGCACAATTTCCTCCCCATTATCTTTACCCCCCTTTCTCGAACTGATACAGGAGTCCGAAATTCGAAGACCTCATTTTCGCCCCCCCCCATCCCCAACCTTGGTGCGATGTTATTGCATTTGCTTCCTACTTCCGGAATGTGGTGAAAACTGGCGATGCGCGTTTTGAGTTCTTCCCCAACTTTTTTCATTCCTGCTGCGGAGCCGGCGTTTCATTCCCTTCTCCCCTGCTTTATTTCTCGCCGCACCAAGTGGAATGCACATCCACGTTATTTTCGCGCTCAGGTCCCTCTCTTCGCCTGCTTCTTCGTCCTCAGGTACGAGTTTTCCTTTCATCTGCCCTGCTACGGAGAACGCCCCAGAGAATGAAACAATGCGACGCCCTTCCCTGTGTCCCTTCGGGCTGATTTTTATGCATAAATTCAACCTCTTAGTCTCGGCCTCTCACTTGAGTCCCTTTTCAAAGGCACGTCTTCCACTAAACCTTTCTGCGCCGAGTTTTTTTTTAGCAACACGTCTCAGATTCCCCCTGATTCCTGTTTGCTGCCCCTTCTGCTCTTCTTGCGCAGTACTCGAACCCCGGCCTTATAGACCTGTTTGGTCCCTCTCCCATGATTTCCCCCGCTCCGCGAGCTAGCGGACTCACTGCATGCCATGGTTTTTCCCCTCTCTGGGTGCGAAAAACAGTATTTTGCTCGTGACGGGACACATTGTCTTTCTGCTTCGTTGTGCTTCGTGAAGTTTGACGCTTTTTCTGTCTCCTGTTTCCAACCTCAGCCCTCTTCTGAAGAATATCTCCTTAAACAGATTTCTCGACTTTTGATCCCCCCTCCCGCAATTGCAGCTTTACTGTTTTCCCCGATTCTTTAGTTTTGTTGAATTTGAGTTTCGGTCGTAGAGACTCAATCCGCTTTCCTCCTTCCTTCTTTTCTCATCCTCCGGATTTTAAAAAAAACCCCTATTACGCGCTCCCTCCAATTTTGCCCGGCCTCCCAGGAATTTCCATATCCGGCGTAAGCCACCCTTCGCTTCTTCTTCTGAACTGTCGCGCCTTTCTTCGACCATTTGGCGTTAATTGAGGATTTACATGGTTATGTCGGGACTTTTCTCCTTGAACCCTCAAAACCTCGGCGAAAAGTCTCAAGTCTTTTTTCTTCCTCTTCCCCAGGTCTTTTATCACTCCGTTGTTTTTTTTGAGCTTCTAATTATGTTTGAATTACTATTCCAGCGACAATTTTTTCTCCCTTCCCGCGGAAGTTTTGCTGCGCGGCCACCTCTTTTTCCATTCCCCTTTTTGGCCAGAATCCTATCTCGGAACGAATTTCCAATGGTCCCTTCCTTTAATCCCACTTCGATTCGCGATCCAGCCAGTTCATTGTCTTTTTCCGCTGCTTTTGTCACTGTTTTCTTGGCGCAGCCGGTCCGCGATCTTTTTTTCTGCTTCCTCTTCTGGTTTTTAACCTTCTACCTTGATGCTCTGAAATCCTCCTGTGGCCCATGCTTAGTCTTCATCTGCGATTTCGCTTTCCCACAACCCGATGCTGATCTTAAATATTTTTTTTGTCTTTTTCCTCCCTCCCCTTTTTTTGATGACCTTCGTCGAGCTGCTTTTGCTCTTTGTGTTCTATCCAGAACTGCCTCAACGGCCCCCTCCCTTTACCCGGACCTCCTCCAGTTCCTTCCACGTTTTTCCCCCTAACTTCTTTTCCCCCTTCTCCAGCGGCACCCTTGATAGGATTGAGGTTGGACTTATCTGCCCCTGCCTCCTAGATTTCGCTTTTCTTCCCTTGTATCGGGATCGGATTCAAAAACCTCCTTCCGGTTTTAGGATTCGCTGTACCTTTTTTCCTGCCATCTCGAGAAGGAGCACTGCATTTTTCTTTCCCTTTTCTCTTTCTCGTGCAACCCCCCGCGGATGAACCCAAATACCGACGTTGATTGGTTTTTTTCCTTTTAGTTGAAAATTTTTTTCCCACTAGATCTGTGCTCGTAATCCCCCCCCTTTTTGAAATACCTCTAGTGAACGTCGCCCCTCTTTCCTTTTCTCTCACTTCCCCTAGTGTGCTCGCTCCGCCGAGCTTTTCCATCGCGGGCGTTCCCCCTATCTAACATTCACCCGTTCCCGCCGAGTAAGGAGTTGACATCGAAGTCTTTTAGGCCTGTTTATCCGTCTTAACCTGGTTTGAATGAAGCTTGGTTCTATCCCCATCACATTCTCTTCCGTATGCTTTGCTATTTATTCCTCTATAGTCTCCCGTCCCACCTTTTTGTGGTAATTCCCGGCATCCTCCTCGTTTCCCCCCTGCCTAGGAGCTTGCAACAGAGGCAACCCAGAAAAATCACCTTTTCCCTTTTTTCGATGGGGTTTCAATGACTCGGTTTTTCTTGCTGATGGAGGTATGATATCCCGTCCCCCTCTTGGTTAATAATTAGTAAACTTCCATTTCTCGTCAGCTGCTCATTTTCTTATTTTTTATCTGATTCCCCTCCAAGCCTCCTTTTTCAGATCCCCGTTTGAGCGTGGTACTTACTTCCACCGGCTTGTTCGCTTCACACCTCCACCTAACCACTGGCACGGAACATATTTTGTTTAGTGAGGCTTTTTGACTAGTCCCTACCCTCTCAACAGCTTCCACGCCCTCTTCTTGTTCTTCCGATTTGTTCTTTCCTTCCACTGACCGCGCATTAGAAGGAAACTTGGTGGCCCTCCTCCTACAGTCGAAGCTATGTACCGAGCCCAGCGTCGACCGCACCCGGTCTTTTAGCCTTTTTTTTTTCCGCTTTCCTTTGCTATTTTCCCGCTCCCTCCGTTTTCAGACCCATGGTGTATCATTTTCTTAGTCGTCTTCTTCCCTTTTCCTTTTCCCCTCGCCAGATGCGCGCGCATTTTCCTCATTCCCTTTCAACCGCCCGTAGTAAAAATTTGTCCCCTAAACGCACCCCCTCTTCTCCCTTTTTACTTCGTTTTCTTATCTCTTTCTCAGGCGCCGTTCCTACTTCGACGGTTTAAGAAAGGAAAGTCACTTCAACCTTTCTCTGAAGGCTCACCTGGTGTACTTCTCTCCCCTTTTTTTCCTGCCCCTTGTTGTACGTAACAAAATAGAAAATTTCCTCTACGCGCACCTCCCCCTGAGTTTCCCCCCCCCCCCTTCTCCCGCTTCACCTATTTTTGGATAGCCAGTTTCCCCTGTCGAAGTTTCTTTGATTGAAAATATCCCCGAGTGCATTTTCTGCCCTTCCTTCCTTTCACGGATGTTTCTCTCTAGGGGCCACCGTCCCAATCTATGGTAGCATGCTGTCGCTTCCATCTCCTTTTCCCCCTCTTTTTTACAAATCTGATCGTTTCCTTGATTTTTTCCCTCTGGCTCCGCTCCCCATCCCACCAAGCACTCAGAAAGCGATTTTCATTCCAGGCCCCAGTTCTTCGATAAGCTCCTTGCCGATTTTTTGCGATAATCTCTTCTTTTTCCTCTTCCTTGATTGTCCTCTGTTTCTCAGAATTCGTTTTTGAACACCCCCCCTTCACTACCAATCAACGTGCCGATCTTTCTTTTCCGCGCTGGCCTTTTGAATTTCTTTTGCTGTTTTTTCTGTACTCCCCTCATAATTCTCAGGTGAATCGTCATAACTCCACTTTGTGAAAACGATGGTCTGGCTCAGAAGTCCTCCCCTTCTCTCCTTCTAGGGCGACTCCCTCGCTCCTTTTCAGCAGACTTTCCTCTTTTCCATGGCGTGCCTATGGTCAATCCTCCGAAACTTTTCTCCTTTTATGAGGCCCGGTGAGACCCCCCCCTCGGTCATCTTTCCCCTTGGCGCGCCTGCCGAGCCAACAATCAATTTTCTCTTTATCCCCTCACGCCCATCCTTCGGAGGTTATCGTCCGCTCAGGGAGGCAAGGTTTTTCCCTCTCTTCAGTTTCCCTCCTTGAGACTGAGTCGGCGCAAAGGAAAGCTATTTTGGCCCCTTTTGACGGCCAAGATTTTCCCAAGAAGACAAGCTTTTCGGAATTATTGTTTTTCGTCCAGTTTCTTTCCGTCAGTTTCCTGAGCCAGCGGTTTTTAATATCTTCAGCTTATTCTCCCCTGCTTTCCTTTGTCGCATTTTCTAAAGCCCGTCCTTGCCCTAAAACCTGGGAGCCTTCATTGCACAATCCCTCGCTTTTCTCCTTCAGATTTCTCGAGCCTCGATAACACCCCCCAAAATTTCCAGTTGTCGACTATTCTCTCTTTCCGTTCTCTTTCTGAGAGTTGTGCACGGCCTAGAGAAGGTCCCTTGACGTCTCTTCTTTCTTTCTCAACTTTCTCTCTTTATGCCACAGAATTTGAGTGGTGATGCAGGTGTCCTCTAGTTAGTTGTTTCAGTTTTTAAAGGAGCCCTCCCCCCCCGATATTCCGCTGACTGTGGCGAGGCGCTCGTGTCTGGGAATTTTTTGGCCTAGGGACCACCTCACGAGCACAGACATACATACCCGAGTCCCATCCTTTTTGGTCTTTTTCCCTCTCCGACAGTATATGAGTCCCCGATTCACCGGAATCAAGGCCCCTGATCTTAACGCTTCCCTTTTCCAGTTCCCTAGCCCGCCAGAAAATTCCAGACAGAAGTCCATTCGCCCCTTACAAAAGGGGCGGCGGATGTTCCCCATTTTCTTTTTTTTTTTTTGGCCCCCTACGGCTCATGTGGTTTTGTGAAAACCCTACAGAGCTTCGCATCCACTTTTCCTTAATAATTTCTTCTCCGGACTTCGCTTCAGTACACTGACTTAATCTTTTTTTCAGTTTTAATTCTTCGGTACACCCGAGGAATGAAATCCCCCGAAGATCTCCCCCCCCCCCTCCCAGAGTGCCTCCCCGCGAATTTCCTGCTGATGGAGGTCTAAGGGTTCGAGATTGTGTTTATCTGCCTCGAGATTCCTTGAAAGCGAAGCACATCCCCTTCCCCTTCCTTCTTCGGCTCGTCCCTCGTACCTGTGATTCGAGAATCCCTTGCTTTTCCCTACTTTGGGGATTTCATTTACCGACGCCCTCTTGGAGTCTTCCTTTTACACTTTTTCCTTCGACAAGCCAATTGTATCGTTCAGGCCTTTTTTTTTCAAACGCTCCTCTCCCCCGGACCCACTTCATTTTTTTGGTCGCTGTCCCCCTATCGGCTCATCAGTCCCCCTCGTTTTTTTTCCGATCCTCTCGAAAAGTGACTCAGTTTGATCGAAGTTTTTTCCTTTTTTTCTACCCCCTCTTCAAATGTTGTTTTTCGAAAGTCTTGTCCGAGCCCCCCTTTCTTAATGTCTTGAAGGTCCCGTAAGATGATGTTCCTTGTCCCTCTCCCCCCCCCCCCCCCCAATTATTCCCTCGATTTTGTGACTATTTCCTCCGCCCAAATTTACGACGGATCCGGGCGGGAAGAAAGACAGCCCACCTGCTTTCACTTCCCTCTTCCCCTCCTCCTTGTGATTCGGATGTGAAGTTTTCTAATCTTCCTACTCAGCTTCCCCCCCACTTCTACGATCCGGAAAGCAATACGACCACAAAACCCTCGCGCCTCAATGCTGCCGAGGCCCTTCTTTTTGTTCCTTTTTTTAAGCTCTTCGCTCCTCCGAAACCCAAAATGCGAGGATGATTTCCTCATGGTCCTTTCCTCCGCCCCGGCTTGCAAGGCCTCATTTTTCCTCCGCGTGAAATTTCTTACGGGCTCGAGCGGGTTGGCCTTTGCATCCCCCCCCTTCTTGCGCATCTTCCATTCCGCGCCTATAAAGTGCAAACCTTCTCTTTTTCAGCCCCTTTTTCTGATTTCTCTTTTAATTTACGCGAGGGAACAACTTTTACCGCGCCTCTGTTGGCGTTTTTTCCTCGACGGAAACCCGCTTCACGTATCCATGCAACCTCGCTCGTCATTGAAAGCAAACTTTTCTCCATTCCTCCCATCGGAGCGATACGCGAAATTTTATCGCGTTCCGATTCTAGATAGGACTCCCCATGGAAGTCCCCCTTTGCTACTCCTCCCGAGCCTTTTTCTTGGTGTTTTAACCGTCGCCTTCTGCTTCCTTCAACTTGCCATTTTCGTCTCCCTAGCGCTCTTATCACTTCACCACAGCTTCTTTTTTTTCATTCCCTCTCCCCGATGCGTTCTTTTTCCCGCCTCCGGTCTTCGATATCCCTTGTTTGTTTCCGATATATTCAGAACGAGTTCTTGTTCTCTTTTTAACTTCCTTTTCCATCCCCTATCCCCCCAGGCGACTTACGGACTTCACTCTCAACCTTCGGACACCCGTATATAACCAAATAACTTTTTATCCTGAGGTCATCATTGCCCCCCCTTTCCTAACACCTGAGAAGTTGGACGCGCGCGTGGCCCCTTTTTTTCCACTTTGTCGTCTTCTGAGCCAGTCCCGGGCGAGTTAGAGGTCGAGCCGAGTAGAATCAAAAAGACTTTCTATATGTCTGCCCACCCACCGCTTCTTCCCCCTAATTTCTTTTTCCTGACTTTCGTCCCTCAATCCAATTTAGTCTCTTTTAATTCCACCCCCCTTATCATCACCACCCCCTCCCCCTTCTATCCCTTCTGCCCCCGCCCCCCTCCCTTTTTTCACCTCCCCTCTCACCCCCCCCCATCCCCCCGCCTACAACCCTCCATCCTCCTCACCCCCTTACTCCCCTCCCAAATATTTCCCGCCGTTGCCCACCCTATGCCAGCATTCCTTCCCCCCCACCCTCCCACCCCCCTCCCCCACACCTGCTGATCATTAACCGTTTTCCCTTTCTCCGTGTATTCAACTGTTGCCCTCCCCCTTTCCCTCTCTCCCCCTCACCCTCCTCCCTCCCTCCCCTTCCTTCCCGCCCTCAGCTTTCCCCTTCCACATTTTTCCACTCCCACTCTCCCTCTATCTCTCCTCCCTTTCCGTCTACCCTCCCCATTCCTTTTGCCCTGCACATACTCTGCTCCACGGCTTCTCCTCCTTTCTTTCTTACCCGCCCTTCTCATCCTTCCATACCCCCCCCCTTCGACTCCCTCATCTCCCCCTCTCTTTTCCTCTCCCCCCCCAGCCCCTATCGCTCTCCCCCCCCCGTGTACCTTCCCCCCCCCCCCCCCTCACTGCCCCTCTTCCCTTTTTTTCCCCCCCTCCTCCTACCTTTCCCCCCTTTCCCATTCCTTTCCCCACCAACCCTCCTCTTCATTCCTCTACTCTCTTCTCCCCCCCCGCCCCCCGACTCCCTTCTCCCTGCTTCACCTTATTTCTTCTCTTCTTTCCCCCTTCCTATTCTCGCTCAAACATCTCTCTCTTGCATCAACTCCTTTCCCCTCTATGCCCCCCTCCCCACAACACATCTCTCTCATCTCTTACCTCTCCCTCCTAAATATCTCAGCCCCCCTCCCCGCCCTCCCTCGATCCCCCTCCTTTTTTTACCCCCCCTTACCCTCTCTTCCCCCCCCTTCTACTCCCTCTCCACACCCACACCTCAGTCCGCCACCTTTGTCAGCCGTCCTCCCTCTACCTTCTCCGCTTCTCCACCCCTCCCTCCCCTCCCCCCCCTTTTATATTATAACCCCCTCCCTCCTCATCTCCCTACCTACCTCTCACTCCCTCCCTCATCCATCTACTCCCCACCCCTCCCTTTTCCATTATCCCCTCATCCCTTCCCACCCACCCCTTGCTTCACTCGTCCTCCTCCACGCTTTTGTCCCCAGCCACCCTTTCTGCGTCTTTCCCACCCCTCACATCCCTCTTCCCCCCCCTCTCCTCCTAATCACATCACTCTTTTCCCCTCCCCTTCAGCCCCCACTAACTCTTTCCTCTCTCCCTCCTAGTTACATTCCCCCTTTTCACCCCATTTCTAGCTCCCCCGCCACCCCCCTCCTCCCCTCCGCTCTCCACTTTCCCTCTCCCACTTCTACTCCCCCCCTCATCCCAGACCTTCGCCACCCCTCCTCAAGACCATTTTTCCTTTCCCCTATCCGCACCCCACCCCCCCCCCCCAGCTGCTTCTCCCCATTCACATCACCATTCACCTCTCCCCCCCCCCCTCCCTCTTTCTTCTGCCCCCCACACACTCCACCATTTCTTCTCCCATCCCCCTTTCCACATCTCAGATTCTCCTCATAATCCCTCCCTCCCTACCTCCTCGGTCTGAGATATGCTTTCCCAGGCTTTAAGATCTGGCCGTAGGTACTTCCAGAAATCATTTGGCCTCTGTCAAATTCTCCCCCTATGTATACAGGTTAACGTTTTAGATATCAACTCAGATCTTATTTTTCTCCTGAGAGGACGAGTTCGTAAAGCGCGAGGTATCTCCCAAAACCTCCTCAAGAATAGCGTAAAGTATAGAAGTCAGCCGCTCCCTTTTCCTCGTGTAGGCCTTTCATTTTGTTCCTCGTCCCTTGATGCATGTCCCTGGGTTTCTTCCCCCATGGACCAAGGGAGTAGGCGACGATTTTCTAGCTTTTCCTCAGAGTGAAGTCAACAAGATTTTTCTCAGGACCCCCCCCCTCCCCCCTTTCCCTCTTTTGGTTGCCCCCCATGACGCTCCTACTCTTCACTCTTCACACACATGCCAACTAATAGAAGACATTTTGCTATGTCTGTATTGACCTTCTTTCGGTTCCAGATGATCATTTTAGCTATTCCTATTTCTTTTATGGCATTGAATCCCTTTTTTCAGAGGCATAGGTACTTCTGGAGATTCTCAACACCTAGAGATTCTTTCTTGGAGCTTTTTCCTGTTTGTCAGATGGGTACATCCCCCGTCAAAAGGCTCCTCTTAACCTCCCAAATTTTCTTTCTTCTCGCAAGGGCACGTGACCCTATTTATGAAGATTTTCCTTTCCTTCCTTAATGAGATTAACGATCTCAACCCCCGCCTTTCTTATTTTCATGAATCCCCCCCTTTTTTAAGGTCAGAAAGACATCTATCGTTTAATAGAACGCCCCCTTCCAACGTGATCCCTCTTTATGACCGCGCCGAAGGTTCTTCCCCCCGCCCCTTTTTTCTATACCTTCTTGCAGGCCCTCCAAAGAACTATTCCTTGATTCTACCATTGAAATGACCTCTTCCTTCGTTTCTCCCCCCCCCGGTTGTATTTAACTGCCGGGCTGTATCCCTGACCTCATTCCCGTGGTCCCCCCCAGCTCGCGCTTGCCCTTTTCTAGTAAACATGCTGTCATAGTAGTAGTTCAATAGTGCCCCGATCAATCCCACCCCTTTCACCATCAGCGTTTTTTCTAGTTTCTTCCTTTTGTAAGCCCGCCAGCGTTGCCGCTCTGTACTTTTGTTTACTACTTCGTCCTACACTTACGTCCCGGCAATAATTGCCTTGTCTCCTTCCCTGCTTCTGATAACCTCCATCAACGTCTTTTCCCCCTCTTCGCACCCCCCCTTCCAATTTGTGATGATTTGCCCTCTCCAGCGCGGCCACGATTTTTTTTCCCGCTTTTTAGCCGCAATGCCACTCCCCCCCGGGCTCGCTATACGCTTTCCTGAGGCCCCATTAGGAACATACGTTGCATCCCTGGCAGTCTTTCCTTTCCGAGGGCAACGTTCCTCGATTCGTTATCCTGATCTCTTCTTCTAGTTCTTTTCTTCCCACCACCCAAGTTGATGATGCTCTCCTCTTAGTGTAACTCTTCCTCTTTGTCTTACGACTCCCTTCGCAAGATTAGCCAGCGATTGAACCCTGCGGCGCGTTTCCTTTTTTTACTTTCCCGAGGCTATTTGGCCCATATATATTTTTACTCATCCCTTTGTTGAGTATATGCGTCCGCCTCTGGATTTCCTTCGGAAATTTCGAAGCCACCCCTCCAAGTGCCTTTTCGAGTTCCCGAATCTTTTTTCTTTCTAGGAGCGATTATTGTTTTTACCGACCCCGTTTTCTTCCTCAAAACCTCTTTCCAACCGATGTGCCAAGAGGCCTAAGGGAAGTCGTCCGCCTCCAGTTCTCATGATGCTTCCCCCTTCTCCATATCTCCTTGTATAGAAGGATGGACCGGTAAACGATTTTCTTTCCCTCCGACCCCCCTCCTTCCCCCCTTTCTGTGCCGAGAAAGGCAGTGACTAGCCTTTTACCCCCGAACCTGAGTTTTTAGCCCTCTGGGCAGCGATAAATTTTTCCCTTTCTATTTTTCTACGGACCCCCCGAGAATGCTTCCCCTCACCCCTTTTCCCTTCATCCCGGCTGAGTTGCCGAGGAGTCTGGATCTGTTTCGGATCCGAAAGCAGCTTGGGAACGGTCCCTGTGATTCACCCCGACGCCACCGATTTCCTCTTCACTGCTATTTGGGTGGCGCTTTGACGGGTCTCTGGCTAGTTTTCTCAGGTTAATGAGATGCGCGCGCCCCTACTTTTCTTTGGTTACTCTTCCTCTTGCAGGGAAGCCCTAATAACTGGCTCCGTTCGAGGGCTTTCCCCCCCATACCAATCTGTATGACACCCTCAATCCGAGCCTCTTCTTGACCACGAACAGACCTTTCCAGAGCGTCCGCGTACCTTTCTTTTATTGGCGCGTGCACAGGCCCCCTATCGTAAGTTCGGCCTCCTTTCTGGTGTCCCAACGTTCGGCATTGCGATCAATTCTAAACTCATCGAGTTTTTCCCTTCTTTACGGCACCTTTGCAGGAAGTACTTCTGTAAAGCGAAACCCAAGATTATTCCTTGGCTTTCTTTGGTTTTGCCTCCCGCTTGTCAGAGTGGAAGGGAAGCTCTCGACACGCTTCCCATCTCCTCGTAGCCGGGCGTGCTCGATTCCCAGCCAGTCACTTCTAGCTGTTCCCAGGCCTTTTCCTCCCTGAGGCCATCTTTCGAGACCCGCCCACTTGAGGCTTTGCTCCCTCACTCCCCGCCGGCATTCGCGACACCCGCACAAATTTGCAGTTTATTTTGTGGTCCCCACAATAGTTTTTCCTCTCTTTTTGTTAAAAAACGCCCGTACCCCTGTTCTACCCCTTGTTTCTTTCCCCGACGGAGCCTGAGTTTTCCATAGTCCATAGAATCTTTTGAATTTTCCGCGAAAAAATTTAATGTCCAGCTTTCGCAATACCCCATCCCTCTGTCAGGAGTTCCCCACTCTGTCTTTTCTCCCCACGTACGCTGATGGCGGTCACCGGGAGGGTCTATATCCCAGTCCTTTCCCTGCGAAATTTTCACCTACAAGATATGGACAGGCGCGCTACACCGTGTTGATCCCTTCCGCAGGTTTTTCCGTTTATGCCTCCATTCCTACGAAGTGATGCTTCAGTCAATATTTCTCTTCTCCCTTTTCCTCCTTTTCATTCGAGCATCAATCGGTAGCCCCTCTTTTGTCCCTAGAATCACTCAAGGCGGCAGTGTTCGTTTGCTCGCTTTCTTCCGAGCCCCCCCCCTTTCTCTTAATAGTAGTTTTCTAAGTAAGATCAGTGAGAATGCCCTTTTTTCTCCCTCTCAAATCGGCTTCAACGGCATTCTCAAGCTTCTTTATTCCGGCCCCCCAGGTATTGATCGATTGGCCCTATGGATCCCTTTTTCATTCCCGGAAGTCGCTCTTTTATCGCATTATGTCCCAAACCCTGATTCCGAATATAGCCGCACAAAGTTCGCCCGTCCTATCCCCCTCATAGAAGCAAAGGAACTATCCCCGCAGCGTTTTCCTCGGGCTTTCAGTTCGACTTTGGTTTCTAGCTATAACTTGACCACCCTTCTTCCCCACTTAGCTACTAAGCCTTGTTTTTTTTTTTTTTTTGGACACCCACCCCAGTTCGAGTTTCTTTCAATTATTAGCAGAGGACCTTTTTAGAGCCGGCCCTCCCCGGCCTTCCCTCCCAAGGCAAACTGGTCCTTCTGCTGCGTCCCTCCGAGAGCCGTCCCCTTTTTCTTGAAATCTAAGAAGAGAGGATCTTTTATGGCTCTTGAGTCCTTTGTTGGAATTCTCACCTCCCCTCACCCTTATGTCCTTCCGTTTAGTACGCGGCCTCTCAAACAATCTATCACCCCTTTTTTTTAGAGAGATCTTTTTGCGATGCGGTACTACCTGCGCCTCCTATGCGTTGAATTCCCAAACACCCCCCAGACCCCCCTTTCTTTTCAGACACTGCCCCCTATATCTTCACCCTCCCAAACTTGCTGCAGGATCCCTGACCCCTCCTTTTTGAGAGGCCTCGCAGCACTTGAGTCCTTGATCCCCTTCCTGCTTTTCCTGGTCTCCCTCGGGCGGATAAGGATTATTCCGCGGCTAATCTGCTGTAGTTAAACATTCGTTTGCGCTGGACTCCGTGTTTCATGATTCTCTGCCTCGCCCCCAAGTCTCCCCCTCCCAAGATGCGGTTAATCGTTCTTGAAAGATTATGTCCTTGCCCTACTCTGACCTCGTCGAGGGATTGAGGATTCCCCCTTCAGACTTGTATAGTTTTCTAAGAACTTCGAACCTCTCGTTTCCCTTTCAGGGTACGGCACAGCCCAAACCATGGATTTCACCAATACCTGTTTTTAGCGGCAATCGTGACTTTCGAACTTCTACTCTGGCCCCCCCCCCCCCCGAGTCCTCCTTTTTCCCTTTTGTCTATCGGAGAAAAATGCCCCATGAACCAGAGATCCCCCCCCCCTTCTCCCCCATATCGTTGAAAAAGCCCCCCTCTGATTGTGATCCCCAAGCCCTTTGCTAGGACCGACAACGACCTTTTGGGGCCTTCCTTTTTTGACCAGGGGCGCCGTCGGATCTGTCCCGGTTTCCTAATCCTGGAGTGTAGTGGAAGAAACGTTCCCCCGCCTTTTTCCGGTCCACGGTACGTTTTTCCGACGACGCCGAGTGTCATTACTTTCTCGCGTTCCGTCCATTCGAGCCACCCTGGTTAACTTTCCTCGCGTCATGCGAGCATTTTTCATTCTGGTTCCTGAGGACTGATCCGTAGTTAAACCTTCATGTCGCTTTGTAGGGACTCTTACCACTCGGCCCGGCTCCTCTTAATGCCTAGATCAGCTTCCCACCCCCAGTTTCAAGCCATCGCCCTGAATCGGTAAGCAACTGCGCGATAGAGAGATTTTGCATGACCCCTTCCAATTGGTTCCCCCCACTTCCAAATCGTTCAATTTTGATTGATATGGTGCCTTAGTCTTACCTTTTTCTGGAACTTTTTCCTGTCCTCAGTATGATACTCCTCTCCTGTCCCTGCATTTTCCCCCAGGACTTACGGTCTGAAAGAGTTCTCTCGGCTGAGACCCCCCCGTGCGTAGCTTTCTAGAGTGGTATTGCTTCTTATTATGCCTTCACTTCTTTCCCACGCACTTTTGTTTCCCTCAACCCAATATTCGGCTCTTGAAGTACGTCGCCTGGCAACATTTAGAAACTCCCCTTTTTATGTTGAGGATGGCTCCCTCAGAAAGTTTTCAGGGTCCCTCTCTCCGCCCACCGACCTCTTCTGCCGTTCCCCCCGAGAGCTAAAGCCTCCTCCTGCTTGACCGCACTTAGTCGACAGACCACTATGTTTTTTTTTTTTTTTTTCTCCCTACATCTGATAGCGAAGAATCTTTTTGGATTCTTCCTTTGATCCAACTTCCCCTTTTTAAGCAGGTTTGTATCCGTCCGTCTCGAACCGCCCCCCTTGTATCTCCCTAGACCCAGATGATCGAGAATCTCCCCCCAGACTTTTTTTCCTCGAAGTCGCCCTTGTCCAGATACGCAAAAACGTAAGCCTTTTTTCCCCCTTGTTTGCATAGTTTTTCAATCTTCTTGCCGCTGCCCCTCTGATTTTCCCCTTTAATTTTTTTTTCCCCCCCCGAAGGCGTCTTAAATTACGCCTACCAAACTCTTCTGATTTTTCCCATTCGTCCCTATAACCTCTCCTCAACTTTATAATCCCCCCCCCCGAAAATGATGATTTTGATCGAGCCATTCTATTTTAGGCTCGTTTTTCCTTTATACCCTTTTTTTTGTAGCAGAAACGTGCGAATGAGGCTTGCCGAACCCTTTCCTTGAAAGTACGGCTCAGGATTGCTCGAGTGAAAACTGTAGGGAACACCCCCCTTATGGCCTTCGAATCTATTAAAGTTCCCAAAGTTTGTTCTGAGCGATTCCTGCGCCTGGTCTCTCCAAAAGTTCTCCCCCCCAACAATTTTTAGATTCAGCCCGCCAGCGATTAAGAGTCGTCTTTTTTCTTTTTCCTTCTATTTTCCTCTCTTGAGCCGCTCCTTCCGAGTTTCTCTCCCCCCTTTCCTTTTGTTGTTTCTTCTTCTCTTTCCCCGCAGTCCTCCCCCCTCCGATGCGGCTCCTTTGTCTAAGCAAGGAATTATTCTTCAATCGCTGGCGGACATCTTGACTGATGGAGCTGTAGTCCCTCCCTTGCCAAGAAGTTTTTAAGGAGCTCCATTTTTCCCCCCTTTAAGAGTTCTAATTGAAGGTCCGAGAGCCCCGGAATGGAGACCGTCCCTCATCAGGCTCCCTATAGTATGCGGGAAGATTCAAAGCTTCCTTCTGCCTCAACTTCCCTCTTTGGATCCCGGCAGTTTGATAATGCCTTAAGACCTTTAGACCCAATCGTTCTTTTTTCTTAGAGAGACACCCATCCCCTGAACTTTCTATTTACCCCTTTCCGAACTTTTTTCTCCGGAGTTTATCTCTCCACGGAATTTTTTTTTGGATTTTTTTCCTGGAATTTTTCAGACGTCGAATTGTCTTTGTCTCCCCCCCGTCCGGCAACCTCTTTGGCGTGTTTTTAGGAAAGAAGATTGTTTTTTTTTTTTCCGAAGCTTTCTCAGGACTTTTTCGCTGTTGTCTTATCGGTGCCCCCGCTCCCCGACGCTGAGCTTCCTCTTTCTGATTTTCTCTCTTGGCTGATCCTCAAGGATTCATTCGTCCTCAAGTCAGGCTCTTTTTGCCCGGCGCGCGGCATTTTTCAACTCAAAAGCGGATGTCCCCTTTTCTCTTTTCCCCTCGAGACCATGAGAACTACGAACGTTAGCTGCTCCCTTTTCCTTTTTTCGAGGTACTTTTCAAGTCCAAGGACTCGAGAATGGTAATGGAAGGAGAGATTCTTTCTACTAACCCCATTCCCTCTAGACAACAAGGCAGTGTTTGGCATCTGCTTTGACTTTTCCTTTCCGAAGTAGTCCGCTGCCCGAACAGATCTTTCTGCGGAGTTTTTTTTCCGTGGTGAATAAGATGTTCAGTTGACTTTTTTTACCATTCCCAGACAGCCCGCAATCCATCTCCGACGATCGCAGCGTGTGCCACCCCCTTCTCGGGGGCCGTTGAGTTAATAAATTTTTCGCCATTTTCTCCCCCTTCGAGGACAGCGGCGAAATTCGTCCCCGTCTCCGTCCAACCTACGGACCTCGACAACATAATCCCCTTCGATATTTTTTCTTCCCCCCAGCGCTTTTCCCTGAGCCAGGTGGTGACCCTATTTACCGATCCGGGAGATTATTTTCAACTTTCGCTTTTGTCGCTTCCGTACATCTTACTGCCGCTTTTTCCCCTTGGTGTTTCCATTCTTCGAACACCAAGCGGAATCCTTTTTTCCGAAGTCTTCCTTACCGCCCCCCCCCCCCCCGATGCTTTTGCGGAGTCCTCCGGGACTCGTTCCTGGTTTTCTCTTTCCCCGTCGTACTTTCCCCCGCTCCGCGAATTAAATGACAAGTTGATTCCCTTATCGTCTTCGGTCCGCTTTTTTTTTTCCGTTTTCTGCCATTCCTACGAACGTGATTGTCTTGACCCGATACTTTCAAGACTTCCCTTCCTGCATACTTTTCCCGTATTCGGGCAGGCGTTGGTTGGCCTATCAATCCCTTTCCTTGGTTCTTCGTATCGATATGGCGCCTCCCCCTATGAACTCTTCCTTTAGTTTTTTCTCGACAAGTGACGCAGGGGCCAGCTCTTTAGCCTTCCGCCAACGGTCAAGCTTCCTATGTACTTTTGGCGGCGGAACAATGTAGATTCTTTTTCCCCAAGGGATTATTCTGTGGCCGTCAGGAATTTCGCCTCTGAGCTCTCTTGCAATTTCCTCTCCCCCAATACATCGATGATATGCCCAACCCCCCCTTTTTTACGGACTCTTTTTCAGGGCCGATTCCAGACCCGAATCCCCCCTTTCCCGGAACTCGCAGCGTCCTTCTTCTGTGATGTGAGAATAGGCGCTACTAGTCCTCCCTCTCTCCCCCCCTTTTCAGCCCTTCCTGACTCGGCAAAAACCCCCTCTACAAAACATCTGGAACGCCTAGGAGGACTCCGATTGCCTTTCCCCACGAATCGGATTGATTAGCTCCCTACCCCTCGCGACCTCCCCCCTCCCAAACGTGATTGCAAGGAGCAGTCCTTTTCGGCATTTTTTTATGAAGGGAGAGCGTTTGCCTTTCTTCACTTTACAACACTTCTTCTTAAATATTTTTCCCCTTCCCCTTTTAAACA
>Ga0179593_1696663_pt1 | contig 24004 bp, 49 predicted proteins | sample CZODoug2_1_08_16_FD_185931 | JGI IMG/M metagenome (GOLD analysis project Ga0179593, IMG submission 185931) | Vadose zone soil fungal communities from Angelo Coast Range Reserve, California, USA - CZODoug2_1_08_16fungal (PacBio error correction) | ecosystem: Environmental > Terrestrial > Soil >... | reverse complement strand
TCTTCCTTCTCGTTTTCTTTCTTTTAAAGCCAAAAGTAACCTTGGTCGCAGTTGTCCTTCCAATCCCGGTTTTTCTTCTCTGTCGGTATCCGTTGCCCTTCTTCCCCCCCCTTGTTGGTCTTTTCCACCAGGTTGCATTTCACGTTGAGTTTTTGACTCTCTTCGAATCATCCTCCCCCACAACAAGGTTTTTTTCCCACCAAGATTCCTTTTCTCTGGTTTCCCAATGTCGGTCCCCTTTTCTTCACCATCTCTTGACATGGAAAGGGACGCGCCAGTCCGGGTACGCGATTTCGCGATCCTTTTCCGCGTATCTTTTTCGTCCCGCGTTTCTTTTTTTTTTCTGGCGGTTTCCCCACGCTTTTTTTTCCCTTCTTGCCTTCCTGATGGATTTTCCCCACATCCGGGTCGCCCAGTTGTCAGCCTTTCGAGAGTTTTCCACCCCTCCGGACCTTACTCTTCCTATCAGGCCCCCCCCCCCCCCCCGCGCCTACTAAAAGTGGGCTTTTTTTTTTTCCATCTCCCAGTTCTTTCCAAACACTTTTTTTCCTACCGGTGTCGAGACCCCCCCAGCTACGTTTTTTGCCAGCTTCGCGTCTTTTTTTGGGGCCAGCTTTCCTTTTTTTCCGCTCTGTTTTTTGTCAAACCGACTTGTCTCACCCACTTCGGCGGTTTTTCAGATGCAGCATACCGAGTGGCCATCGGTTTTCTTTTTTTTCTGTGGTAAACTTTGAGTTCTGCTGGCCTTCTCCCCCCCCCCTTTGAAATTCTTCTTTTCTTTCTTCACCGGCCCTTGGTCCTTTTTTCCGCCCACCACGGGATCAAAACATGGCATTGTCCATTCTGCGCCCCCCCTTCCCCCAAGTATGATCTTCTTTTCTTCTGCCGAGCATCCCTTCCCACCCCTTTCGTTTTCCGCCCTTTTTTCCTCGCACCCGACCTGTTCCCACCCGCCCATGACTTCTTTCACCTCCCACTCCTGAACACCTCCGCCCGCCCCACCCCCCTTCTTTCCCATCCTTCCTAAGTTTTCCCCTCCCGCAGTGTGACTGTTTTTCTTTCCCCTGCTTCCTTGGTTTTTTTTTCTCGTTTTTGTCTCGTTAGCCTTTTTTTACCGCGTTTTTTTCCCCCGTTTCCTGAGGTCTCGATTTTTCCCTGTTGTTTGATGGAACGCTTTTTTCTTCTTTTTCCCTGGATAAGATAGCCCGCCCACCCTTTCCTTCTTAGTCACCGGAGTCCCGGCTCACACAGCCCCTTCGACTTTCTTGGCCTTTCCTGGGTTGTCCCCCCGACACGTTTGAGTTTTGACTTTCCCAACCTTTTTTTTTGTTTCTTCAACCCACCTTTTTTTCTCCCAAAGCCCTCGATATTTTCTTCCCCCTAGCTTCATTGTTCTGCTTTTGGCCGTCACAGTTGCCCTCTCATTCACACAAACCGACAACGCTTTTCTTACTGATCTGCTCATTTTCTTGCTTTCCCTCGCGGCCTTCGCTCCCGTTTTTCATAGAATTCCTCGCCCTCCAAAGGGTCTTTGAAAAAACATATCCTTCTTCTTTTCCAAAAACTTTCCCGAGATTCTTTTTTTTTTTCCTAATCTGCTCCCAGAAGGCGGGCTACAAACCTCTAAGCTTCTTTAAATTAAAGGCCCGGACTTTTTCCTGCCCTTACTCCCAGTTGCGCTCCCCCCCCTTACTTCCCGGCCCCGCGACTCCCCCCTTTGCGTACGACTTCTTTTTTCCCATTACATTTCTCCGTATTTTTTTTCCAGTCCCGCCTCCTTTGGACGATCCGTACCTTTTTTCCCGCATTTTAATTTTCGCAATCCCCATACGGGTTTTAAGTCTTCACGTCTTCAATTTTTTCCCCAAAGCTCCTTCTTCCCTGGAATCCCTCCCGTGTCAAGTCCCTCTGTGGATTTTTTTCCCCTCTTTTTTGAAAAACGGAAAACTCTCCGTGCCCCCTTGTTGGAGTTTTTGTCAGCTCCGCCTCCTCCCTCCCCCCCCTATTCGCGTTTTTCCTTGCTATTTAAACCATCTTTGTGTGTTCGGTCTCCCCTGAATGAATTGGTCACGTGTCTGAATATAGTCTTCCAGTCTTCACAAAATTTTTTTTTCTTTTTTTTTATTTGGAGATTTTGGGAGTAAGTCTTTTCCGTTTCTTGTTTCGCGGGGACCTCTTCTTATATGGTACGTTTCTTTTTTTTTTCCCCCCTGGCACGTTTCAAATTCTGTTCCCTCTAGTGAATGATATTCCCCAGGACTGTTTCCTCCTTGGCCACTTTTTTTTTCCTCTTGTGAGTCTCCCTCCTCCCTCTTTTTCCCTTTTTGTTGTTTCCGGCTTTGGTCCCCGTGCTCGCGAAGATTCGGTAGAATCCGTTTTGACCTCCTTTCCTTCAAATCTCTTCTTCCGGGCTGTTTTTTCCCCACCCATCCCTTTGCTTTCTGGTGCGTGCCCTTTGCCCATTTTCCGCGTTTTTTTTTTTTTTCGGACCACCAGTTCTGGAGGTTTTTGACAGAATCCTTTTCCTGCGCAGTCGTCAGATTCCGGAGTTCTTTGTCTTACACGTCTCAATTTTTTCGCTCTGTTCTTCTTCTCTCCTCCCTTTAATTCCCCCCCCCCTCTCGTTTCCTGCCCCCTTTGCTTTTTCTCCTTGTCCACTTTTTCTCGTGCCGCGTTTTTTTTCCCTTTTCCTCTTTCCTGTCCGCCCCCTCGAGGCTCTTTTTTTTCCCCCTTCCCCTTTCTTTGATGACCCCGCCCTCGTTGGAAGGTTGGAAAATCCTTTTTCTTCATTTTCCCCCGTTTGATAGTTTTTCCTTCTTTCCCCCTGAGACCGCGCCGTTTCCCTTTTATCTCCGTCCGAGCTTTTTTGATCAGTCCCCGGCGGGGGTATTTTCCCACCTTCATCTTTCAGCTTCTTCTTTTGCCAACCCCTTTTTTTTTCAATGACCCTTCCCCAGCGGACTAAACCCTCATGATTACTACCGGATGCCGGCCCCCTTGCGCTCTTCTATCCAGCCCCCCTCTCCAACAAAGTTACTTTCTTTCCCCCCCTCATTTTTTCCCCCAGGTTTTTTTTTCCCCCCTTCCCCTACCTCTTTCCGGGTTCCTTTTCTGAAACACAGCGGGGCTTTCACGGATATCCCTTCGTCCAGGAATTCTCCCCCACATCTTGAAAAAACGTGCCCTGACTCTTCGTCTTTTTTTTTTTTTTTTTTCTTTTCATCGGTGCTTTATGACGGTCGGATTGTCTATGATTCCGCCTCCAGCGGCGTCCCTTCCTCATCCAGAATTTCCTTTCATCCTCCCTTTTTTTCGGTGGTTTTTTCTCTATTTGACAAAAACGATGCTCCTTCTCTTCGTACGCATTTTTTTCCCCAAATCGGAACAGGGGACCTCGATGTATATTTATAGACCATCTTTGATCGCCTTTCCTATGTTTTTCTTTTTTTTCCTCCTTTTTTACAGTATGTCTTTCCTTCGTTTAGATTTTCCCCAGGGCGAGTCTACTTTCGTTGGGCCGGCGGAATAGTGGAAACCAATTCCCCTTGCTTGGTGACCCCCCCAATACTCTAGCCGAGCGTGTCTTCCCCCCCCCTTTGATTTTTTTTTTTTTTTTTCTCGTTATCTTTCCCTCCATTCTTTTTTGCGAGGTCCCCGTATTTTGCGATGGGTCCGTCGGATCATTTGGTCCCGCCCCAATATGTTGGGATTCCCTCCGGCGTAGGGACAGTGTACCCCCTTTTTATCTTTTTTCTTTTTTCCCCTCTTTCCCAACCTTTTCCCATGCTGGGTCAACCCCTTTTTCCCACTTTCCATTGCAGCCGAGCCTCCCCCCCTTCCGACCTTCTACTTGGGACCTTTTTTTCGAAAACCCTTTGCGATTTTTCCTTCGTGCCCAAGAAAGCCCTCGACTCCTTCAATTTCCTGAATTATCACCGCCTGTCAGCAGATCATCTCCCTCACTTGTTAACCCCTTCCTTTCCGGATCCTTTTTTCACTGAAGAGCTTCCCCCCACCGTTTTACGGAAGTCCTATATGTCGAGACTCTTTTCTCACTGGGCCCTACTCCTCTCATCATCCCACGTAGTTAAGCTACCCCTCGTTGATTAATCTGTTAGAAGATAATCTGGATTGTCGCGTCCACTGGCGAATGGATCGTTCCGGTTTTCTTTGCAGGCCTCCTCTTTGGACCCTTTTTTTTTTTTTTTTTTTTTCACAAAACCCTTTCACAACACTTCTCGGGCATCGGGCACCGCCTGTACAACTGATTGGTTTTTGTATTGGTATTCACAGCCTTCCCGGTTCTCCCCATTAATTTCCCCTTTCAGCAGTTGCCATTTATTTGGCCTGAATCCCTTCGCGAATTCCCTCTTCCGTTCCCAGCCCCCTCCCTTTTTTAGGCCCTTTGCCGACGTTTTTTTCAGAGGGCCCTTTGAGGACGATTCCCATTGCCGGCGTTGACGCCCCGTAGACGGTCCCCAATATCCCCTGCTGGCCGACGTTTTTTTGTCGCTGTTTTTTCCCCCCCACGAACGCAGGCAGCCGTTTTTTGTTTCGGTCTTTTACTGCTCCGGTTTTCTTCCTCCTTCCTTTTCCCACCTTTTTTCACCCTCCCCCCCTTTCCTGGTTTTTTTTTTTTTTTTTTTCGCTGGGCCATCTTTCCCCTTTTTTTTTGGGCGTTTTGTCTTGCGAATGTGATGCGGTTCCTCCGGCCACGTTTGTCGCCTTTTGTGTCTGTTCTCCGATGTTGTTCCTTTCCGTGATACGTCTTCTTTTCCTTTTGCCGAACTTCTTTTTTGTAACTTTACACGTCCGTCTAGGATCTGTCTCTTCTGTCGTGGTATTAGCCCTGCTATTTTCGCCCTGTACCGTTCTCTTTTCCCTTATGATATTTTTTTTCCTGATAGGAATCCCTTCTTTGGCACCTTTTTTTCACCGCCCGCTGGCGTGAACTTTTACGTGTTCCTCTTTGTCCGCGGTCTCCTTCCTTCCTTTCTCTTTTACACGAGCTCCTCCCCCTTGAGATCTCCTCTTTTTTGCGTCGGCCGCTGACATTTCGGAGTGTATGATTCTGTTCTGAGACACCTCCCGGATCTTTTTTTTCCCCTCCGGTGGGCCCATTTTTTTTCGGCCCGAGAAACTCTGTTGTCTTCCTCATGAACCCCCTCCGCGTTTGCACTTTGGCCCACTGTTCAGACCTTTTCATTACCCCCCCCCACTGTTTTCCCTTTTGATCTGTCAGTTTTCTCTCCCCCCGGTGTTTTTCTTACGGACCCCACAAGGATTCCTGCCCTGCTCTGGCTTGTACCATTTCAATAACCCCCCGGCTGGTGCCTTTTTTTTCCCACCGCGCTTTTTTTTTTTGCCCCAACGGGGTTTTTTCTTTGTGTGTTTTTATTTTTGTTTATGTTGTTCAGGCCTTGTCCACAGATTTCTTTTGGATTGTTTTTTTATTTGGACCGTTCCTTTTGGATTTTTTTCTCCTTGAGTTTTTTCTCTTGTACACCCCCTTTTCTGTGCAAGGCGGTCCCGTTTCCGCGTTGACTCCCCCCGTTTCTTCCTGTGTTTTCCTTCTTCCCCTGTCCCTCAAACTCTTGTTTTTCCCCTCCCCCCCCCCCCCCACAGCGTACCCCGCTTTTCTGTGATGGCCAGTGCCCCCCGCCCCCTGGTCAAGAATTGCCCCCAGTTTTTTTTTCCCATTCGTATCTCTTTTTCCTGGAACTTTTTTTCAAAGCTCCGCTCCCCGTTGCGGCCGTTCTCTCTAGCATGAGCAGTGGTTCATTTATCCTTCCCATGCTTGTTCTTTTTTTTTCTTCTCCCAAGATTTCCCCCACGAATCCCCTTTTTTCTCGTCCCCGAGTGGTTTAACTGCTTCGGACTCTTCCGGTGTCTCCCCTGAAAAACTTTTTTTTTTGAAAATAAATCTTCCTTCCCCCGATTGTGCTCCTTCTTGTCTCACCTGCTTTCTTTTTCTCGAACCATCGTTCTCGTGTGGAGCCCCCGCCGACAACGTACTCCCCAGTTTTTTTTTTGGTGCCTGCAACCTTTCTTTCGTTAATCTTTTCCCTTCCCACTTGTGCTCCTTTTCGACCAATTTTTGCGGGTTTTCCCTGGTTGTGATTACGATTTCAGTATTAAACCGCGGCCGTTTTTTTTTATTCGTGAGTAAAATTTTTTTTCTGCCACTGTGGTTCCCTTCAACAGGCTTTTTCTTTTCCGGGAATTTCCCAACTTCGGGGGTATACATCCCTTTTACTGTCTTTTTTCCCCCTCTTTGGGAATTTTTCCCGGAAACCTTTTTTTTTTTTCGTGGATTCGTCCCCCCTTTTCTGAATGGTTTTTTCTTCCGGCCTTTTTTTTCCCACTGTTTGGACAAAGCGGGATTTCTTTTTCCGTGCCCGTGGCGTTCTTTGTTTTCCCTCACGTTCTCTTCTTTTTATTTCCTTTTTTTTTCGGTTTTTTTTCCTTTCTAGCCCCTTCTTTTCCGCACCTTTTTTTTCCCCCTCCCTTCCCTTGGGACGGGGTTCGCGATATCGAGCTTTCTTGTGGGGTTCTTGTCGTTATCTAACCCTTCCCATTTCCTCGTTTTTTTCCCCCGTGTGAAGTTTGATTTTGCTTACGCTTCCTGAATGGTTTGGGGGCCTGCTAGGATCTCCTTTTTACTCACTCGATGAGTTTTTCTTGACTCAAAATAGGATTCCCCTTTCCCCCCCCCAAATTTTTCTTGCGACTTCCAGTGGGGTTGCTTGTGCATTCACTCATGGTTCTTACATTTTCACGAATATTACTCCCCCTCCCAGTTTTCCGAGCTTTTTTCTTCCTTTCTTTTGTGTTTTTAAAGTTTCTCTTTTTTTTGCGCTTTCCCCCCCCCCGAACGTGTTTTACACCCATCGGTCCTTGGCTGTCGGTGTATATTCCATTTCTTTCTCGGCTTTTTCCCTCTGGTTTTTCTATCATGACTTATGATAGGCTTCTGGCACTGCCAAACCACCTTTCCCCCCCCCGAGCCCACATGATGGTTTTCCTTTCCGTTTTTGTCAGACCCCATCCGTGGACCGGCATAATTTTTTTGTTTCTTCAATATGTTTTTGACCAGGTTTTTTCTTTCCTTTCGCGGGTATTTCCTCTTTTCTGCTGGACCCTTTTTTTCTTTCCGTGGCTTTTCCTCTTTGCTGGATTCCCTCCCCCTTACTGTCTTTGCCTGCTTTGGTTTTTTGCCCGGCCTTCTTTCTCTTTTTTTTCGTGTTGTTTGTGTCCTGGATTGTGTGAGCCCTTTTTTAAGTCCCCTTTCGGATTCCCCTCAGCACAAAAATTTCAGCCCTGGTCCTGGCCTCCCCTGTTCCGGGGTCTCGTCTGACTTCAATACCACCCTTTGGATCTGCAAACCATATGCGTACCCCGGTATGCGAAGGGCGGGCTTCCCTTCTTCTTTTTTTTCCCTCCACTAGGCTTTGGACCACCTTTCCCCCTTTTTTGTATGCCTTTTCTTGTCACTCGGTTTTGTCCATTGATGAAGTCCCCTTTTCTCTTGCCATCGTTGCTTCTTCCCAAAATTCCGCTTTTTTCACTGGGTACCGTGTCTAACCAGTCGACTCCTTTTTCCGGTTGGTGTTCAACTGTATGACCCCACCAGCTTTCCCTTCCGAACTTTAGCATTCCTTTAACCAATACCTTTTGTGGCATTCCCAGCTGTGTACTTTTTTGGACCACCGGGCAAATGATTTTTCTTGTCTTGAAGACCCCTTACTTTTCCAAAAATTCCTTCTTTGGGCGGACCACTTGTCTTTTTTTGTTTTTTCAACGGCTCACCTTTTGCAGTTTTCTTTGCTTAGGTCCTTCTGTCTTGCCCACACATCCTCTTTTTCAGGCCCCCTCCTGCGCACCCCCTTCTTCCCATGCGTCTGCCCGTGGGAAGCAGGGTGTCCAAAGGAGACTCGATGACTTTTTTCCGTGGGTCCCACACTACTAACCCGCGACTGCAATGTTAACCACCCACAAGCCCCTCTTTCGCTTGCTGTCCATAGTTCTTCTTTTTTCTCCTCCCCTTTGCTTCGATCCCCCTACCTACCGATACACCCCCCAGGTAAAATCCCGCCGTCGTTTTGAGGCCTCCTGCGTCCCGGTGCTTCCCGTTCACCTTGTCCTTCGCCCCCTTTTTTTTTTTCTTCCCGGCGCCCCCTTTCTTCCTTTTGACATACGATTTTCGTCCCCTGCGTTCGTTTGCGCCATTTTTTTTCAGTTTTTCTATCAGACCTTTGGTTTTACCCCCGTTAAAACCCTTTCTTCTCTTGTACCCCAGTTCAGTTGTTTTTCCTCCTTTTTTCTGCTCGCTCCTTTTTCTGTTGGGCACGGCGCTCACCCACTTTGTTTTCCCCGAATTTCCGGTCTTCTCACTGTCGATCCCGCTTTGTTCACCCCCCCCCCCCTGTGGTTTTTCCCCGGTCGTTTTCTTCTCTGGGGTCGCCCAGCTCATTGTGATCATAAGTATACTCCGCACGCTAAGCTTTTCTCCCCCTCCTGGTTCCCTTTTTTTCGCGCCGTTTTTACGTCTTTTTTTTCTTACTTCGAGAGCTCTTCACTTTTTGTCTTCTCTACCCCCTCGGCTGGCTTCCCCCCGACGCTTTTTTTCCCCCCCTTTTTTTGGCACCCCTTGGGCGCGCCGGGTACACGACCTCTCTCCCTCTTTCTTAAACACCTTTTTTTCTCTTCTGCGTGATCAGCAAACCACCTTCGGTCCCAGACACAAGTTGGTTCCCATCTTTTCCCCAGCTTTTTTTCCCCCCCCCCCCCTTTCAGCTTTTCTTCTTTTTTTTTAAACTCACACTAACCCTTTTCGTTTCAACGGCCGCCGACTCCCTCTGGCAATCTTGTCCCTTCACCGCTGTTTTCCTTTTTTTCCAACTCACCCCCCCTGGGGCGCGTTTTCCCTCCCCAATCCGTGGCCCCCCATGAGTGTCGTGCGTTTTCGCCCAGAGAGTGTCCGCTCCGACCCTTGTTCCATCCTTTTATGGTCCTTCCACGGCGTGTTTTATGTCCTCGACCATCACTGCTGCTGTTGCTCACCCTTCCCCAACCACCTTGCTCATCGCCCTTCACCCCCCTCATTGCCGTCTTCCTTGATCGTTTTTCATACCACTTCGGCTCACACCCTCCCCCCTTACGACAAATCCCCCCACGTCCCTTGCCCCCCGGTTTCTCACTCGACCCCCGCCCTAGCTTTGATACCCTTTATGATTCCTCCAGAGATTTTTTCCCCCCCCCCCCCTCCAGGCTCTCGCTCTTTTCGCAGGTCTTTTGAGTGACAGTGTTCTGGCCATGGCCTGCTTTCTCCCCCCGGCTCTTTTCTTTCCCGAACCCTGGCTACCCCTTTTCCCCGAGTTCCCCCCCCCTGGGGTTCCTCGCTCGGTTTTTGCCCAGCTTGTTTCTAGTAGTCAGGTTACCCCTGAGTTCCGCCTCACCACTTTTTTTGGAAGGTTCTTTTCCTCCTTTTTTTTTTTCCCTTTCAACAAACTCCAAAAAACCACTCAGTTCTCAAGGGCCGAAGCTTGGTATTTTTGTCGTTTTCCCCCCCAACTTCCCAAAATTCTTTCTTACACCCCGCTATATACTTTTTTTTCTGTGGCAAACTTTCCGCTGAATTGAGTTCCTCGCTAGCACCAACCAAAAGAACCCCCGTTCCCGTCCCCGTGTGTTCTTTTCCCTAGCCCCCCGACTTTCGTTTATTTTCTCACGACCAGAAAAAACTCAGCTCTTTAATTTTCCACCCCCTTTTTCCGAAGATACTTCCTTTTCTCTCCCCCCCCCCCCCCTCTCAGGACTTTTTTTCCGAATTCCTCCCCCATCGTATGGGACATCCTCCTTCTCTTCCGGCCACGATAGGCCCCCTCTACACCATGTTTTTCCCCTCCCCCTTTTTATCGAGTTTCCTCTTCATTTTTCAACTGGCTTCCTTCCTAGAAGTTCCTTCCTTTTCCCTCCTACAGTGTGTAAGTCCCTCGAGCCGGACACGTTCGACACTGAAGGGGACCCAAAAAAAATGAGCTCTTTTAGTTGGCCCTTCCCTAACTCCCATCGCCTTTTTTTGTCGCAGATTCTTCCCACATTTCCCTGGTTTCTTTCCTCTCTTCTTCTCCCCGGATTTTGTCTCGTTCCGCGCTCTCGTTTCCTCCATTGCGAAAAAAATTTGCGGGCCCCCCGTTTTCATAGTTCTTTTCCCCTCGTCGCTCCCCCTTTGCCCGTTCGAGAGGATTTTTTTTTTGCTTTCCTGGGTGTGGTGGTGTCTGGGCCGTTCCTGCGACTGGCCTTCGACGACCCCCTTCTCTTTTTCAAATGGGCGCTAAAGTGAATTGTAATGTCTTCCCTGATATTGTCAGGTTGTCAGTCCGCAACGTTTCACCCTCCCGTTTTAGATTTTCCCTTTTGGCTCTTTTTTTTTTTTCGGCCAACGGTTTGTTTTGAATTTGTTCTCAGGCTTTGGCCCCAACGGTCCCTCCTTTTCCTTCTTTGCCCCCTTTTTCTTTTGTTTTTTGGCGCGACCCCCTATTTCGGTCAAACAAAAATTTTCCCTGGTTGTGGGTTCTTTCCTTTCTTTCTTGAGGTTCTTTTCCTTTTTTTTTCACCGATTGGTCCCCTTCTCCCCTTTGGAAAACGTTAAATTTGTTTCTTGCCGGCAGTCTTCTCGCCCGATTCCTTTATGATTTTTATTGGAATGTCTTATTCACGCAGTTTTTTTCCCCCAAAATTTACTGGACACCCCCATTCTCCGGGACATTTCCTTTGGCCCGCAATTTTTTTTTCCTGTTCATCGCTCCTCTTCCGTTAATTTTCCCCTTTTTCTGCTTCTCTCATGAGGATTGACCCCCGAAGAACTACCGTTTTTTCCTCTTTTTTAAGTTTCTCTTTTATTTCCCTTTTTTTTCTGCCGCCTTATCTCCTTGTAACACCGTAAATCTTGGTTTCCCAAGCATCCCCCTCTTTTCTCACTCCTCCATTCTGAGTTTTCTTCTTTCTTTTCTTTGGAATAGACAGCTTACCTATGCCCTCGCTTCTTCTTGACGTGCTTCCGGACGTGTCTCTTCGATATGCCCCTGTCCTGCATCAAATCAGCTTTTTTTTTTTTATCGTCTTTCCCCCGTAGACTCCTCTTCCCCCCCCTCGGCTTTCCTGGTCGGTATAGTCCTTTAGCTTCCACTTACCCCCCATCACGTGACACCCCGATCTCTTTTTCTCTTGGAGAGCTCTTTGACCTCTTTTACGTCTCTTTTTTTCTGATTAACCTTTTTTTTTTTTTTTTACGGCTTTCCCATGGTAAAGAAAAACCGTATTTCCTCCTCCTATTGTAGAGATCTCCCTTTTCAATGTACCTTTTTCTCCTTTTTAGCTTTCTCCCTCCCTACGTCTTCCCTTCTTTTTCCCGAGATTTTTTGTTCTCGAATTTGGATCCGTTTGTTTTTTCTTGTGAACGACCTAGCATTCCCTCCGTTCGGACGTTCTTTTCTGGTAACCTTCCGGCCTTTTTTCCCTTCTTCCCATGTCAGTTTTTTTTTTTTTCCTTCCCATGTTTTCTTAGTTTGCAATATGTCGTCTGCGCACGCGCGTCCTGAGACTTGGCAGAAGTAGCTGTTTTTTTTTTTTTTCTCCGCTCTTTTTCCTGATGGCGGGATTTTTTTTCTCTTTCCGGGTCTCTTTTTGGGATGATTGTCCGCCCTTTGGACTATCCGTCTCCCGGTCCCTTGCTGGGTCGTTCTAATCCATCACTGGTCCCCCCTTCTGACTCTCCCCCTTGTGATTTCTTGGTCATCCTTTTGGACCTTTTTTTCCCCACGAGCGACTCTCTTTTGAGTACTCTTCCCCTTCTGACTCTCTTCTTTGCCTTTTTCCCCTGAGCTAATTGTAGACCACGGACTCTAAGCCGGCATGAGTTCACCGCTTCCCCTTCATCGCTTCCCCTCTCCCCGGTGATTCTTTTGCCGGCCTTTTGCCTATAGTTTCAAGACGCTTTTTCCGTTGAACCTCCGAAGAACAAGTTTCACCGCCCCCCTCTTTTTTTTTTTCTTTGGCCGCGACTCTTTTCCCCTTCTCATTCCGGTCCTTTTGCTCGACCTTTTTTTCGACGCCTTATTCCCGTGTGAGTAGGGGGAACCAGCGGCCCAAACGGTTCCCCCCTTATCAATCCCCCCGTCTTCTTTTTTTTTTTCCCAACAGCCCCTTGATTGCCCTTTTTTTGCACCTTTTTGTGAAGTTGATTCGGTTTTGCCCATGCATTTTTTTCCTGACGTGGCCTTTTCCCCCTTCCGGAATTCTCCCTATCCCCCAGCGTCCTGAAGCAATTTCCCCCCCTCCCGCCACGACCAAATTCCGTACACTCTTTCTGGCCCTCTTGGAGTCCCCCAGCACCCCCTACTGGCACCAACCACATTTTTCCTTAAAATGTGTGTGTCTATTTGAACTCTTTGTGCCGAGTGTCCTCTTGGGTGTTTTTATTACAACCCTTCCCCCTCTGCGTTTTTTGTCTGTACGTTTCCTCTTTTTCGGGGACGCACCCACTTTCAACGGGGTGTGTCCTGGCGATCCCCCCCTGCCAACCCCCTCGCTTCCTTTTTGATAATTTTTTTCCTCTTCACAGGTTTCAGATTCGTTGTTCTCTCCGAGACGCTCCCTTTTCCTTTGTTGCTTCTTTCTCGTACCTCTTCCGGGCGTCCTTCCGTTAGGCGTTTTCCCTTTCCCGCTAATATACGTTTGAGAGTCTAACCTTTATACTTGTACGTTACGTTCCTTTCCGCTTGTTTCAAATCCCTCCTACCCCCTTTTCTCGGTGTTTGTTCCTCGCCCGCCTTCAATCGCTTGGCCGTTGTTTTGGTCTGCATCGCTATGCGTTCAGATGTTTTCATTTCTTTGAACTGTCCTCCTTCCTTTTCCCCCGGAAATTCTCCCCCCCCGCGATCTTTTTTCTCTCCCCCGAGTTTTTTTTCGTTTTTTTGCTTTACGCACCTTTCGTACCTCCTGCCTTCCGTTTGCTTGGGCCCCCTTTTATTTCTTTTTTTTTAGAAACCCCTTCTTTGCCCTAACCATGCTTTTTTTTTAATACCTGCCGTTTTCTTTTACCTTTTTTTGTTTTGCGGAAAACTCTTTTGACCCTGAAACGTGTGCGGCCTCCTTCCCTCCTCTCCCCCATGGTCCTTTTTCCCCCCATGGTTTTTTTAGCTTTCTTTTTCACACCCAGCCGCCAACCCGGTAGTTTTTGTTGAGGTTGATTCCGGCTACGGCCTTTTTGGCAGAGTCTTCCCTCCTGCGCGGTCCCTCCCCCCCACAGAGCTCTTTTTTTTCCCCACGCGTGGCTGGTCATGGTCTGTTTTTCCGGCCACTGACTGTTTTTTTACTTTCGATGCACTGATCCGTTTATTCCCTTTTCGCCTGTCTGAAGAGGTTAATCTGATGTCTTGAGCGCCCTCCCCTTCTTTTTCCATTTTCCTTGTTATTGATCTTCTCCAGTTTCATTTTTTCTGAACGTTTTGCCGTGTTCCAATTTCCGTTGGTTCCTCCTTTTTTCATGCCTCGCGAGCCCCTCCTTTTTTCCAAAGTTGTTTCCCCCCCGTCTGAAAGCCTTTACCGAAGGAGTTGTTGCCCCCTTTCGAGCTTTTTTTTTTTTTTTTTGGCCATCCAAGAGAATCTTAGCCTTTTTTTCTAGCTGAGTATTTTTTTTTAGAACCCCTCTTTAATTTCTGCCGCTCTTTTTGAACCGCCCACTTTCCTTCTGAGTTGGGTTATTGCTTTTTATTTCGTCCTCTCCCCTTTCAGTTTCTGATGTTTCCCCTTCTTCCGGGAGTTTCCCTCGTCCCTTTTTTTCTTTTTGAGCCCCCCGAGTGTTCTGCCCGACCCCCCCCAGCTATCCCGAGCACTTGAGGCCCCCCAGTCGTCTCTCTTTTTAGGTATCTTTCTTTTTTTACCGGACAACTTCCTTTCCTTAGACCCTTCCGCACTGTCCACTTCTTTTTTTTTCGAGTACATCGGCCCCAAACTGGGACCTTTTACTGTGCAGTTTTTAACATGCAGATACCCCCCCCCATTGTCTTGAGGTTTCCATCTCCCCTGGCGCTCCTTGTTCTTATTTTTTGAGCTCACCCCCTTTACATTTTACTTGTTAGGGCCTTCTTGCGTGAGTGTTCCCCCTTCACCACGGTCTTCTTCCTTCTTTCAACCTTCCTGGTTAGCCTCTTCCCTCCTTTCTGGCGTCCAGCTGCTGCCACTGCTGACTCACGATGCGGGTTGTCCTTTTTTTTTTATTCGTTATCCTTTTTTCTCTGCGTTCTTCCCCCCAGCGCCTCCCCTTCTGTCACTGGGCTTCCTTTCGTTCTTTTGTTAGCGTCGGCTGTTTTCTCCTCACCGACCATTTCATCGGCTCCGGCCGTTTTCCTCCTTTTTATGGCTTTTCTCTTTCCCTTTCGTTACTGATATTGTCTGGTGGTTTTTCGCCCCAAGCACCCACAATTCGGAGGCTTTGGCATTCCCTCCCTTTCGTTTTGATGCCTTTTCGCTCCCTGAAAGAATTGATGTATGTAGTTTCTCGTATTGGGATGGATCTGTTGTGGAATTTTTGTTGTTCATTTTTGTGTCCCACACCATCTCTTTGGTCTTGGTGTTTATAGTACGTCCCAGACCTTTCATCCCTTTTTTGCTTCACGATGGCCTTTTCGGATCCCCGAGTTCTTTATCGCCCTGATCCCCATCTTTACCCCGCCACTCCTACTCATTGTTCTATCTTGTTTTTTTCCCCTCGGCAATATTCTCCCATTTCTTGGTATGGTTCCCCCCAAGAGAGTCAGCTCTGCGGACAGTCTACCCTATCCTCCACGGCCCCCAATGGCCGCTCTTTCTTGCATGTTTCACACCACACTCTTTTTCTGTTTCCTTTTCTGATGACTCCCTCTATCTTTTATGTTGTTTCGAGCGATCCCCTGTTTTTCCCCAGCATGGACCTCCCCCCTGACCCTGAATTCCCTCCCCCCCAATTGGCGTTGGCGTGCCCTTCATAGGTATCCGGGGTGTACCCCTCAGTGCACCCTTCCTGGTCCCCCCCCCTAACCAATTTCCCCTTTAGCTCCGTATTGTCCCCCGGGAACTTCCTCAGGGTTTGCGGGCTCCCCAATTCTTTCCCCCCTACACTTCTCTTCTTTTAACCATTTTTTTTTCTGTGCTCGATTGTACAACCCGTCAATTCCCGGCGCCCTTTCCCCCCCCCTCTCAGTCTGTTTGGACTTTTTTCGTTTTTCCTTAGATACATCACCCATCGCCTCCCTTTCTTTCTGTAACCTGTTCGCTTCCCCCCCAGAAGTTTCCCCCCCACCTCGACCACTCCCAAGCCCCCCCTCCGAGTTTTGCTAATTTCCCTCTTTTCGGGTCTTTTTCAAAATTTTTCTATTGATTTTTTTCTCCTGGCCAGTCTCCACTGGCCTTTTTTTTTGTTAAATTTTATTTTTTTTTTTAAATTTCTCCTCCCCTCTTTGGTTTCCAGTTGTCTTTTTCCCCCTCACATAAAACCTCCCCCCCAGCCTCAATATCCCTCCCCCAACCAATTTCTGAACCATGCCCCGCCCCCTCTCCAGTCACGGTTTTCCCCTTTTTAGATGTTTCCCTTTCCTCCTTGTGTAGTCTGTTCGGTGACTCCTCTCACGCTGTCCCTTGGACTTCCGACCCATTCCGTGAGGGTTTTTTTTTCGCGCGTTTCACCCGCTTTACCGAACCCCCCAGTCCAAAAACCCCCCCTTGATTGAGCTCCTTTTTTTCCCCCTCTTTTCTCTAGCGTTTTTTTCCTCCGTTGAATTTGATACCACTGCTGGACTTCCCCCCCATTCCCTAATTTTTAAATACCCCCCCTCACTCGGAACTTTCCCCCTACCTCTCTTCCCCACTTTAAAGTACCTTGGGCTTCCCTTTGTTAGGCTCAGAAGTTTTTTCTTTTCTCTCGTTCTTTTTTTTTTTTTTGTTGGTCCCCCCCCCCCCCCTTCTCACGCTACTTTTCCCCGGTCTGAAAAGGTTTTTTTTTGCCCTCTCCTTCAGTCCTCCAATCCAAAGCGGTGGAAACCCCCTCTCCTCTTGGATTATGGTTTCCTTCGCCTTTCAATGATTCAGCTGCCAAGTATTTCTGGGGGGGATTTTCTCTTTTCCTTTTCTTTTTTTACAGCTCCCCCCCCAGGATTTCCTGTCGATGCGGTTTTCGCGGAGTTCTCCCACCGCCTCTTTCCTTTGTCGCCTGGATTTTCGCAGGTCACCACCCTTTTCCTGAGCGTCGTCAGCCATTTCCCGCATACTCTTTCCCCGGCCCTCTTAAAAATTTTTAATCTTCCCCCTTTTCTTTATCCGTTGCTGAGGCCTTTCGTTTTCTCCCACATACTTTTTTTTCCGCAGCTCTTTTGCGAAATTTTTTGTATACTTGCCGACATTTTCTTCTTTTCCCCCCCTCTGCCCTTTCTCCCCATTTTTCAACGAGTGTTCCTTTCCCCCAGATCTCGATTTTTTCTTGATTTCCCCACAGGACTCCACACACGGCGCCACCATCCCCCCCCCTTCCTAATGTCTTCCCCCCCGTTCCCAAACACCCCTTTATCGCCCCCCCACAGCATTTTTGCGCGTTTTTCCCTCTTTATCACCCTTCGAGACCCCTCGAATCCCCGACCCCCTTTTAACCCCACCCGCACCCCCGAACCTTTCCACTACTGTTGTTAAGGACCCCAATTCCCGACTTTCTTCGGCTCCCCTTCTGCTCTTTACCTTTGTCTGCTTCGGTCCGTGTTGAACTGGTTTTTTTTTTCTCTGGCCTTCTTCCCCCGGCTTTCTCGAACGTGCAGGACCCACAAATTTTGTGAGTCCTTTCCTTTTTCTTCAGGAGCGGCCTCTGCATACCTCAACCTCCTTCCTTCTTTGCCGTTCTTCCTCCCCAACAGTTCTCCCTCGTCTGATATGTTCCCCCCCATACTCTCCCTAAAGATATCCCAGTCCTGCCTCTTCCAACCATTTTCTGACCAACACCCTCTGCAAAACTCCCTGCTTTTACGGTTTTTTTTCTCCCCAGCTTGTCTCCCGGCCCCACGTAGTTGCTCGTGCCCCTTCCTTCACCCTGTGTGTCGTCCCCCTCTTCGCCTCAACTTTTCATCGACTCGTCTCCTCGATAGATTTCCTCACGAAACCTCCTCGTTTTTGTTTACTCCTTCTTCATCATTCGAACCCCTCTATCCACTCCCCCCGTTAATATTTCCCGGTGTCCATGCTCCGCACCGTTCCTTTCTTTTGCAAATTTTTTCCGATTCGACCGCCTTGTCCCCCGTAAACCCCCCAACCCCGGACTTTTTTTTCCATCCGACTCTCTCCATCTTTCCCCTGCCCTTACACCAGACATGTCCGTTTTCTATCTATTTTTTTCTCTAGGAGCTTATTGTTTTCATTTCGCCTTCCCCTCCGGTTCGTTTTTTCGCGTTTCTCTGGCAGAAGGACGTCCTTTTTTTTCAGATTTCCTATGCGCCTTTTACCAGAATTTCTTTCTGGCCACTGACCATCCTGTTTTTCAACTCTGTCTTTCTCTTTCTTGGAAAACCCTGGAAGTCTTTTTTGTGGTCCTTTTTTTGTTTTTAATTTTTTCTTGTAACTTTTTTCTTGTTTTTCGCTCTTTCCCGGTCCCCAGAGTCTGTGGCCGCCTACTCCCACCCCCCCACTCCTTTAGTTTTCGGTAGTACCTTTTTTCGCGTGTCAACGCTCTGGCTCCCCCCCGTCTTTGCCCTTTTAACACTCTGACTTTCTCACTTTCACGGCGTTTTGTTGATTTCATCCTCGATTTCCTTCCCATGCCCCCTCGCTCGGAGTCTCCTAACCTTTTTTCCTGCTAAGCTTAGACGTTCCCTAACCCCTTCTTCTTATTGGGTACGGTTGTCTCCCTGGAGTTTTATATTGTTTTTTTCCCGCACGGTGCTTGTGCTTTCCTGACCAGCCTGGAAATTGTATCTTTTTCTTTGTAAGTTCCCTCCCCCCTCCTTTTCCCCTCGGCCAATCCCCCCTCGTCTTTTGGCAAACCTTCCTCTACTTTTTTCGGCGCTTAAACTCAGCTAATTTTCCCGGCAACTCTCCCTTTTTGGCTTTTTTCCCCCCTCCACAACTTTTCTTTTGGCTTCCCTTTCCTTTTTTTTTTTTTTCCCTCGCTGTCAACATCTTTGTCCCATTCCCCTCTTGGCCTTCCCCATCTTCGAGGGCTCCCTTTTCGCTTCCTCGGTCCGATGTCTATTAATGCCGTCCGGCCCTTTTTGACCGCCTCCCTTCGTACAGCGTTTTCTCTCTCCTTTTGTTTTCCCAAACGTTTCTTTTTTTACGTCCGGTTTCAGTGCTTCCATATAACTTCTATTTTCCAGCTCCCTGAGTCATTCTCCCGGTTTTTTTTTTTTAGTTTTGATCAATATTTCTCCTTTTGCTACTCCTTCGTCGTTCAGCCCTTTCCCCTTTCGGGTCCAATCCGTGTCTTTTGGTTTTTTTTTCCTACTTTTTCTCGGTGGCTACGGTGTCATCCTTTTTTTAAGTGTTCCCCTCCCTTTCACTCCCCTTGTTTTTTCGTCGGTCCTTTCTTCTGTCCGCCCCTTTTTCTCCCCCCTTTGTTGATTCGTCTGGGATCCCTTCAAGGTTTCGTGAAAAGCTTTTTTTCACCCGGCGGTTACGGAAAGTGCTCTTCCTTTCCGCGGGAATACGCTCTTTTTTCCGCTTTGCGTTTTTCTCTCTTAGCCTTTTGGGGATAATCGCCCCGTCGTCTCAGCCCCTTTCCAGGCCATCCCATCAAGCCCTCTTTTTTTTTTCCCCCTGAGTCCTGTGTTGTTTTCGCAGCGATCTGACTGTCTTTTTTTTCAGCCTTTTCTTTAGGAGCTTCGATTTTTTTCTGTTTTTTCTTCCTGGAAAGGTTTCAGGTTTGTTTTTCCTGCTTTTTTTTTGAGGTCCGTGGGTGTGTTTGTTGACCCCACACCTACAGCTTTCCCCACCTTTTTTCACGTGATTTTTTTCTTCTGATGACTTCCCTTCACCGGTGTGCGTTTTTTTCAGGCCGCTTCTTTGGACCTCTCCTTCCATCCGTCCCCTCCGCCCTAACCTCTTTCAAATTTTTTTCCGAGTGCTTTTTGCCCCCCCCCCCCCCTTTCTTTGCGCCCCTTAGTGAGACGGGGACCTTACATTCTTCCTGCTCTTTTCAAAGCGATTCCCCGCAAACTTTTCCTCGTTTATTCTCTTTTGCCTCGGTCGGGCCCCCGGCCCTTCACTTCCATATATTCCATTGTGATTGATCGTCTCTCTCCGAATCCGCCCCTGCTACGAACGGTGACTGCAGGTTTTGACTCCTGTCGTTTAAGGATAAGTCCCTCGCTATACCAGTCTCTATCGTCGCCTTTTTGTGGCCCCCCGGGTCTCTTCCCCCCCCCCAAAGTTTTTTTTTCCATTGATTTTGTCACGCTTCTTCTCTTTGTCTGGAAGCCCTCTACAATTTCCTTTCCTGTACCCCCCGCCATTTCTTACTCCTTTTTTCCCTTCTCTTCCCAGTCTTTTTTCGGAACTTCTAGTTTTTCCCGACGTCTAGCATTCCTCCTGGAGTGCTTTTCTGGCTTGTCCACATTTCCCAGGGTTTTTTGCCCCTCCGTTTTTTTTCCATCCCAATTTTCATTGACCCCCCTTTTTTGCGTCTCCCCTTGGTTCCGTATGCAAGAGGCCGCGAATTGCGGTTTGCTCGCTGGATGGACTCCCTTTTGTTCCCGAGCCCTTTCCACGTTTGGGCCCGCGTCCTTTTTAAAGTCTCGGGTTTCGTGCCCCCCTGTGTTCTTTCTGCCCCTTTTTTTTCTTTTTTTTTTTGTTCCCGGCTTTTTTTCCGATTTCTCCCTGCCGCTTCATATTTTACTTTTTTTAGCTTTCTTTTTTTTTTCCCTTTTTCCGAGTGCTCCCGCAGTTCCACGCTTTTTTCACCCCGCCCCCCCCACCCCCACGTCCTGTGGTTGAATTCTTTTTTCCGCTCATGTTCTGGCCCCATATTTCCCTCCGGGGATTTTTTTTCGTAGACCCATCCGATTTGATGATTAGATGGCCCCCCCTTCTCCTTTCGGCCGTTTTTTTTTTTCGAGTTTACACTTTTCTTTTTTTTTTGACCTCTCCTGGTTCCAAACGGAATCCCCAATTTTTTTTTTCCTCGTTACCCCTTCTTTTTTCGTGTTTCTCTTTCCCCTTCCCAATCCCTCCGTTGACGGGTGGGTGAACCTCCACTCCCTTTCTACTGTTTTTTTTTTTCAGCCGTCGAAAGGACCCAAAAGAGTTCTCCGCTCAGTCATTGGATTCGAGAAACGTGGCCTTTTTTTTTTTCCCTTTCCTATATTCCGGGTTCCCAAGCGGCATCGTCTGCGGGGCTCTCCCATTGTTTGTTCCTTTTCTTTTGTAGATCTTTGAACTTTGCAGTCCACTTGGAGCCGCCGAACCCCCCCCCCCCTCTTCCCGGCGACTTTTTCGCGTGCACACCAACTTCGGTTTTCCCCTTTCGTTATTTTTACCGCCCCTTTTTTTTGGTGCGGTCCTTCCTGTTACCCTTTTTTTTTTAACTTCTTTCTTCTTTTTCGGCTGGCTTTCCCGACGGTGTAACGTTTTTGCTCTTCTTTCGATAGCCCCCTTCCCATAGTTTTTTGTGGTTGTTCAGTTTCCGTTTACCCCCCTGAAAACCCTCTGAGATTCGTGTATATTCATTGGCGGATTACCTATCCATTTCATTTAGAATTTCTTCCCGGTGCTTCAGACTTTTTTTCTCAGCCTCTTTTGGCCTGCTTTTCTGCTGATATTTTTTTTTCATTTTTTCCCGTTCACCCCTTTTCCCGTTTGAAGTTACCCCACTTTTGTGTACTTTTTTTTCCCTCATAGCTTCTTCCGTACAGCTGTATTTCGTATTCTCGCTATCTTTCGGTTGTTTCCTCGTTTTTTTTTCCTCGTCCCCCCTTCGCCTTTTTGCTCCCCCGGACACGTCCCCCATCACTGCCTTTCCATCTCTCTTACAGGTCCTGAATTCCCCATTTTGTCTTACGTTCTTTTCCCCTATGGTTTTTTTGTGGAAGCCTTCTTATTCCCGTGTTTCTTTTTTGAGTCCCCGTTCGTGGCCCTTTCCCTTTCACATTTCAGCGGGTAATTCGACAAGTGACTACGTTCCCTTTGCCTTTAAGTCTTCTCTTTTTCTTTCCCAATTTTTTCCCTGCTTCCCCATCTCTCCGTTGTTGTTTTTTTTCCCTGCCGCTACTATCCCCCGGTGCATTTTTAATTCCCCCCTCTTTGCCCCGCCCTTTTTTTCCGTCTCTTCGTTGGAGTTTCACTTGAAGGCCCCAAATGCCCTTGATTTTTCCAACCCCCGATTTTTCCCTTTCCTGGCTTCCTTGCCTTTCCTAATTTTTTTTTTTTGCCCCACAGTGGGATTGTTGCCAATCTATCTTTTTCCGATTCAACCCCCTTGTTTTTTAAGGGTTTAACCGACCTCACCACAATCCTGGAGATAAACTCGTGTATTTCCCCAACTTCAGAAGTCTTTCCATCCCTTCCAAGGTGCTTTTACATTTTGCCCTTTGTGAAAAATTTGGATAGCCCGTCTTTCTCAGCTCCCCCTCTTCCCAGCTTTTTTGAATAACCTTGATTTTTTTCCCCCCCCCAACATGTAAGACTTATCCGAGAAAGACAAACCGAGACCTTTCGTTTTTTTTTTTCCCTATCCTTTGTTTGGTCCCTCGACGCTTTTCCCATCTTTTTTCCCCACTGGAACCCCACCCTTCCGAGTTCTTTTCCTCCAATTCCCCATTTCGGACCTTTCCCCCCTTGATTCTTTCCAAGACCCCTCTTTTTCCTACTCAATTTTGTTTTTTTCTCAGAAACTCCTCCCCCTTTTAAAAAACCCCACATCGCGCCACGCCATTTTTATCAAAGTCTTTTTTTCTGCGTTTTTTGCTCTAACCCCCCTCTCTCCCCACCAGTTCCCCCCCCCCACCATCTCCCTTCGGTACCTTTTCGGCGCACGGCGCCTACCTTTTTTTCCTCAGACTTTTGATAAACCGTCTAATCCACTTCCCCTCCCAGGCCCTTCCCCTCATAACCTCTTCCGGTTTCCCCCCCACTCGCCTTTAATTTTCATCGGTTCCAGTTCCCCCTCAAGGGTCTCCCCCACCCGCTTCTTTCCCCAGTACTTCTTATTTGCTCGCGGTCGGTCTTTTCTTCCCCCAACCCCTCCTTTTTTCCCTTTTTTCACAGGCCTTTCTGCGTTTTCGACCTCCCTCCCCTTTTTAAATTTAACACCAATGGTTGACCCCCTCTCGGATTTTTCTCTCCCACATCCAGGGGACTTTAGTCCAAGCTTCTTGTTATATTTCATTGCTGCAGCTTCTTTTCGACGTTTTCTCTCCACTCGTCGCGCTAGATCTTGCTTTCCCTCCTTGCGGTCCCTCAATTTTAACAAGGCCCCCTCTCATTTTTTTCCGGATTTTTCGGTTAACTCTCTCTTTTTCTTTTTTCTTACCCGAACAAACCTTCCCCCCCTTTGCCGGTTAAAATGGTTTTCAGCCTTTTCGCTTTTCTTGAGATCCCGCTCACTTCTTCCAACACCTTTTGTCGTTTCTTTTTAGATCGGTCCCTAGCGACTGGCTTGGTTTCTGGTCGCTCGTTTTTATGTGGCTTCTTTTCCCCTGATTTCCTCCCCAATGGGTTGATTTGAATCTCTCCAGTCCTGTTGTCCTCTTGGGTCCTTTCGGTTCCTCTTGTTTTTTTTTGCAAGCCCCCCCCTCCAGTTTTTGTCCCCAGGCCACCCAACCCCTCCCTCGAACCTGCATTTTTTTTTTCCCCCCCTGACTGCTCCCCTGCCTCTAAGCGCCCCCACCCCTTCAAATGATTGGCCCTTTATGTGCCCGAATATCTTTCCTAAAATTTTCTTCTTGTCCCGGTTTAAAATTTTTTTTTAGGGGCCCTGTTTTTCCCCATAAAACCTCCTTAAATGCTTTCATCCCCCCCCCCCCGAACCCCCTAACCGCTTTCCGTACACTTCGTTGCTTTATCCTTGTAAACTTTATCGTTTTGCTTTTTTTTTTCCCCCACCGCACGCTCCTTGCGAGAATGTTCAAGATCACCCCCCCTACGATTTTCTGATTTTTTTTTCTTAGGGGGTTTCAATTTATGGCCCTTCCTCCTTCCTTTGCTCTCTTTCCAATCTTTTTTTTTTTTTCCACCTTTCTTGGTACTGGGCCTTTTTTCTTATTTCCAGTAGGCTGTTCTTCCCCCGATTGTTCTCAGCCCCCTGGCGCTTCACTGGACGGCTTTTTTGTTTTTTTTGCAATCCCACCCAACGATGGCTCTATGAGGTCATCTTTTCCTCAGTTTGCGATTTCCCTCCCTAAAAAGGGGGTGGTCCCACCTTTTCCGCTGTTTTCTCTTCAAACTTTCCAGACCCTCTCGTCCTTTCACTGTAACTGTTTTTCTTTCCCCTCTCTTTGGGTCCCAGGTCGACTCCCCCCCTTTTTAATCTCCACTTTCACTCGCTTACTTTCTTTTCTTGAAACCCCCCCACTTATTGACCCCGTGCATCTCTGACTGTTCCCCGTTAACATGGGACCCTAGGCTTCTCTAATCCTTGCCCCCTTTTTTTACCGGCATGGTCCCCCATTTCTCCCCCCCTTAGTTCCTTGCCCCGCCCACTCCCTGGCTGAATTTTCCAGCCTCCCTGAAGTTTTCTGTCGCCCTTAGACCTTCTTAGGCCCGGTTTCCACTGACGAAAACTCCAAAATCCCTCCCCCTCTTCCTGCCATCTTCCCGCTTTCCCATTTTTCCCCCTCCTAGTTTCCTGGGCTTCTTCCCCCCACCAGTTATTCTTTTGGTTCGTTTCGTACTTGGATTCTTTTCTCCCTTTTTTCCCCCTTCCAAGCTTTTTGGCCAAATTTGCACGACATTCTTTTGTAATTGTTCTTTCTTTTTCCCCGTCTTTTTTTTTTTC
>Ga0179593_1406796_pt1 | contig 24007 bp, 16 predicted proteins | sample CZODoug2_1_08_16_FD_185931 | JGI IMG/M metagenome (GOLD analysis project Ga0179593, IMG submission 185931) | Vadose zone soil fungal communities from Angelo Coast Range Reserve, California, USA - CZODoug2_1_08_16fungal (PacBio error correction) | ecosystem: Environmental > Terrestrial > Soil >... | reverse complement strand
GTTTTTAAAGACTTATGCCGCCTTTCCTCGTGTTTCTTGTTCGAATGTCGACCATGCTGTGTTATTGCCTCGATACATCGGGTTAAACCTTGCGAAAGGCTTTTAGTTTTGTTTTTTGACGCCTGTTCAGACCTGCGTGTTTTTCTTGCCCACAAGCTGCAGAAAGGACTCCCGCTGTGGGTAGTCTCGTCCATCAGGAGTTGAGAGCCTGACGCTATTTTTACCCCAGCTGGTCCGAGATCTTTTGCGGTTGAGGCTGATTGAATCGACCTGCCCTTTTTTTTAGAGGTCCGGTTCCTGTCCTTAATAGTTTTAATAAGCCCGGACGTATCTCTTCCTGGTGCAGACCCCCTTATCACCGACCTTCAACAGTGCCTTTGCAGTTGGATCCTCCCTGTTCTCCTTGCGCGATTCTGGCTGTGGTTTGCCCCCCTAGACGCCGATTCCGATCAAGTCTTGAATATACAGCGGAGAATCCGGGATCGTGTTGACTTGGCCGCAACGGACACTGAGAAAGCAGCATGATCGTCGTTATTTTGCTACCGATGCTTCTTGTAGCCTTCATTCCATCATCCCTTATTTTGACTGTTTCCTTCGGTCTAGATCGTCAAGCCAACTTCCATTCCCCCAGGGTTTCCGGGAATCTGTCCCCTGATATGTACCTAGGACTTTGAAGACCTTCGCTGATATGCCTTCAGTTATCTACTTTGCTGGATGCTATCTTTGGTTATCGATCCTCGGCTTCCGAAACTACCTACCTGATACGTGGGGAATCCTCACATTCTGCTTTTTTCTCCCCCTCCTGTCAATTCCCGCAAGACGCACTCACTGACAATGAGATTGCTTGTAGAGAGCAGGCCGGCTGGTCCTTTTGCTTCCCCCCAGACACGAAGGTGAGTCCCCCTGGACGGCAGTAGCAAGGCAAAACTACCCTGCGCATGTTTTCCTCTAGACTATGGCTTTCTTTTTCCACTTATTCGAAAACCTCAACCCCCATAAAATGCTCCCGGCCCATAAGACTGTCTTTCTCCCCCCCTCCATAACTGTCATTCAGATGCCCCTGCAAGGCCTTCTTTGGGGGGGAAATTTTTTCTAAACTAAACAAGCAAGGCCTCCCCTTCTCATCACACTTCTGGTTGGCACCCGTCTAATCGCGATACCCCCAGACCTCCTCGGATGGTTCGAGCCCCCTATATATTCGATAGCAATGCACTCGGGCTACTACGCGTCGACAGCACTTGACTGTTCAATAGAGGCCAATTGGTTTCTTCCGTTTTCTTCCCTCCTTTTTTTCTCTTGATTTTACGTAGTTCATACTGAGCCGATATGATCAATTTTGAGCTTCCTCTCGTTGTTTTTCTCACAACAACGGGTGCTTTTATCTGTTTTTCCAATGAAAATATCCTAAGTCATTTTTCACCTGCGATGAGTTTGTTTCTTCTCTTTTTATGAAGTGGAAATTTTCCCAAAGGCATCTTTGGATGTTTCGGTCCGCTTTCTTTCAGGCATTATCCTTTGTCCCCTTTCTTGTCAGTGGTTTTTGTTTCTAAGACTTGGTAAGAGTTGGTTTCCTTCCGGAACCCCGCGGTAACTCCCGTGGTGTTGGCTTTTATTCAACTTTTTGTTGTTGACGCTTTTTCCGTCTTTGTGGTTGGTTCTTGCTAGTAGCCCAACCTTTTTTACCAACTAGCCCTTTCCGCGGTCATAAACTCCTCCTCTTATCCTCGTTGAGCCCTTGAACGTCCCTCCCTGGTTGGCCCCACCTCCATGGACGTCCCCACCCCGAAAACCCCTAAAAGCCACTCTTTTCACGACTCCCCCCTATCAAGAAGTACGCCTATTGACCTTTTTCAGCTAAAATTAAGCGAGCCACGGCCATACAATCACGCCCACAGTTCAATTCGCTCCATTGGTCCCCTTCCATCGTTTTCTTTTGTTTATTGCCTTCCGCGAAGCACTTATGAGACATTTCTTGTACTGCTCGTAGTTTTGCTTAAATGATGAGCTTGTTGAATGAGAATGGCGGTAGCTTATGAAAACGTGCCTATTCGCCGGCATAGGTTTTTCCTCTTTCTGAGAGGGGATTAGAATTTTTTATCCCCTTGACTATCTCGTGGACAAGGCAGAGAGGACGGCTTCATCTTCGTGCGTCAGCCATTCCGGTTGGTGAGGGTAGCTTCTGATTCCTTCAAGTTCGGCATCGTTTTTGTGATATCTTTTATTATTTTCCAGCTTCGGAACAAAAAAAACACAAAAAGAAGGTCCCTTCCTAATTGGCAGGGTTGGGTTGGTGGCTAGTCAGTTTTATGGCGTAATTTTATCCCCTTCCTACTTGCGTGTTCAGAATGTTTTCCTCTTTTATGTCTTTCCCAGCATCCAAAAGATTCCGTAGCTTTCCCCCCATCTCGTTCTCGCGCGTACTTCGCGTCAATTCGTGACCGTTGCAGTCTTTGAGGAACCCCTAGCTTGTGTGGTCAGTCCTCTAGCTGAAGCTAATCGTAATCTCTGTAAGAGCCAGTAGAGTGACTTTAACTCGTTTCATGTAATTTATCCTTAGAGCCCTTCCTATCAAAAGAAGCCGGTTGAAAGTTTAACGGAAGTGAACGAGATTACCCACTGAGCGTCTCTCTACGATTAGCCAAAGCAAGATGATCAGTGTTTTCAATTTTGACTCACCAGTCATATACTAGTCGACGTCAATCCCTACCACTGTTTGAGTGGATTAGAATATACTACTGCAGGAACGTTTGCCTTGCATAGGCCCGTTCTGGTTTAATATTTCCTTGTCTCTTCGGTCTTCTTTCTCATCTCTTCAGAATATCCAACTGCGTCGCAACTGGTTCCCATACCCCCGCGTTTTTTGAAAGCGCGCCGTAAGTTCTTGCAATACTTTTGCCCTTCGGTTAAAATGCGGCCACCCCCGTCTTCTCTTGGCTTTGAATTTTAGTTACTTCTTTGCCCCTCCCTAGCCATTTTTCCCCTTCCCCTTTCAGGAGTTACCCCAGATCCTATCAGTGTTGCAGGTGAAGACGTCTGAAAATTTTCCTGCAGCTTTCTGTAAGTCTGTTCTGCCCTGCGGGACTCTTTTGGTAACGAGTCCCCCGCGTCGGGGCGTTCTCTCAGTCGTAGTCTACGCGTTTCAGTTGTGGATGTTTTTTCCTCTGTACTCTCTAGTATTTCCTGCCTCGAGTTTTTTTTTTTAACCCATCCTTTCGCCCAGCCATCAACGCATTCCAAGCCCAATAGACTTTCCCCTCCCCGTTAGGTCACGCGTTCCTCAAGAAGAACGGTTTTCTTGCTGTGTTTTGGGATTCACAGCTAGTTTCTTTTTTGTGTTTGGAGCGCTTCATCGGCTGTATAGGAGTGCGCGATGAGAGCCGCTTTTTTCCCCCCCCCTCTCCTTAGGACGTTATTCGAAGTAATCTTTAGAAGCAGATTTGGGGTGTACCCCCCTTCGGAGATTGCGGCATGACTTGCTTACGCGGCTTGCCCCTAACCCCCTTAAGTCTTCCAACTCCGGAATGCTTGCATCTAGTCTGGCCGACCCTTTTTTACCTCCAGGTGCCGGATACTGTAACCTTTCTGGCAGTTCTTTTTTCCCCCCCTGCTTTGTGACCTTCACTTTGCTCTGACCTCCTCTACTATTCCTAAGCGCCCTTTTTAGGACGTATAGACAAACAACCTTACTTATCCCCCGCTCGATCCATGGCCATCAGATTTAGTTTGCGCGTGTTACCGTCTTTCAGAGGAATTGAGTTTTCGGGTTGTTTATACCCCTCCACACTCCGACCCACCCCCCCCTGGACCTTGTCAGCAGGTTTCAGCTTGGATGAGGGCCCTTTATTCCTGAGTGAGTGGAACCCCGCCAGCCTTTTCACTCAAGATCGACTACCGACGCTGTATCTTTAGGCGACCCTTGCCTCATTTTTAGCGTCCGTCGGAAACTCCGGTCCTTCCTTGGTTTTCTCATTTCGCGAGGCGTGTGTTCCCCTTTGGGAACGTAGTCGCGCTTTAACTAGAAGTCCCCCCGCGACTCCCTGCACTCTCCGTCAATCGTCCTGGACTCCCCGTCTGCGACGGGGCGCGTGTGCAGCTTAACTACAGAAGCGCGGAACTCCTTAAATTGATTGCTCCCCCTAATGATTGTGCGCCGATTCAGCGAGAAGCCCGAGCTGTTGACTCACCTGTCTTTTGATCCCGTTCAAAAGGAATCTTCGGACCCCATGTTTCTTTCACGTATCCGCCCTGTTTCCTCCCTTTGAGAGCTTCGAAGGACCCCACCCCCCGCAAATTGATCGGTTGCGCCCCAATGCCGACCCCCAAAGAGAGCCCTGTATTCACCGCACTTTTCGTGTGGATAGTTTCCTAGGACTGTCTTCCCCCCCCCACTTTTAGCGGGCCGCTTCTTACTCTCTTTCCCACTTTGTCCGCGACTTTTTGCCAGGATTCCTCCCTGGCTCAGACACACCATTCTAACAGGCCCATCCCCCCCCCCAGAGTTTTACCCCACGTCCGGAGCTGTATCCCTCGGCACGCAGAGCACAAGACCCATTTCACGCTACCGCCTTGAATTTTCGCGGTCGGGAGGGGTGTTAAATTGGACCGCCCCCCCCTTGCGAACGAGGCCTATTCCTAGCCAGTTATTCTAATTCTCCAGCCCAAACCCAGCAAGCAACACTGAGAATGTCTTCGGAACTTCGGCAAAGGCGTGCATGTCATTTCATTGTACGATCCAAAGGAGCTTGCATGAAAAGTGGCGGTGTCAGTGGGCTGATCAAGCGGACGCTCTGAAAGGGATTGCGTCACGTAGACTCCTTCAAAACGGGATGGCAGTTTTTTTTTTTTGGGTAATAGGGATTTTAGGTTTTTGGGTTTTTCGGCTGCCCCGCGAAGTCCTTTTGCACTATGGATTGTTGCCCCTCCGATGAAATTCCTTGATTTTTTCTTTACTGGTCTCTCAGGTGCCTTCTTCGGTTTTGGAGTCCCCACACCACATTCCCCAGACATGTCCAACCCAAATTTTTGAGTGCAACTATCCCCTCGCTGCCCGCTGCCCGTTTTACGTTATGGTCCCCCGTTGCGGTTTTGGGGTTAGGCCAGTTTCACGACCCAACCCCCCCCCCAAGGTTTCCCTTTTTTTCTCCAGACCCGCACCAGTTCCCTTCTCCCACCAGAGTCCCCCAACCTCTACAGTTTAAGTTATCAGTTGGAAGGCGAACACAGGGTAAAAGCCGGATTGAGGTTGTTGGGAAACTCACACCCGCACGCAATTTTCGGAGCTTAAACATCCCGCTACTGGTTGACCTACCACCCTGTTCCTGGGGCGGAGGCCCGGCGGGGACCATGTGGAGTTGCTAGCCAGACACTTTCCATCCCGCCGCCCCTGGCACCCCAGCTTGTTTTCCTTTACAGCCGAGTATCGCCAGATCCACTCTTTTAGCCTGAACACCATGGTGATAGGCACGAAGATTTACTGGGGTCTGCTTTTCTCGCCACCCCCCATTGTTTTGCCTTTGTATATAGTGCGTTATTTTTTGCAGCATATCGCCCGTACGCCCATCCATTCCAAATCTTTTTTGCTTCGTGGTTTTTTTGGGGGGGTGCCAGCTATTCTGTTTTCTTTGGAGGGATTCGTTTTGCTATCCTCTTTTTCTTGGTTTCTTCTTTTACAATTTTGAGCAGCAGGAGTGTGGTTTGATGCAAATTACATAGTTGTTGAAAAGAGGGCAGAGGAATTTTCCGTATTGGACTGGGGGTCTCCCAACTCTGTGCCTGTCAAGACATCTCTTCTCTTTGTGACGTGTGTGAGACCCGAATCCAATTGATAATCGGGCGGGTGGCGCCCGAGTAGTGTCAACCATTCAATGATCTTTCATGGACTTCAGCGCTAATTTCTGTTATGGTTAGTCCAATGGAGTTTAGCAAAACTTATTTTCGTGGCGAAGAACAGTCTTATCCTGTTTGCCCGCACCCCTTTTTTTTCGTATTCCAGTCCCCCAGCCTGTCACGCATTACGTATCGGCAGAAGAAAACGCTTAGTTTTTGCTCATGTCCTCTAATTCTTTTTTCTCGTAAATGTTTTTTCATCTTCATATATCCACGGGGAACAACATGCCCCCCTTAGGGTGTGGGTTTTTCCCTCCAATAGCGTGGTGTGGTGCGTTCTGGTTTAGTGCGGATACCCCATCAGAGTTTTTTTTGCTGCCTCGATATGCTTCTGCATCCTAGCAACCTCTCCCCCATCCAACGTCCGCCTGCATAATTAAAGGTGTTTCAGCATTCACCCTTGAAAATCCGTACGAGAGGGGTTCGTGCTCCTTGCCCTAAACATTTTACTGAAGTTTTCCCGGCCTTGGGGGTTTTGTTTCGGTTGGTGTTGGGATCTATGCCTTCCCTTTATGTCGCAAACACCCCCATTAAAGAAATAACACCCCCAACACCCAACCAGTAAAATTTCCATTGAATATAGTGACTGAGTCTCTTTCACCGGGGTTAAATTCTTCACCTTAAGGTTTCGGGCGTTTGCTGTGATCCGTACCGGCGTGGGGTATGATTGTCCGGCATGGCAGCCCTCCACCAGATCGATGCTTTCCTCTTATCAGTACACTTCAGGTGTGGGGTTTTGGGGGGTGGGGTGGAGGGCCCGATTGTTTACGCCACAAACGGTATTCGTAGGCCCTTCCTTGATTTTTGTTCAGGGAAAAGGGCTTTGAAGAAGTTGGAGAATTACTTTTTGAGAAACCATGGCAAGATGCTTACGTCTTTGAATTTCGGTCCGCATCACCCTGCATTCCTGACGGCCCCCCAGGACCCTACTTCAACCTCTTGTCGCTGTTAAGGAAGTCCCCTCAGCACCTCGGTTTCCCCAGTACCAAGGATGGCGAGGGGTTGGGGTTTAATGTGAGGGGGGCTTTTTTTCTCTAAGAAGGTATCCCCCTCTTCAGTTTACTTTCGGCCCCCCCAGTAATTTGACTTGCGAAACAGTACTATTCCAAGCTCACGAACAATAAGGATGTACGCCTAATATGAAGATGTCCAGACCCTAACCCCCTGGGAGGCCTGTCAAATGTCCAATTACATGTTTGGATTGTAGAAATACTGTCCCCACCACAACCCAACTTCGTAAGACTACCTACGTTAGTTGTATCGCATGCCGAATAACGATGTTTTTTCATTGTTTCACACAGAAAAAAGAGATAAATGAGATGTTGTAAGTATGCTAGTCCTAGCGTACCGTCCTGTAGTGGATTTTCACCAGTTTGTGATACTGAAACGCAGATTTTGGACAAGTCTTTCTTAGGGTGCATCCCCCCCCTTTTATGGAGTAAGCACTACGATGGAGGTTGCTCGTAGCACGTCACGGTCTACGTGTCCCCCCCGCCTAGAACGTCAGACGTGTCCTCACTTGGGCTCTTAGACCGTGCCCGAGGACACGTGCGGATTACAGTCTTCCATGTGGACCGTGCTTGGTTCATCGTTGCTGCGGCGGGTGGATGTCAGGCCCGAACCCCGGAAAGAGTGGGGTCGTTTTTGGGGTGGTTCATAAAATGCAGAGTGTCCATTTTGACCTGCCCCGGGACAGATCGGGACTTCGACAGGGAAGAAGTTTCCAGATAGTCGGGAGCGTAGTGGTGGGGTTCTATGGGGGGATTTTCTTTCCTATATAGTTCCTCTCTTCGTTTCCCCAGATCTTTTCCCCCCGCCCCAAGGCTTTTACATTAGAGCTCGAATATCTTTCCTCGTTTAACCGCGTCCCTCCCTTTTCCTTATATGAATACTTCGCAGGCTTCGTTTTTTCAATGCCGAGAAGAGCCTTCCCCCATATCCCCCAGTTATTCGACTTCTTTCTTCCATGCATTTTTGCTGACTGACCGGAAAGGATAGATTTCCCACCTTACATTGGTTTTGCTTCATTCCCTTTCGCATTTTCCACCAGAGTTTACCTACTACAACATCGGCCGGGAAGTCGGCCTTCGGGTAAACGACTCGACTCTTCCTAACTACATTTCTGGCAATGTTGCCACTTTTTGTTCATGCCTAATCTTCGATAATTGCCAATTCTACATCAGAGAATGATTAGTCAAGCGGTTCCCGAAATGTATTGTCGCGGCGCAGGCCCCCCCATCGCCGGTGCACGTCCACAGAACTTTTTGACTGTGAAGTGATTTGGCTCTATTCTCACGCGCCCGGTGGCTGGGCCCTTCCCCCTGAACCATTTCCCCCCGAAGGGCGTCCTGCGACCTCTTAGCCAAAGGCCCCCCAAGAGAAAGAACCGAAGATTCACATCAACTTCGCTGATTCACATTTATTGTCTTTTTTTCGTCCAACGCGCATAACCCGCACTTCTCCGTAAAATCACGTAATTAGGGTCAGGCCCCCTCACCCCAAAAGTAAAAAGTTTAAAGGCCACTCTGTCCCTTTTTCATTTGCGGTAACCACGGCGTAGTGTGAACCCTCGTGGCTCGCCCTTTCTCCTAGTCCCCGTTTGCGAAGATATCCCCCCCTAATCTAGTGCCCTCGTCCTGCTTTGAAAATTACCCGGGAACCCCCCTTTTTCTTTTCTCTAACATACCTTGTTTTTTTTTTTACTAAGCCGCTGGAGTCGGATATATTTGAAAAGAGTTCATTTTTTCTTTGATGGGATGTTTGTCAAGCAACCACGGTTTCTTTGCTTCAGGATGTTTATAATATGTGTAAATGGAATGGTATGGATCCTTTTTTCTTTCCTCCTTTCCTTTGGCTTTCCGCGATGTGCTCTTGACTTCTTTTCTTCTCTCCTTACTGGTTTTCCAATGCCTTGCCCCTGATCGCCGTGTATGCGCCAAAGTGGCCGTTTTCATCCGGTGGAGTTTTTTTTTTTTTGCCTCATGTGGGGTCGGGGCACCCCTTTTTTTTTTTGTGAATTTTCCAGTGATGGGTTTGTTTTTATTCACACGAACTGTTGATTAACCTTCCTGCTGAACAGCCTCCTACAGATTCTTTTTCCCCACCGCCAAGTCACTGCTGGACTCCTGGACTTCCCCCCATCCAACTAGAAAAGCCCCGTTGTGGTAAGTTTTTTTATGGTTACCAGCTCCGACCTTATCTCCGGTTGTCAGATTGTAAGTTGACTGGCCCTTCATTTAACCAATGTTAGGAGTTTTTTATCGTTATAGAATTACTTTGTCTTGCGCGGAGGCCCAGACTTCTGCGACGCGCTTCTTCTTCCTTAATGGTCGAACCTCCGGGATGAGGAGTTTCGAATGGGGGTGGTCTATCCCCCAATTCCCCCCCACTTTCTGTCGATTGACTTTCTTCGAAGTTGATGCGCGGTCTTCCTCAATAGTCCAATTTTTTTTTTATTTTCGGCCCTTTCTCGAGACTTTTAAGACTAGAGTCCCCGTGAGGGAGGGAAATTCTATGCCTCTAGTTGCCTCCGTCTGTGTGCGCATACTTGCTTCTTCTCGTGGAATATTCTTCTAAAGGGGTTCGATTGTGGGGGGTGTATTTGTTTCGCTTCCGTCCCCATTTCTTTTACGTACTTTCGGAGTTTTCGGCAACTCTGATTATCCCGTTACTATTGTCCAGATTCATTCAATCCCCATTCATTTCCCCGAGAGGTTGCTCTTCCTTTTTCCTCTTGGATCCGGTCGCGATCCCATTCCTATTCTTCAGTTAGAGAGCGCGAATTTGTTGTGTCTCTTTTTTGGTTCAGATACTTTCGCTTTTTCCCTTGCCTTGCTCGCATTGATCTAGGAGATGTCCCTTCGAAGTCGAGTTCTCTTACTTTTTCTTTAGTTCAACCAGGCCTCGGATACCTGCGATCCCCTCCTACCCAGTGTTTTCCAGTTCCTTCCCTGAAATGAAAACGACACCAGAGAGTAGTCGCCTTTTGCCGCTGAAACGAATGATCGTTTCATCCACTTCGATGTATCCCCCCCCATCAGTACCTGAGTCTTAACTCTTAAATTTCTCCTTCGAGTTCGATTTGAGATATAATCTTCCCCCAGCAGCCCTCCCCTTCCGGAGGATTTGTCCCATGTTATGCTTTAGATTTGGTAGCTTTTTTTGCTTTTTCCCTTTCCCCTTTTAGGCAACGAAAAGAATTCCATTTTGACCGTATTTTGCCAGTTCAGCTATCTGTCCCCCGCCTACGTTGGCAATCTCCCCGTCTTTCACCCTTTTGTAAGAGCAAGCGGATCTTATGACAAAGTAACCGGCCCCTCTCTTATCTGCTGGATTTGACCCTGCGTTCTCCAGTAATGGCACTCTAGAAGCTCCCTTGCCGTCCAGAGGTGAATCTTTTTTCTAACTGCACTAGTGAGCCCTCCCGGCCTACCTTCCCCCCCCCTGGACATCCTTTTGGATGCCCAGATGCCTTCCGCTTTTTGAAGTTCTCCCCCCCCCTCCTGATGTAACCCCCCTAGTGCAAGGTATGCTCTGCGTACCGAAAATGACTCCTTGTCTCGGCTGTCCGCTTCTTCTTTTTCTTACTTCTTTAATACTCCGCTTGTGTTGTTGTCTAGATTGTATTATGCCCCAAGACTTGAACCCGATAAACACCCGTTTCCTCCCGTCCCCCGACCGCTTCCCAGGCACGTATCTTATAAGCTAGGATGAGTATGTTGCTCTTCATCCGGTACTGCCGGGCCGTCGAGAGCTCCATAGTACGGAGGTTACAAGGTTCGGTGGTCGTCTTCTCCTGACTTTTAACGAGCTACCCTGATGAGTTCGAGGTGACTTCTAGGGAAGAGTTCTCACCCCTAATCCGCAAATGCTCCATCTTCGCATCGCGTGGTCGCGAGAACGTTTGTCCTCTGTCCTTGGCCCTGGCACTGGCAGTACATCTCCTACTTGACCACTTCACGGTGAACTGTTGGTGACCTTTTGGACCTAGATTATATCATATCGTTTTCGCCGACCCAAGTCCCCGCCATTACCGAAATCGGTCTCCCACCTACTACCTCCCCATGCCCTCGCTCGCGGCGATCCACGAAGAAAATATCACCCATTTTCATTGGTCTCCCTTTTCTCCGGATCAGTTCGATCCTACGCTTGGGAAATTGTAGTATTCCAGAGGTTCTGGGACGGGGAACTCTCTTCCCGTGTCAAGAGATATTCCTTGCCCCCTGGGAAAACTGTTCAATCGTTCTGCGGTTCTTCGCATTTCGCGCACTGGACTTGGGATCTAGTGTCATTCACTAGACCGGGCTTGACCCTGCTTGCGCAGGGCCTTTCGCTTTCCCTTTGCTCACGGACTTAGCTCCACCAGAGCCAGTGAAAAGTTCACTCCCACTTTAACCTTGACCTGCCTCCCGCGTCGAGTTGCCCCCGAGCCACGAGATTTGTGGACTGACGGCTGTTTGCTCTCATCTTAAAGGCCTTTTCAGGTAACATTCTTTGCATCTCACGTGCCGCGACCCCTTGAGGTGAAGCAAGGGATATCCCGCTCCGCTTCTCCCCAACTGTCAAACGCAAAAGTGCTTGGACAGGAGGGTCTTAAGTAATATGTTCCTAGTACCCGAGCCCCACTTCTCCGTTAAACGGGCCGCCTCTAAGGAATAGAAACGAACAATGGCCTCCCTATTCGGAAGTTTTTTTAGCGGGAACCTTTCATCCGATCTTTGCTTTGTCATTTTCTCGTTGTTGCTCGAAGTCTAGGACGCATTCCCCCTCCCCCCACGTCCTCACGACTATGTATTGGTAAGCCCCCCCCCAAGCGCAGGGACAGCCCGTAGACCCTGTCCAGCTTTCAGTGTCGAGGCGCTCACCATCATTCCTTTCAGGGGGGGGGAGGAGGCGCGGCGGCCTGTTCCCAAGGACCACTTAGATCCCGCCAGACCAGAAGCCACAGTTTCCGGAGGGTGTTTGAGGAGAGCGGAATCTGAGACGAGAAAAATTAAGGACCTTTCGGTCTCGTAGTCCAGGGATTTTCTGGTTTTTTATGGTTTGGATACAAATTCTGACTGCGAGTTTGGTTTTCTGTTTTTGAACCGCATTCTTGAGGCGCCCCTGGGCGTTGCATCGCGTTTCAAGGCGTGCCAACACACCAGCGTTTTACCCAGGCCATTTCCCCCGCACCACAAAAAGGTGATACACGACGTCTCCGCCGATAGTGGAAGTTTACCGATAAGTTTTTTTTCTCCCAGACCGCACCACCAAAAAAAATCCCAGTTACCCCCAACACGTTGCTGGTAATGCCTAAGACGAGCCCGAACTTGCACAGAGAGCCGAGCGACGGGGCGCATGCTTTTGTGCGCGCTCCTACCCTAACGCGGCAAGTCGATAAAGTAGGTCCCCACTCTAGTTCGGTTTTTTTGAAGAGCACGATTCAGCCCCGGGTTTTGACTCACATTAGAGGGGATTGGCCGGGTAATAGTAATTTGCCCGCTAGATCCCGGTGCGCGAGTTTGGAGTTGAGGCGCACACGGTTATTTCGGAACGTCCGTATTTCAAAAGGTCATTGGTATTCCGGGCGAGGATATCCGACTCTCGGGAATGGCAAATATGTCTCCTTTTCCGAAACCCCCTTTCATTGGGTTTCAAGAGAACTCTTCTCGGCGTTCGGCGTAGAGTGTTACCACGTATGTCGCGTAGAACAGGAGGTCTTTCATTGCTCTCCGGCGCTGGTGCGACCATTAGGTGGGTACATAGAGGTAACGTTTATGGGGGCAGTCTGACTTTGCCCATTCAGCGTGACAAGAGTGGCCTTCCCCCCTGCTTTATTCAGCAGCCTCTTTTTGTGACGCGGTTGGCAGAACCTATGAGCACAGAACGTAAGCTTCCATTTGCCTTAATGCGTCTGATGCCCCTCTCGCTGCTCGGCCTGCAGCACGACGCTCGCGGGACTCCACTTTGTTCTTTACCAAAAGTGCCCCGACTTCCCGCTACTCCTCCTTCCTACCTGCAAGCTACGATCTTCTTGCCCCCTTTCCATGAGGGCCAACCGCCGTTAGGGTGATAATGTCATCTGTCCCCGTCCCCAAACAAGGTAGAGTATTTCGGCAGCATGATACGCTCCTGTACCCTTCGCACAAAACCCTACCGTATCGAACAAGGAAGGCAGCTCAACGTCGTAAGGTTGCCTGCTTCCCCCGTCAAATATTTCTCTTAAGGGAATTTAGGATGTGGTCCTCCGCCCCGGTGACGTGACCTTCAAACCTTTTTCGAGGTTTGATCGCTCCACGGTTTTTTGTTTTTCATGTTTTTTTGCCCCACCGCTCCCCACATCTCACAATTGCTTTCCCCCCATCCTCCCCCTCTCCGGCACTTTTTTGACTGGAGGAGTTATCTTACATGCTCTCCGCCCCGGCGGTGCCTTCCCGCGTGCTGTTTTCGCGACCTCCATATCCTCCTCAATGCCCCGGTTGGATCCTTTTCCCTCGGAGAGGCAGCGAAGGATTTTCTCAGTGGTCGTCTGTTCTGCCATGTACGAGCGTCGTCCTGTGTAAGTGACGGAAGTGTTTTGCGGTTTTTTCCCACGTTCCGCCCCCGGCAGTAAGTACCTTTGAGATCCGTCCACGAGGCGAACCGAGACAACGTTTTCGCGGTAGTTCGGGGCTTCCTGTCGCCAAAAGTAGTGTATTTTCTTTTTCCCAGCAGCGTGATTTGAGAACGACAGTTCTTCCACCAGCTTTTCCCTGTCCCGCAATTCTCATTTTTTCCGGGGACTGCGGTTTTCCCCCATGACAAAGCCGTTCTCTCCGTTTTTTATCGGTCCTTGATCGTCTTTGATCAAAAAATCCCCTCTTTTCATCTCCGTTTTTTTTGTAGTAGTATTGTTTGTCACAACCATAGTGGCTATAGTGAAAGCGAGTTAGGGTCTTTCCCTCGTACCTCCCCGGTGTGCTTTGGACAGATAGTGAGAGTTTTCGGTATCTGTCTCTTTAAATCTTTTCGCGGGTACGATGTTTTCCAACATTAAGCTTTAAGGGTTTCCTTAGCCGACCCACGAATAAAGCTCCCCCCTTGGCTTGTCTTGAGAGTTGACTGTTTCACTGAGTGTCCCGACCAGGCCCCTTTTTGGGGGGTGGTTCCGGTTCACCGAGTCTATCCTTGCCGAGTGGCGACAGGGTATGAGGGTAGTATTTGCGCATCCAAGGATGAAAAGATTTTACCTTTCTCTTGTCGCTTTCCCTCTCACTATTCTTTGTTCTCTTCTCGACGCCTGACGAGGTGCCTACCAACCAAATAAAGAGCACCCCATATTTTCCTTATATTATTTTCCCTATAGATCGTATAGATCATGTCTTCGTTCTATCACTGCTATGCCCCAGTCCTTGCACCTTCCCATCCTTCTCCTCTTGATGTTTCGTTGCCCCCCCGTGAGGATTCCCCCAGATCTGATTTGATGACATATCTTCGACGTGGTGTGCGTCGGCCGGTTCCGGTACGCCTTCACCTCGCTCCGATTTTTTCCCTCTTCCCCCCCGTATGAGACAGTCGGCATGAACTCAGTTTGTTCAGTTTTCCCGCTAGTGATAGGTCCCTCGAGAAGCATTTTTCTCGAGGTCTCCCAACGGTAACTGAATTTAAAGGACTTGTAGTATCCTATTGGTCGCTCATACGTCTGAAGGGCATGACGCACGACTTGATTTTTGATTTATTTTTCTTGCGATTCCTGGTGGTGTATCCATTTATTACCACCAGACCCAGCCATTTTCCGGTTGTGCTTCCTCCCCCGACTTCTTGGCCCCCTTCCGCCTTTTATCCCGTCCCCCCCACACCCACATCGTCATTTATGATAATCTTCAGCTTATCACATCAGATGTACGCCCGGTTAGGCAACTGCAGACTTCCACGGTCTAATTAGTGGAGTCCGGTTCGTACCACAGCCGACTTCTTTCTTCCCAGGAAAGATTTGTTATTCCGTCTGTTTTTTTCCCCGACTACATGTTCTTGCGCCTCCACTGACCATTCCCCCATCTAAGTAGCCCGGTGGAAAACCATTTAGTGGCCTATACCGCCCCCCATTTTGATACGCGTCACAGATCCCACCCAGTTTTTTCACCCACCCCATCCGCATATCCTTTGATTGCTTTTAGTCCTCCTTCCACAACCCCTCCCACAGTGTACGGGCGCGACCACGCTCGCACTTATCAAGAGTGAAGTTCGACCTCCACCTGCCCCATTTGAGGTTTTTGCCATCCTAGCTTTCTTTGACTGGTAGTGACTGTTAATACTCGCACTATTATCCGAGTTTAAGTGAGAAGCGGTCGGCCTGTTCCCTCAGACACCCACTCCTGGCAACTGGGGCGGCTTACGACACGGTTGTTTATCCATATGCATAGTTTTTTACCAATTTTTTCGATGTTGTTGCCCCAACCCCTAAGGGTATCTCCTTTGTTTCTTGGACCGAGTTGCTTTGAGTGCCAACGTTTTCAGCCTGGTGCTCTTGGCCCAGCCCGCGGCGGGTTCGGCCTTTCCAACAGTGGCCCCGAGTTCTTTTTGCGGTAAGAGGAGAGCAAGTAAAGTTTCGGAATCTCATCCGTTTCCGGCATCTTGTTTTCCTCAATTTTTGTTGCTCGTTTTTTGAGTGATGCTCAAATCCCTTATTCCCGGTTGCTTCTTTTTTTTTTTACGCGAAGTTACATTCTGCCTCGCACTTTTCTCTCTGCTTTTTGCAGTACCTCTTTAATTATCCTCTCTCCAATATCCTTTTTACCTTACAACCAGACCTTTGCCAACCGAAAATGCGGGCATGCCTTGGATCAGACAAAACCCAGTACAGAACACTCCCCCCCATTCCCCGTTCCCCCTACGACCCTATCCGTCCTCTCCTAGCGTCCACCCTTAGTTCCTTCCCCTAAGTTTTTCAGCAGTTCCTGATGCTACCCCCGACAACCCCCCGACCATTCTTTTCTGTTTTCCTCCGGACCCGCCCCTGTTCGTGCTCCTTTTTGTTTCCTTCTTTCAGTGCCGAAGAAGCGCGTCTTTACTTTCTGCTATTTATTTTGCGCTCCGTTGACCTACTTGTTTCCTCCTTACCGGGTTGGGCAATGATCCGCGAGTCTTGACTATCAGTTGCTCGCTCATGGCTATTTTCTCTTTCTTTATAATGTATCCAATCGTTACTCTGCACCCGGCGTAAGGGTTTTTTCCCCTTTTCTTTTAGTCACGTGAGTCCACTTACTCAGCCAGCAGCCTCCCGATTCGGCTGTGCCCCCTTTATCCTCCCCGGAACTTTTCCTTTTCTGTACTCTGCTTCCCTCCTGGTTGCTAGCGGACCTCCCTAATCGCCTGCCGTTCCGGCCTATTTTCGTGTGCCCGTTGCGAGTTATGTCATCCTGCTACCCCTCACAGTTTTGCCCTATATTGCCAAAAAGGCTTCCCTAGCTTTACCGCCGCTCTGTTTCCGTCCTTGTCACCTGTTTTTCCTGACACTGTGCTTTGTCTTTCAGAAGTTTCATGAGCGGCCTGACTGACTTCTCACCTCTCCCTGTCCTGTCCACCCTCGGTTCTATCTCCCAGCTTAAGCGGATAGTTGTGTGACATCTTTGCGTGTTAGAAGCTTTACGCCTTTGAATTCCGCTTCGCACTCTTGGTTGGTAGTTTGTCGCTCTTCTGTTCGTTTCGTGAATCTTCAGTCCCGCCTTCTTTCCCCTCCCAGATTCCGTAATAGATGGTTACCTGGATCTTCAACGTTGTGCGTTCTTCTTCCTCTTCGTTAGCACGGCCCTCAGACCCCCGACTACCTTTTCCCCCCTGTAATACCCCTCTAGCCCCTCCTATCCGTGTTGTCCTTTCTGCTTTCCCTTCTTCTTTTTTTCCCTCCTCTTTTTTTTCTCTCCCGCTTTCCCCTTCTTCCTCCCTTCAAATCTCCCGTTTTTTTCCTTTATCGTTTTCCCCCTATCCACGTTTGTGCTTGTCTTATATTATCTGCAACCCTTACCGATTGCCTTTACTCTTCCCATTCAGAATACTTCTTCTGTTCATCCTTCCTTAGGAGTTGATTTTCTCTCCTGCACGCGCTCTCCTTCAGGTCGGTAGCCCTTCTTTTGGTTTTACTTTCCTTAGTTACCCTGACGCGGCGACTCTTCGCGGACTGACCTTTCTCTCTCATTTTGACCGCCCAGCCAGACGCACAGCCCTCTATGTCGTTTCAGCTCTTGCGGTAACTTTTATACTCAAGCACGTGCCTGTTTTTTTTTCTTTCCCATTTCCGACAGTTTTGTTGTCATCCTATAGAAGTTGAAGTAAAGCTGGACCACTTCCCAGCAGACCTCGACTCACCATCCCCGACCCTCTTTTCAGACGCGAGATAGCAGCCTCCCTCGACAAGCACACTCGCCCCCACGCTCCCCCATATTGTGAGTTTGTTTGTTCTCACGTCGCACATCCACTCGCAGAGACTCGCCGTTTTTTTGCTCCCCCCCCCCTCCCATGATATGTTACCCCCCCGCGTAGAGCTCCCTTTTCTCCTCCAGGTGTTCCTGTAAAGCGTGTCTCCCCCCAGATGTTTCAGTCGGCCTACCCGCGTGTGTCCTTTCTACAACGTCCTCCCTTTTCGCCTTTAAATGCCACCTCCTTTCTTTAGTTTCTACCCCCCCGACGCGTCCCGCACCACGGCGCGATTTCTCCCCTGCTTCCGTTTTTTCAGATTTTTATTTTGTAACCACTCTCGATCTGTTGTACTTCTTTTTTTTTTGAGTTGTTTTTTTTTGGCCAGCGTTCCCGATCCCAGTCTACCCCCAAGCTCTTTCGCGATGCACAGTTGTCTTTCATGTGGTTGTCTCATCCGACCCCCCACTCTTTTTTTGCCCGTTTTTTTCTTGGGTGTCTATCCCCCTTATTCAGTTTGCATATCTGTTCGACTATTTTCCAACCCCGCATAGGCCCACCAGCGCCCCCTCCCTCGTTCATCGTTTCTTCTTCCCGACGGAGATCCAGTTATGTCTAAGTATTTTTGGCTCCTTTTGTTTTTTGTGCCTTCCCTTCCATTTTCTTTTTTGGGTGGTGTGGTTCGGTTTACAAGGGGGTCTCCTTCCCATGACGATTTCCTCTCTGTATGCAACAAGATTTTCTGCGTCTAACTGATTTTCTGATTCTGTAGCTGGTCGTTTACCCTTGTGTGTTGGCCCGTTTTGTACTCCTTTTCCTCCCCTCATTTTATTAACTAAACTTAAGGCTTTCTTTCCCCACTTTTAATCCTTCCTTTCTTTTGTTTTCTCAGAGACTGCCGTTCCCGAGGAATCCCTCCTGAACTTATACTTATTCGGGTCGCCAGATTTTGAGTGGTAGCACTAATCCTTCTTTGTCTTCTACTCCCTTCCCTGACCCGTAGTTCCCGAAAGAAAACTCCTTGTCCCATTTTCCCCTCCCCTCCAGCATGGTAGCTTGTTTTCTTTTTTCTTCCTGTTTTCTTGCCTTGTTTTTTTTCCCTTGAGTCACTGCGCCCCAACTCCATATAGCATTACTTTTTTAGGTTATCACTTTCTTTCAGGTTTTCTCTCCCTATTTACTTTTTTAGGCTTTGCCCCACTATGGTTCGGATTTTTTCAGTCCCTCACCGCCCGCTCGCTGTTCGCAAGACGCTCCGAAGGAAGTTGGCCTAGTGGAATACTTATACTACCCCTTCCCTCGCAGGGCATATCATAGCATTTGATTTTTTTTCCGGTCCAATTTTTTTCATGGTTACTTCCTTTTTACGTGAGTCTGCGGTATTTGTTCCGAGTCCTGCTTCCCCCGGCGGGTGCGGTAGTATAGGACTTTTTTAAGTCATCCCTCTAGTATTCCATCCCCGTGCTCCCGCCCCATGCCTTCTTGGCCTCCCTGTTCCCGCGCTGAGCGAGAGTGGACGCGCTCTTTTGGCTGCCTTCCCATGTTTTTCCTGCGAAGCAAGAAGGTCTCAGTTATTACACGGTTCGCAAGGGCCCGGCCTTTTATTGAGTTTGATTACTCCCGACAGTATCCTTTCTGTCGGGTCCCATTTTTTTGGGCTCTACACCAGACCAGAACTCGATCCTGATGGAAGCCAGAGTAAGGAAGATCTACCAATCCTCGAGCTGACTTCCTTTGGCTTAAGCTGATGAGAAATCTACCCCTCCCCCCCCATTGGTCCGTCGAGGTACGGCTGGGGTTAAGAGTTACCCGGAGGGAGATCAGAAGAGTCGTCGAGGCCGGAACTTCCTCCCCATGCTCTCCCTCTCCATCGTTTTTTCCGCTTGACGCCCTGCTCACAAACTCTTTCAGCTCCCGTACCCCAGGGAAACGCCTCGCTTCGCCAGCAGCCTTACGTTAAGAAAGAGAAGCCGCCGAGTCAGTACCCCTGATCTCCCTTTCTCTTCTCTGGAGTGTCGCGGCATACTGACAAGGATAAACGTCTTTCCTTCCAAATCCCAACTAAGGAAACGGGGTTCAGGAATTGTTGCTTTCTTCCACGCACGCGGAAAGCCTCTTGCCCCCCTCCTTGGCCCCCCCCCCTATTCCTTCCGTGTGGTAGCGTTTACCTCGTTTTTTTTTCGTTCCCTGGACTTACGAAGTTGTCTTTGGAAAGGTTCAGATACCATCGTCTTCGGTTTTTCTCGGGCTGCTATTCTTTTTCCCTCTTTTTCTTACCCGTTGAATTAGAGCTGGTGACCCCATTTCCATGTCCCCATCAACCTCCAAGGTTGCTCCACCTCCATCTGTCTCCCCCCTATCATGTCGTGCTAAGCATCTCACGGTCTGTCTTAGATTAACCGCCCCAGAAAGAACCTTTGCACTTCCCTCTTCCTACCCGACACACTCCGGAGAGGCCTTACGAACAGCCCCATCGCGTCCAGAAAGAGTCACCTAAGAAGAATGAACATCTCTAGGGGAGCAGGCCCCGTGCCTCCATCTCCATGTGCCACACCCCCTTTCGAGACCACAATTTTACACAGAAGTTACGTTTCACCGTGTGGGCCTGGAAAAGACATTCCCTTTCGCACCTGTACCTTGTTCACAAAACACCCCAAAACAACCCCTCATTCAAAAAACACCAAATCCAACCCCCCACCATCACCCCCACATCACACCCCAACCACCCCATAACTTTCGGTTCCCCCCACGACCGGGGTTGTTGGGGATTCCGTGGGGCTGGTGGGAACGGTTCCCCCCCTTTTCGTCGTTCCGGATTGACCCCTGGTTTTGGGGTGTCGATAAGCAGGGACTCCCAAAGGATCCCCCGCGGAGAGGAATGTCTCTCCTTGGGACAGGTTTGGTATCTTCTGTTCCCCCCTCTCCTTTCTTCGGCTCTCTCTTCCCGACGCCAATTCTTAGTTTAATATCCTTAGAGCTGACCCTTCATTTCTTAGAAGCTTTTCTCTCTTGTGGTTTTTAACCCTCTTGTTTTCACCTATCCTCCAATTATGGGCACGATTGCAAAGGCGCATGAACTATTCCCGCTGCGCATACAGCATTGTTCCTCCTGCCGGTCTGTCTTTCTACGTCGACTTCTTTTTGAAGGTGGTTGAGCAAATTTCCCCCGAACCGTGTATGAGGTCTTCCTTCTGCTTTCAGCCTGTCGTTACTTAGGAGATGAAGGGAATGATACACCCCTTCTTGAGTGGTTCTACTGCTTGTATGTGTGCCTAAAAGTGACCTCGTCCCACCTTTCTGCGCCTCCCCCTCCACCCTACTTCAATTGAGCGATTTTTGTTCCTTGCTTAAAAGTCCCTTACATTCGCGACAGACCCTTCCTAGGACAGTACTTTATTCTCTCCTGTCTTTCCGCGCCGAACTCTTGACTCCTAAGAGTTAATAAGTTTCCCTTCCCTTGGTCCATTTCACCTGTTCCCTTCTTCCCCCCTCTTCCCCTTCAAGCTTGACACGTAAATACGGCGTCCAGGTATTTACATTGCCTCTTCTTTTCCTGTAAGTTTCCCTGTCTTCGCCCCCTCCCCTTAAAGGTAATAGACTGAACCCAACTCTCCATCCTGTTTGGTACGACATTAAATAAACTTGTGGATCTGGCCTTTGTCTTTTTTTTTTTCCCTCCCAATTTTCTTTTTGTATGCATTGGCTGAAGTGCTAATGGCCGCACAGCCCCGCTCAGCTTTTTCCTAGCTTTCTACGCGCGTCCGGTCCTTCCCCCTGCGCCCAGTGGGTGCGCAGCCACCGGTTCCGGATACCGGACTTGCGGAGTCTTCTGTTCAAGTGTTGAGGTTCCCTGGGCTGTCTGCCTTCACGGCTCGCCTTGACTTCTCTCGGTGGTGTTTTACAAAGTTTAGTGTTCTTATGCATTTTTGGTTAGTTTTGCATGCAGCCCTTTTCCATTCCGCCCCTTCTCTCCTCCCATGTTCAACTCAGGATACCTCGCCCTCTTTGCTGTCGTATGTTATGTGCTTTCCCCCGAAGAGACCTAGGCTTTTCGGATTTTTGCCAGCAGCCTTACTCCTCTCATTTCGTTCCTTTTTTTTTCTTCCCCCTCCTACCTTCTTGCCCGGAGTTTTTTTTATTCCCGGGTTGTTGCGTCGGGGCGGAACTATGCAGTGAATTTTCAGTACTTGCCTCCCCTTAGTCTACTCATCAGTTGTTGCGTCTTTCGTTCTCTAGTTGTCAATAATATTTCTTCCATGCATTCCCCAGAGAGGGCATTTTTGCCCATAGACAAAGTTTTACATCATGCGGAGGTGCACGTTTCTTTTTTCCGACGGCTCTATATTCACCGCGTTGAAATAAAACTCTCTTGTTTCCTTTTGACCAGACCCAGTCCCTTCCTCCTTCTTGGCGCTTTCTCCGAGTTGCGTTTTAAATGCGGAAATCGACGGTCTGAGCGAGGTCCTTTACCCCTCCACGAATCCTTGTCGTCATTTCACCTAAGTTCATCTGCTGACTCATGGCGCATATACCCCCCAAAGCTATCCCTTGGACAGAATTGTTTTTTTTCAGGATCCGATTTGTTCCTTGAGCCCCAGCGATGCCGGTGTCCTCTCCATAGAACTGATATCGCTTCATTACCTTAGGGTTCTGGTCTTCCCATGCAGACAGTGCAATGTACCCGGGTCCGATTCACTGCTCTGTTTTGTTTCTAGCTTTTCTTCCCTTGAGTGAGGATTTTAGATGCCCCCCCTCGACGTTTTTGGCTTCCTGGCCGGTTGTAACATTCACTCCTAACTAAAGAGGAGGACTAGGCCGCATTACCTTTTACTTTAATCTCCCAAGTCAGACGTTGTGCCAGGTTACTTTCTCTGCGGTAGCGTCTGAACAGCCGCTCTTAGACACCGACTCTAGATGGGCAGACGATTATTTTTTTTCGAAACCCTTCCCGACTTGGACGCAAGTGAGCACGCTTGAGCATGAGGGTTGTGCGCCTTCAGGTTGGTTCCTTTTCGGAAGGATCTCAAAGTTCCCCTTGTCTCTGTCGGCCCTTCCGTTCCTTTTAAGTTCAAATCACCCCTGCAGCGCCGTTTCTCAGGCCCCCCCATTCTGCCATATTGCGCGCACGCCCTACCCTTTCCTGACCACCCTTCCGCACTGAGCACACGCGTGCTCTCCTTTCCCCCTGGCCGGCCTCCTTATAGCCAGTTAATAGGAGCGTTACAACCGGATCCTGGCGGTCTGTGAACCCACGATGAATAATTGACCCCGTAAGCTGGATCTTTACATTTCTCTCCGCCCCCGCCACTACTCTTCGTAACGCCGGCTGAGAGTTGAAATTCCGTAGAAAAAACCTGTTGTCTTCTGTTGGCTTTTTTGGTTGTCTTTTGTGGTGCGTAGGGTAATCCCTAGATTGGCGCCCCCGGTGTTCAAGGCTTAAGGACCCTTTGGTTCCTGTTCTCCCCGGTCTCTTGCTCCTTCTTGTGGGTCGGGTGTGTCACCCACAGGATGAGGGTTTCCGAGTGTGTAGCGTTTTGGAGCTGATCCGGATGCATGGGTTCGAGCTCTATTCTGTTTCTAGTGTTTTTTCACAGTTTTTCTTTTCCCAGTTGCTCTTTGTCTTTTTAGGAATATGTGCCCCCAGTTTTCACAGCGAGACTGTTTTGGTTTTTTTCTGAAAACGTGGCCGTACTTTTCATCCCTGGCACAGTGCATCTTTTATCATTTTTTTTTTTGCTATTATTGTTGGGTGGAACAATTCACTGGTGTTTTGTTGGAGTATTTAGATTTACCATAGTCCCGCGCCCCTGTCTTTAACATCTTCACTCGCTACTTGTAGACAACGCTTCATAATTATTGGGCCCGGTTATTTAATTCCCCTCCATCCACATGGTACATCAGTCCCCGTAGCCCTCGAAACTCCCCGGCGTAGTAGTCCGGGCTAGCCAGAAAGACCCCTACTACCCCTCAGGCTAGTGGACTTATTCCGCGTTCCTCTTGCTTTCCACCCCAGTCGGCGATGGTGGCTATTTTTTTTACGGCCTTGTTTCTGCTTGAGCATCCAGCCGCCTTTTCTGCGCCTTTTTCGTCTTCTTCTTCCCCTTGGTGAGGAAAATGAGGATAGGATTGTTTTGACTCCTTTCTGCCCCATCCGCCGTTGACTCTCTTTTTCTCTCGTTCTCGACCCCCCCTTCTCTCCATCTAAGTCTATCCACCCGGAGGGACATGTTTTTCCCCGAAGATTTTCGAGACCATTCTCTATGGATTAAGAGATCTTCTCTTTCGCAGTCATATTCTTTTTCCTTGCTTAGAGAAAAGTCCTGGCCTCGTTGGCCGGTGGCATTTGCGAACTAGGATAGGACTTCCATTTCTCTTCCCTTCTCTTTCTCACTGTGTGCGGTTATACCGCCCCGAGAGTGTACATATCATTTCTTCTGCTCTCCCGCATTCCTTCCTCCGCGTGAGCATCTGCGGTCCCATTCCACGGGTTTAGGTGACAGAAAGGTAGCGACGAGCAGGTTTTTTCCTGTCTCATAGGATTTACCGACATTACGAGGCCCCTTAAACGGTCAGCTCTTTCTGAGTACATTCGTTTTAATTTTTCCAGGGCAGCTGCAAGCTCTTCCAAAGATTAGTGACGTATCTATTCCCCTACTTATAGGTTCCACTTTGTCTTTTTTTTCTCTATAGAAGTAGAAATGTCCCTTGGGTAGAGTTTTTTATGATCTCCTCCCTTAATCTTAGGCCA
>Ga0179593_1407432_pt1 | contig 24010 bp, 31 predicted proteins | sample CZODoug2_1_08_16_FD_185931 | JGI IMG/M metagenome (GOLD analysis project Ga0179593, IMG submission 185931) | Vadose zone soil fungal communities from Angelo Coast Range Reserve, California, USA - CZODoug2_1_08_16fungal (PacBio error correction) | ecosystem: Environmental > Terrestrial > Soil >... | reverse complement strand
GGCCCTCTTCGCTTGGTTTGGCTGGTGGGGCGTGAGAATGACCCTCACTGGCCCGGTTGTTTGTTCTCCCATTCTTTTCTTTGGGTTGCTCCCTTCTGTGAGTTTTTTTTTACACTTTTTCATTCTGGGGTGGGACGTTCGAAGGTTTTTGGTTGGTTGTACTCCATCCCTTATCAACCCCCAAGGTCTCTTTCCTTCTTTCCCAGTTGTCCAAGGCTGCCCACCGTAATTTGAATTCCACTTTCCTCTTGTTTACCTTTTGGTTCCCCTCTTTCTGTTTTCTGCTTGCTTCCTGTGTCATGTTCTGTTGAACTTTTTTTTCCCTTTTTCTGCCCCCTAAACTTCTGGCACACCATCTTTACTGTCGTTATTTTTTTTGGTTGACCTTTCCCTTGCCACTAGTTTCGTCCGCGTTTTTGGGACAACACAACCTCGTTGTGTGTGACTTCCCTCCCCCCCCAAAATCCGAAATTGTTGCCTTTGGGTTTGATCACGGTGCTGTGTTTTTCCCGTCCAACCAAAAACTTTGCTGACAAAACCCCCCCCCCCCCCCCACCCCCCCCGTTTGCGTTATTTCCTTGTTTCCTTGAGTTGTTTTGTTAGGTCTGGTCGAAAACCCAAACCCCCCACCTTCCCGTTCCAACGCGGTGACATTGGGCGTTGAGTGAGTCTGTATTTCCCCCTCCCTTTCTTCCAACTTCCTTCCCCCCCACCCCACCTTTTTTGTGCCCCTAACCAGACCCCACCCCCCTCAACTTTTATCAGGTCGAAATTTTTGTTCCCCCCAACAAACTCGTTTTCCCAGGTCTTTTTTCTCTTTTTCCCCAATTTCCCGCGCCCGAGCCGTCAAACGTGTTTGGGTTTCTCCTCTTTTGGGCCCCCAAACCCAAAAGGCGCAAAGTCCCTTGTAAAACCCAATTTAAGTGTGGCAACTTCCTTTCCTTTGACCTTGTTTTCCCCCTTTTTTTTCATTTTTTAGATCGGGGGCACACAGAAGTGGGGTGCCTTGGTTTTTTTCCCCCCCCCCCTTTTGGTTTGTAAGGGTTGTCTACTTGTCAAATCTGCTTCTTCCTTGTCCGTTTTTTTTGATTACCTTTTCGTGCTGGCGGGTTGTTTCATATGGGTCCCTCCCCTGTTTTTTTCAAAGGGATAAATTCAGTTTTACACTTACAACCTCTCTCCTTTGAACAAAGTTTCCCCCCCTGCCCCCTCTGCAAGGATCTTTTTATTTGCCCCTTTTATGTAACCCCGGTTTTTAATTTTTTTTTTGGGTCGGTACGTCATGTGTTGAGGGTGTTTAACTCCTTTTTTCCCCCGTTGTTTGGCCAAACTTCGTTGTTTTGGTCCTCCGTGTTGGAGTTGTCGTAGGCTGTACGTATTTTTTTTCCCCCATAGGAGTTTCTTTCCCCTTTTTCTTTAAACTTCACTAGTTCTGGAAAAAAAAAAAAAAGGTTTTCCCTGGGGTCCTTGTTTGGTCTGCCCTTCGGTGTTGGAGGTCCCTTCCTGCGTTGATTTCGGAACCCTGGGTGCCGGGGTTGTTCTGTGTTACCTCTGTTTCATGTTCCCCTTTATCATTGACCACCAACCACGGGGTTTGGATGGTTTCTTGTTCCGTCCCTGGGTTTTGGAAGGGGTTTGGTTGCCGGGCGGGATTTCCCATTGACTGACCCCTTCCTCCACAAACACCCCATGCGGTTTGTCCCCCCCCAAAAAACCCCCACAAAAAAAAACAAAAAAAAAACACCCCCCCCCCCACACACCCCCCCCACAACCACACAAACCCAAAATTCCCCCCCCAACCCCACCCACCCAAAACAACAAAACACATGGGCTTTTGGTTGTTACCACTGGTTCACACAACGTTGGGACGGCCCTGTTTTTTTCCCCCCCCCTCCCTTCCTTTACTGGTAGGACCAACAACGTTGACCAAATTGCCTTTGGTTTGTTTGTTTCCCTTTGGTTTTGTCCATTTGAAGCAAGACACTGGCCCGAAAACCCACGGCTGTGTTTTTTTTTCTTGGTTTAATCTCACTTTTTCGGGGGTGAGGCAGCGCACAAACGTGGGACTGTTTTTTCATGATTGACTCTCTTACTTTTTTCATCCAACGGCTTCTTGTGGAAGCCTAAGTTGGCAACGTGCGGGGACCCTTTGTGATCAAGAAATTGGTTTTGTGGCGGGGTCTCCCCCCTCAGACGGCGTCCACATGCCAGCCCCACTGTGACTTTTCCGTAGTTTTTTTTGGCAGCCTTGACGGTGTGTCTTTTCCCCTGCCCCGCGGGCCGTGTTAAACCTTTTTTCCCCCCCTTTTCTGGGTGTTTTCTGAAGTTTTTTTTTTCACCCTCCCTTTCTTTTTTCTTTCCTTTTTCGTTTTGCCCCCCACTGGAAAAACATGTAACCGCATTTTATTTTTTTTTTTTTTTCCCCCCCCCCCAAACTTTTTCCCCCCCCCCCCCCGTTGTTCTGGACAACACGCCTACCCTTTTGTTTACTCTGTCAGCCTGGTCTTGTTTCCCCAAGTTACCACCAGGGGGTCCCCCCCCTTCTTTGTGGTCCCCCCCCACTTTTTGTTTAGTCGCAAAATAGTAACCCCCCCCAACAACGGTACAAAAGTTCTCTTTTTTAACCCTTCTTTTTCCAATCCCGTTTCATTCTTTTCCTTGTTTGTTTTTTTTTTCCTTTGGACCCCCCCAAAAGTGCCACCCAGCACCCCAAACACCTTCCCCCCCCCAACCCCCCCCCCCTTTCAAAAACAAAACGGTTTTCTTTGGGTTCCTTGTGCCTTGTTTTACCTCCTCTCGTTACACCTGGGGGTTTCCCCATTACCACCCACTGGATCAACATTTGTTTCCCCCCTTTTCTTTCTTGAGTTTCTTGGCTTTGTTTCACAAGAAGTGGTGTTTTACCTTTTTCTTCTCCCCCATAGATTTTCCTTAAAATTCTGTAGGTTTACTTAATAGTGGGCTTATCCCCCCCCCTATTGGCCGGTTGGGAATTTTTTTACGAAGGCCCGGGACTATCCCACCTTGCTTCCCCCCTCCCCCAAAAGGATGCTCGTTTTGGTATCCCCCTCATTTGCGGTAAAAAAAATGTGTGTACCACCCCCCCCCCCCCCTTCTTCTTGTAGGGGACGTGGATTTTCGTTTTGGGAATGCCCCTCTTGGTTTTCCCCTAATTTTTTTGAATGCCCCACCCTCAGGTTGTGAATTGGGACCCTATGGGACCCCTTCTTCTTAACCTCCTTTGTTTTGGGATTTCTGTCCCTAGGTCACGATGAAGTCCCCTTAGTCCTTTCTCTCTTGGTAGGGGGTTTGCTTTCTTGGGTTTACACCTTGTAACGTGTGTTTGAAAACCCTTTTTTTTTTTGATTTAGAGTGGTTTCCCTTTCCTGCAGATTCAGGCTGTTTGGGTGCAGGATTCTTTTTCTGTCCAAAAAAAAAACCCGTTTTGCCTTTTTTTTCCATGGTCCAACCTGTTAACTCCCCCCCTCCCCCCCCCGATCCCTTCCTTTTCTTGGGTGAAAAAATGGCGAACGCCACGTTTCAACATCTTTCCCCCCCCCCCCCCCCTCTCCCACGGTGGAAAAGAGTAATTTCCCGTGATGGTGAACCTGGGGACATTTTTGCTTCTTGGCCAAACTTTGTGCCAACCGGTTTGGCTCTTTTTTGCCCTCCACAATTAGGTGGAGATGGCGGGCGGGAGGAGGGTCCGTAGTTTAGATTCTCCTTTTTTTCCCGGGTCCAGCATTTCCCTTTTCTTTTCCCCTCTTCTGTGGCAAGACGGATTGCTTCCCGCTAACCTTTTTGACCGGTCCCCTTTTCACGTCTTGCAGATGTTAAGTTTTGTACTTCCCCTCCAGTTTTTAGGCAGGTGTGGTGCCCCCTCTTCCCTTTTTTCGGGTGCTGGTATGACGGGGACGTCGGGGATTCTACGGCTGTGACTAATTCTTTTGGTTTTTGGGGTTTTGGGGGTTACCGTTTATTGTGTCTTTTGCGGTGTGCCATGTTCTAAGTTTTCTGAGTGACGTTTGTGACCTTTATTTTCTTCCCCCTCGGTTTCTTTTGCTCCGCTCGGATGTGCCTTTTTGGGTACAACTTTACAAGGGGGTTTCCCCCCAACAGTGTCCTTTGCCCCAAGTCTGGCGAGCGGGGGCCTTCCCCTCCCTTTTGTTTTGACGGACTTCTGTTTGAAATGACAAAAATTTGACCTTGGACCCATTAAGTTTACCCTCTTCCTTTCAATTTGCGCTGCCCCGGATGGGTTTATCCAATCAGGTCCTTTAACAAAAAACCCCCTCCCTCCTCGGGTCCCCCGACACCCCCCCCCCCCCCCTTCCCCAACCTCTCTGACTTAACTTTTTTCCCTTTCCCCAGCTCAACCCTTGTTTTCAGACTAATTTTTTTTTGTTTCCCGGGACCAAGGTTTTTTGAAACCCAGTGGAAAATTTTTTCCTTTTCATTTCATGGTCCCCCCCCCCACCGTTACCCTAAAACATGTAGGAAAGTACACAACCTCCTTCGATTTTTCTACCTGTCCAATTCATCGTTAGGGTCTGTGTCTTAGGCATTGTATATTCGTTTTCGAACTGGGGAGGTTCTGGGTTGGTTGTCCCCCCTTTCCGTGCTTGCTCCCTCCCAAATTTTACTTGCTCCTCCGCCCCCCCCTTTCCCAGTGGCTGTTTTTTTTTTTTTTTCCCCCAACCCCCACTCCGTTTTCAGGGCATTTCTGTTCCTTTTAAAAAAAATTGTTCCTGTTTGTGAGCCCTTGGGCTTTTTTGGCGCTTTCTGGGCTCTGGTGGACTCCATTTCTTGGCTTTTTTCCCCTTCCCTCCCCCAAACCAAGTCACAAACCTACTTTTCTCTTGGATTTGTGTTTAGTTTGATAACCCGGTAAGGGTTGATGATTTTGGTTTCCACGGGGCCTATCCTTTGTTTTCCCTTTGGTTTTCCCCTCACAGCGCGATGTTTTACCCCACGGCCCCCTTCCCTTCCCACTTTCGTGCCAACAAAGGTTAACAGTGGACTGGGGATGTAAACTTTGATACAGTTCAACCCCCTGCTTCCTCCACCAATTACCACTACCTTGTTGTATAGGGACGTGCTAGGTACAATATTTTCCCCCCACCCCCCACCACAGCCGTTTTTTGACGGGTTTTTTAGCTGGTTGCTCTTTTTTTTCTTAAAAACCACCCCAGGCGTTTTTTTTTCCCAGTATTTCCCCCCCCCCCCCCTTCTTTGTTATTCCCTCAACCTCTTACTCTGTTAAGGGTTTCTTTTTTTCCCCCCCTCCCTCGTTTTTTTTTTGAAATCCCCAGTTCAATCTTTTTGTTTAAAACTAGGTCTGTCCGGCCTTTCCCCGTCTCCCCCCCCCCCCAAGAAAAGGGACGCACCGTTGTGCCCTTTTTTTTCGATGGTTTCTCAGAGGTTCCTAAAAGCCAATTGCCAATTCCTGGATTTGAGGTACTTTCACCTGTGCACCCTTTCCAATGGACCCCACGTCGCTTTTCCGAGGTTCCCCCTTTTTCCCCAAGGTTGGGGGGACCACCAGGATTGCGTGAAACAATACTCCAGGGGGTTCTCCTTTTTCCTCCCCTTTCTTCCCTCCTAAACTGCCTCTAATCAGGGTAAATTGTGTTTGTGCTTTTCCCCCCATTTGTTCCCCCCGCCCAACAAAAACCCAAAATTCGGAAACATTGCTTTTTTCCCCCCACCCCACACTTTTTTTTTTCCAAACAAAGTTCTAATTTTGATTTCTGTTGGGGGGTTGACCTTCCGTTGTTTGTCTTTGAGTTTGACATGTTTGGCAAGCTGTCTCCTTTCTTTCCTCTTTCCTTTATTTTACCCCCTTCTTAGTTTAAGATTTTGTGTCAATAAAAATGATTTCATTTTCCCCCTTTTTTTTCCTCCGGGGGAAAACAACACCCTCTGGTCTTGCTTGACCAACAGTGGTCCAAAAACCTCCCGACCAAACTTTTCTTCTTTCTCTCTTTGGAAGGATTTTTGTCCAATGTTGTTGTGATTTCTTTTTCTTGGGGGGGTTTTTGGGGGGACAACCACTTGAGTGTTTGAAAAACTTGCTTAGGATTTGATGCTTTTTACCTGCCTTTCCTTCTTGCTTGGATGGTTTTTCCCCTTTGGATTGAAGCCCGTTGTTTGCAAATGAGAAGTCCTTTTGCGATGATGAGTTTTCTTCGGGTTTTTGTTGCGCTTACGGTTCCCACCACGTGACACTTTTTTTCTTTCTTCCCCCAGAAGTCCTTTTTTCTTTTTTTCTTTTTACGGCGGGCAGGTTTTTTTTATCTTTTCGTTCCTTTTTTTTAGTTGTGGTTCCTCTTTCTGCTTTTTGGGTTTGGTTGGTGGTTGGTTGGATGGTTTGTAAAATTTTTTGGGGTCTTTCCGTTTTCTTTTTTATAGACTGTTTTTTCTTGTTTTTTTGTTTTGTTCCTTTGTTTGTTGGCTTGGTTTTGGTTGGTTTTTATGTTTGTCTTTTTTGGCATCGGAGTCCGTGTTCTTCGTCGTTTCGGAACTGGTCGTCGTGTTTTTTTGTGACGCGAACACCCCCCCACCTTTTTTGGTCCCTTCCCGGGCGTTTTTTTCGCAAGCGCGTGTGCTTGCCGCCACTTCGGGGGTCTCTGTTCCCAGAAGGTTTTTCTCCTTTTTCTTTTGTCACTTTTTCTTTTCCCGCCCTCTTCTGAAAAATTCCTCCAGGACCCCACTTCTTTTGTTTCCACGGCCATTGTTGGTCCAAAACCTGGACTTCCCTAACGGTCTCCTTTTCTCCCCCCCCCAAAAACCCCCCCCCCGGATAGCCTTTGCCAAGGGTGGGGGTGGTAGTTTCCCTCCCCCCCCTTTTGCCTTTGTTTTTTGGTCCTCGGGGGGCCCCAAACGTGGGACTTGTGCGCGCTTTTGTCTTTCCTTCCTTTTTTTCCAAGCCGTTGATCTATTGGTTTCAATTTGATTTATTGTCCCCACACTTTTTATTGAGGAGGAAAAAGCCGGCCCTTAGCAAGGGGTTTCCCAAATCCCCCCCCTCTATTGTACCCTCTCCCCTTTTCCCAACCAAAGGGGTGGAATTTGTTCGACGTGGGACGTCGTTGTCTTTTTTTCACCTCAGTTTAGCCGGATTAAGAATTGGATTCCCCAACAAAAATCCCCCCTTCCCCCCTCCCCTGCATTTTCTTTTTTTTAAATTTTGCCAACGGTTACTACAACATGTGCTGGGTTCTTTTTTGGGTGCGCTTTTTGGGGATTTTTTTTGGGTTTTTCGATGCTGGGGCCGGCGGTTTAACGGTGTGGCGATTTGTTCCCTTTTCCCATGGGCTTTTTTTTTGGGCTGTTTCGTGGGGTGTGTTGTTTTTTGACCCTGGGCCACGGGACGTGGGAAGGGGCCTTTTTTTTCCACATCAGGATCCCTTTTTTTTCTTTTCACTCCCTCCCCTCCACGGTACAACCGGCTTTCCGGCGTTTGTACTTTTCCATTTTTGTCTAGGAAAGGGCTTTGCTCCGTGTCAACAAGAACCACCCCCCAAATTAGGAGGCCCACTTTTTTTTTACCTCGGTTTTTCCCGTTGTTGTTTTTGACGTATCCAACCTTTCCCTTTTCATCCCCCCCCCCACTTTTTTGGGACCAAGCCACTGGTAACCCTCGTTTTGTTTTTCTAACTGGTTCACAGCCCACACCACTTGGGTTTCTTTCTCTCCTTTCTTCGGGGGTTATGCCCCATTTTTGGGTTACCCCCCCTCCTTTCCATGGTGTTCACTTTCTTGTTGTGCGCTACCCCAAGTTTGTACCTCCCCCACCTTGGCTGGACCCCCCCCCCCCCGTGTCCCTCCCTTCTACAACATTGGCTTGCCCTGTTACCGTCTCGTTTGAGGTGTTCCCCTGTCTTGGTTACATCCTGGGTTGACCTCCATTGTGGGCTTGGTTTCAGTTTCCAAACCCGTCCCTCGTCCCTTCCCCCCCCCCCCTTCTTTTTCCCATGACAACCACCTCCTTTTTCTCTGCACCTTATTAAGGGGCTCCCACAGATGTTTTGCCAGTTTTTGCTGGCTTTTCGTTGTAACCCCACCCAGCAGGGCTGACTTTTGTTTTGCTATTATTCTCCTCCTTCGTTTTCTTTTTTTTCCTAAGTTTTATGACTTCAAACGGCCAGGCGAGCCTTTTTTTTTTTTTTTTTTTTTGGGGTTGCTCAGCACTTTCCCCAGGGGACGAATTGTTACAGTTCCTTCCGTGGTTTTTCCTGCGGACAACGGGGTTTTATTTGCCATAGGTTTTTTTTGTTTTTTTCCTTCCCCTCTTTGCGTTGTGGTTTGGGTACTCCTAGCCAAACCCATCCGGTTTTCTTCGATTTTTTTTTTTTTTTTTTCCTTTTTGGAGATTGGGAAGCCAGGGGCCTTGGGGTTTTGGGGCTTCCCTTTAGTTGTTCTGGCCGGGGAATGGGCCACAGCGTTTTTCCCCCTTTCTCCCCCCAACTTTTTTTGTGTGACTCTTTCGTTTCCACTGTTTTGCCATTTTGGGTTTTTGTTCTTTCCCCGTCCTTGTTAGGCCACACAACGGCTTGCACTTATCTTTGGGGCAAACCCCCCCCCCCTGAGGGTTTTCTTTGCGAGTCAGGGGGGGGTTTTTTTTTTTAAACCTGGAACTCCTTGTCTCGGGGTTGTGCACGGTTAACCAACCCAAAAACGCGGTGTTTGTGTGTCTGCCCTTCCCCCCCCCACCTTGGTAACACACGTCCCTTTTCTTTTTCCATTGTTCAGTTGTGAGTTGTTTGTTCTGGGCCAACCAACCCCCCCCACCCCCCCCCCAGTGAGATGGCATTGCGCCAAAAGTTGTTTCTGTTGACAAGGTCGCTGGGCCTTGACTTCCCCCCCCCCATTGGGATTTTTCCCCCTTTGCCCCACATTTTTCAAGTGTTTTTTTTGTTTTTTCGTTATGTATTTCAATTCCTGTTAAATTTTTACAAGTAAATTTTCCCACCACCCATCATTTTCATACGGTTTGGTCCCCACCCTCCCCCTTTTTCCCTCCCTTTTTTTGTTTGCCCCAAAAATCTTACCCTGGCCCCCCCCGGTTCTCGCGGTCCCCACAAGTTTCCCCAGCGCCCCGAAAGCAAACAACGGCCCCTTTCGGTCTGTTTTTTTTTTTTTCCACTACTGCGCTTATTTTCGGTCCCCCCCCCCCCCTTTCTTTTTTTAAGAATGTGGGATTTTTGGGGAATGATTGCGCTCACCCCCTCTTTTTCCCCACCCCTCTTTTTTTTTTTTTTTCGTTTGGTTTTTTTTTTTTACAAAATTTTGTTTTCCTTTTTCTTGATGAAAATTTTATGAATTTTGTTTTTTTTTTCGGGGGGTCTCCCTTCAGCTTGGTTTTTAGGAACCAAGGCCCTTTTCCGACACTTCCCACCGTTTTTTAACAGCTCCCCCTAAACCACTTTTCCTTACCAGGTTCCCTTTTCCCCCCCCTTCCTTCTGATGGGTTTTTTATTTTTTTGCACTTGGATTCTGTGGGTTGTTCAAGCCGGTTTTTCTTTCTGTTTTTTTGGCCACACTTTTTCTTGAGGTGGACCCCCCCTTCCAGTTCGACGTCCCTTGGTTTTGGTGTCCTGTTGTAACCCCCTTATTTGTTTTTTTCCCCCTTTTCTTGGCACAATTTTTCCTTTTTCTCCACCCTTTCTACCCCTAGTTTTTCAAAACCACCCCAACAAAAAAAAACATTTTGTCAGCTGGGCATGGGATTTGAGAGCTTTTCCCTTCCGGGGGTTCTGTTTTTCCCTTCGTTTGCCCACGGGGACCCGTTGTTGACCATAATCCCCCGGTCGATGGACCACCCCCCCACCAGTTGGGGGGCCCGTTTTTTTCTTTTCAGATGTCTTTCCGACGACGCGGCTGCCTTGTCACCCTGGTTTGAACTGTCACCAGCAAAAAAAAAAAAAAAAAAAAACTTCCCTTTTCCGGGGGACCCAACCCCCCCCCCAAAACCCACACCCAAAACCCCCCCCCCCCCCCCCCCACAAAACAATAACAACAAAACAAAACAATTGCGTATGCCAAACGGGTCACAACCTTTCCCCTTCCCCGTATTTTGTCCACCTTCACCGACGTGTGCGGGATTTTTCCACCCTTTGGCAACCCCAAATGTCTTGCACCTTCACTTGGAACCGCGGGGGCAAACCCAAGCAACGCCGATTAGTGGTTTCAGCCTCCCCCCTTCCCCCCCTTCTTTTGGTGCCTTTCCAGCACGGGCTTGAATTCTTTTTTTCTTTCAAGTCCCCTCTTCCCCCCTCAGGGATTTTTTGATTTTTTTTTTTTATCTTCACAACGTGCGGCGGTTGGTTCCTCCCCCTTCTGCCCATTGGTTTCGTGGCAGCAGCCGCGGACGGCGCGCCTTTGGACAAAGCCGCTGGAACTCCTTCTTTTTCTCAGTTCAGTTTTTCCTGCCGCGGGCCGCCCCCCTTTTTTTTCCCCATTGTAGCCGCGGGCTCCTTTTGTCTTTTTTCAGCATCTAGTTGTTTTGGTTTCTTTTGGAACAAAACCCACCCCCCCCAAAACTTCCCCTAACTGCAATTTTATTTGTGCAACCCCTCTTCCCCCGTTGCAGGTTTACCCTCCTTTAGAACAAAATCATTTTTTTTACCGAGGGGGTGGTCCTTTCCCCCACAAAATGTAACAAAAGTACACTGTTTCATCTTACCGTGCCCCCACCCCAATTTTTTTTCGTACCAACCCAGTAAGAAAACCCCCCAGTTATCCCTACAAAAGTCGGCGTGGTTTTTCTTTTTTCCTACACATATTCCCGGAATTTCTCGTGAAACTTGTTTTTTTAATGGGGGACACCCCCCCTTTAACAAGACCCCCCCCCACCCCCCGTGAAAACCACCCCCCCCCCTTCCCAAACAAAAGGGTTTTTGGGAATTGTTCCATTTGACCATAGGGTATTAAAGAGTGGGAGGTATTAACCGGTCAACGATAACACCAAACCCCCCCCCCCCACCCCCGGGGAATCGGGTCCATTTGTTTTTTCTCCCCCCTGGGGATTCGGCTCGTGCTGCGGAAGTTGCTGTTAAGTTTGGTTCTTCAATGCAATTTTTTTTTTGTTGGCGGGGGTTGGGGTCTCGCCAAAACTTTCCTGGATGGTCAGTACTGTTCTGGGGCCTTTTCTTCACTCTGATCCCCCCCAAGATGCACAGTGATCCTCCTTCATTTGTTTTTCCCCCCCCCCACGTTCCCTTTTATGGGAGTTAGGAACGCGTTTTTATCTTCTTTCCTGGAACCACTGGGTGTGCATTAGGTGTCTCACCCTCTCCATGGTGTTACCTAAGGGGCCCGATTTCCCCGTCCTTGTAATTTTTGTTTGGAAAATGTATTCTTCTCCCCCCCTAGGCACACGGCCTACGTTCCAGTTAGAATGGGGAATTTGTTATTTCTTCTCACCCCCAAATAGTCCTTTAACTTTTTTTGTTTCACAAGGGGGGGGAAGCGTGTTCCTTCGAATTTTCTTTTTTTCTTGTTTCTTTTTTTGTTCGTTCACTAGTTGTCACTTTCCTCTGGTCACGTTTTGATTGCCATTTGGTCAAACCCCTGTTACTACTTATTTCCACGACTCCCTTCGGTTTTCCTGTGTTTTTTGCACGTTTGTTTCTGAGAATCCCCCCGTGTTGTGGAAATAACCAAGGGGCCCCAGGGCCTGAAAGGCAGTCTCCGTCGGATTGACGTGGAGGGAATCCTTTCCTTTTTTCCCAGTAGTTCTGTTTATCCGGTGTCACCCCCTTTTCCCCAAAAAGGTTCGTTTAGTTTGTGGAGCCACTTGGGACTCCCAGAGGGGCGTTTCTCTTTGTGTATTTTTAAGGGGCATTAGAGGTTGGGCCCCCCCCCCCTTACAGGCATCCCTTGTTCGGGGGCATCAAGCACGGGAAGCTTTTTTTTTAAAGGGCTCTTCCCCTGCTTTTCCACGGGTGTGACACATTGCGGGACGCGTTGTTTGTCTTTTTTGCTTCTGGTTTTTCCCTTTGGCACACAGTCGCGGTAGGTGGTTTGTTTCACAGGTCCCCCCTTTCTTTCTTTGCCTTTGGTTCTTTTTTTAGGGGGTATTTGGAGTTTTTTTCAAGGTGAATTTTCAAGGGTGGAATATTGTGTGGGGGGGGGCACGGGTAGTTTTTTTTTTCTCCTTTGTGGACCCTGTGGGTTTATTAGTTCTTCGAATAGTTTGACTTTTTGTTCCCTCTGGATGGGGAATGGAGTGGCAACGTTTGATTACGCTATATTGGCCCCCCTCCCCCCCCTCTTGGGCCCTTCGGTCCGATATTTCCCACTATCGTCCTCTTTGGTTTTGGTCCCTTTCTTTGACATACGTTTTCTTGACTTGGGTCAACCTCAGTGGTTACCCAGTCGGGAATTTTGCCCCCCCTCCACGTACAATTCCTATGCTTTCTTCCCCGCGTGCCTTTCACAAAAACAACATCCCCTAACGACGGAGACAAATGTTTACCCCTTTCCCACCCCAATTTGGATTCTCCCCCCCCTCCCGCGGTTGGTACAACAACTTAATGTCCAGTTTACCCGCGTCCCCCCCCTTTCGTTTTTCTCAACCCCGGGAACATTTTCCTGGTGTGGAAACCCCAGACCGGGGGGAGAAATTTTCGAAGGTTCCAACACAACAACAAACATTCACCCCTTTTAAATTGTAAGGAGTTTAAAAAATTAAACCTTCTCCTTGTTTTTTCCTCCCCACTCAGTTCCGAAATTGGTTCCGCCTTTGTCAAGCTGGATGCATCCGTACGTGATATCGGTCCCCCTTCCAACTGCACCTGTTTTTCCCCCCAGCGCGACCTTTTGTTTGGAATTGTTATGCTGTTTCGCTGCTGGGGGGGAAACTTACGGTGGTTTCTGATTTCCCCTTTCAACAATCCTCCCTTCGGTCTCCACGTTGGTTGAAAAAAACACCCGAGGGGGCCTCGGGTGATTTCGGGAAGGTTGGGCCCTTCACCCACTTCCCTGGAGTTTCTCCATCTGGGGGATTGTTTGTTTACCCTTTTTCTTGGGGGGAACTTTTTGGTGTTTCACGCTCCCCCTCCCAATAGGGTGAACGACAAGGTTCCAGGGATTTTTACAAAAGGTTCACCAATTAACGGGCCTGTCTTTTTTTGGCCTCGTGTTTCGCTTTTTTTTTTTTAACTTGGTTATGCTTAACCGATCATTTTTTGGGCCTATTTTTGTGATGCCCCTTGTACTGTTTTTGGGAAAATCCTTTTTTTTTTCGACGCCACACGTTCACCCCTTCCCTGTTTTTTCCACAACGTCTGGAGGAAGGAATTAACATCCTTTACCAACTTCTGAACTTAAACCCGCCCCTTAACAAATAACTTTTAGAGGTCTAGGTAATATCTCCTTTTCACCCCAACATCCCCCCACCCAGGGGGGGGTCGGGATTTGAGGGGTCGATTTTTTTTTCCCCCCACCCCACTTTGTTGGCGTATGGGGCCACCCCGTTTTAACAGGCCTCGTTCTTACCAACTTCCTTCTATGGGTTCTTTGCCCAGGCCGGATTATTGGGGTGTTTCCCCTTCCTGTGCAAGTTTCTCATTCAAAATTCCATCTGTTACGTTTCCTCAGTACAAGGTGTTCCCAATGGGACGGTGCCGTTTTCCTTTGTTTTTTTAGTGACCCCCCCCCCCCCCAGTTGGCTCGCGCAGTGGTTTTTTTCCCAAAAACAGAGCCACCTCCGGGAAATTGCAATTCGTCGATACTTTTCCACACACTTTCCCTCTTTCCCTTACCCGGAGGAGCGTCCGGTAATTCCCCTGGGTTCCCCCCCCCCCAAATTGCAGGGAGTGAAATGTCCCACATGGTTTGATTGTTAAGGATAACGTTTTCCTTTTTTTCCTAGTCCTCCTCTTTAAACTTTCAGGGCAAAATTTTGTTGGATTTTGTGGGCATTTTTTTTGGTCAAACTTATGTGTTACAAGTTTTACAACTCACCTTTTCCCCCCCCCCTGAATTTGTCCCCCTTTCAACCCAACTTTTCAAAAACAAGGCCGAAACCCCGTTTTAATTATTAATTTGTCTTTTATTAACTAAGATGCTACCTAACCCTTTTTTGCCCGGGTCGGGGAGGCTTTTTTTTTTTTTTTCCCCATACTTGTAAACCAACAACAAGTGTTCCCTTTTCTCACTTTTCTTTTTTGCTTTTTGTATGCCCTTCCACCTTCTTTTTGGCACAACACCCACATGTGCAGGTCTATTTCATGTTGCTCCCCGTCATTTCCCCCTTTTTACCATCTTTCTTTTTTGTTTGGCCCCACGGGGACAGAGGCCCCCTATTTTTTCACTGGGTTCCCCCCTTTTGGGGGGTGAAAACAAAAATTTTTGGGGGCCGGAGGCTTGCCACGTTTTTTTTTTAAACTGAGCTTTCGTCCCCGTGCTTGGCGATTTTGATGTTCTCCTCCTAATTTGTTTTTTTGTCCAAGAAATTGTGATGCCCTTGGTTCGTCATTTTTTTTTTGTTTGCTTCTTCCCTCCTTCCTTTCTTTTTTTGCTATGCTGCACTTCCTGCGTTTTTGGTTGTGCTGATTGATTTTTTTGCCCCCTGATTGTTTTGCTGCGCCCTTTTTGGCCGTTGTCGTTGGGGTTTAGTGGTTGTCTGACGGGTCTTTTTTACCCCCAGTTTGGTCGCATTTGTGTTGTTGGGTCGGGGAAAGTCGCTTTATGTTTTTTTTTTTCTTTGTTGGGTAAATCGGGTTGCTTTTGTATTTCTCGGCCATTTGTTTGTTGTTGGTTTTTTGTTGTTGTTGGTTGGTTTTGTTGGTGTTGGTTTTTTTTTTTGGTTTCGGCGCCGTTTGTTGTTTGTTGGTTCGTTTAATGTTCTTCCTTTCTTGTGTCGCCCCGTGTTCCCCGCCAAATTTAGGTTCTTTTTTTTTTGTGTTTTTACAGTTGGTACGGCCTTTTAACACCACCCCCCGGGTATTTTCTCTTGACGCCCGCGCCCACCCCACCTTTTTTTTTTTTCGGTTCATCGGGGCCGGGTTCAGGGACCTAGTTAGGCATGGTTTTTCCTTTTTTCTCCCAAGAATATTTTAAAACTTTGAAAAGACGTTACCCCCCCGGGTTCCACGGCACTGCCGGGCTGGTTTCCCACTGAGAGTGGACTTCATCTTTTTCCTTGACATCCAAACACCCCGGGGGATAATCTCTCTGTTTTTTTCCAAAGAAGGAGGTCGGAACCAAGGTCCTGCCAAAAACGGGTTTTTGGGGAAATTTTCCCTGGGCGGTTCAATTTTGTGTTTTTTCTTTTTGGACCTCCCCCTTTTCTTTTCTTATTTTTTTTGCTTAGGGAAAAGTTTGAAACTATTGGTCCCTTTTAAGGCCAACTTTTCCTTCCCGGGTCCCCCCACCAAAAGAAATCTTTACCATATTTGGTTTTAAACATGTCCCCCTTTGATTGCCCAACGAAAACCGGGTGTTGGCGGTTCTTGTCTGCAACTTTTGTCGGATTTACACATTTTGCAGCTTCCACACCCCCCCAACCCGGGGTTTTTTTGTCCCGGTGGGGGGGGGGGGTAATGGCAATGAAATGGTAGAAACCCAAAAGGTTTTTTTACGGTGTACAACCCCCCCCTTTCTCACACAAATTTTGTTTCTGGGGGCTTTTCGGGTTTCGTTGGGATGTTTTCCTTTTTTTTTTTTTGGACCATGTGAAAAAAAAGGGGTCTTGATTTTTTTTTTTTTTTTGACACCCCTTTTTTACTAAGGTCTGAGGTCGTTTTGTTTTTTGCAACAGTCCAAGGGAGTTTTTAGGGAAAGTGTTTTTTTTTAAGCCCCCCCTCTTAGGAGGGGCTTTAAAGGCAACCGTCCCCCCTGTGGTTGCGTTGGAAGACTTTTGGTCTTTTCTGTTCCCCACGTTTTCCCCCCCCACTTTGAAAACCCAACTTCAATGCGGCAGGCAAAGCGCAAAACCGTTTTGGGGGTTGGGGTTGTAACCCTTTTCTCCCCAAAAACCCCCCCACAGTTGGTTGCACTGCCCTTTTTGGGAACACCCCCCCTCAATTTTTCACTGTTCAGGTTTTTTTTCGTTAAGTAAGCCAACAACCGCTTTTTTCCCTGACTTTTTTTTTTAACTTATTTTTTAATTCCCCTTTTCATTCGTTTTTTCCCTCTTTTTGGTTTTTTCCAGTTGGTACCATTTTTTTTTTTTTGCGTGCTGAACCAACTTTGGATTGTTTCCCAACCATGACTGCCCCAACTTTTGGGTTTCATCCTTCCCCAACCCCTTTTTTGGTTTTTTTTGTCTCTTTGGACCGTTCTTTTTGCCATTTTTTGACTGTCGCTTGTTGATTGTGCTGGGATCCACTTGACCCTTTTTGTGATTAGGTTGATTTTTCCCCTTCCCACCACAACCCTCCCTCGTTACACCTTTGCTAAACACTTTCTCCCCCTGTCAGTTTCCTGTTGGCCCAACTATTTCCCCCGCTTCAAATTTTTGGGTTTTCCTTGCCCTTTCCTTTTCTTTTTTATCCCAGTTTGGCAGGTTTGCTGGCTTCAATCCTCTTTTTTTTTTTCCCCCCCGCCTTGTTGTAGAGCAACGGCAGGCCCCTTTTAAGCATGATTTTTTTTTTGTTCTAAAAAGCCCGCCCTTGGCCCGTCCTCCGTCCTTATTACTTCGGGGCCTCCCCTTTTTCTCAGGGCAGCCCGGGAACAACGGCTGGTGGCCCTTCCTTTTGGGTAACCTTTTTTTGTGGGGGGGGGAGTCTAGGGGGGTGCCTTTTGCCCCCGGGCTTTTTCTTTTTCAACAGGGATTCTTTTTCTTCTCTTGAAGATAGGCCCCACTACGCGGTGGACATTCTTCATGGCCAGCGGGCCCCCCCTAGTTTGACCATGGGGGGGGGGGGGACTGGCTTAGGGGTCACGTTTTCCGGTTTTTGGGAGGGTAAAATTCCCCCCCTTTTTTTTTTTTTTTCACGAAGACAAGAACTAACTTCACGAACCCACAAGGGGAGTTTTTTTTTCTTTTCAGAACCTGGGACATGAAGAAGGAGTGCTGGGTCCTTTTTTTTGTGGAAAACACGTTTTTTTCTTTCCTTTCGACAAACCCTTTGAAAAACCGAATTGTCGTTTTCCGGGTTTTGATTTCTTCTTTTCTCAAACCCTTTTTTTTGCGCCCCCCCACCCCAACAACCCAACGGTTGCTTGACTTGGCGGCTTTGGGCAGGTTGTGTTTCCTTTTATAGGTGGGAACTCCCCCCCCCCCCCCCCCCTTCCTTTTGCCACCCCTGGCTTTCCAGATTTCTTTTTTTTCTTTTCACTTAATTCATTACTGGGGGAAACCTTCCCACGACATCTTTGGCCCTTTTACAAAGTTGCCCCCGGCCAACGTCCCTTTCTCCCTTCCGAAAACCTTGTTTTTTTTTCACCACATCTGTCTTCCCAAGGTTTCTCCGGCGGTTCCCCCAATAAAGCGGCCCAAAGCATGGGGCCAGGCCCAGGCCACGGTTTTTTATGGTGGGAAAAACTACCCCTTTCCTTTTTCCAAAAAAACCCCCCCCCATTTCCAGTTGTCCTGGTGTCCCTTTTTTGTTGTTTCAATTTTGTTCTCGCGGGCTTAACAAACCTTTATTGTATACCTCTTTTTTTGGGAGGTTCCCTTTTTTCACCAAGTTGTAGGGTCTATGCCACGGGTGTTAGTCTTTTTTTTCTCCTTGTTGGGGGGATGTGTCCCCCGGGGTTGGTGGACGGAGTTGCATCGAAACCATACTTTTTTTTTTACCTTAACGGATTGTTCCCCCCCCCCTCGTCAAAACAATTTGCGTTACCAGTATTTTCCCCCATTTCGTCCCTATGTGCTTTTTTTTTGCCACCCTGTATTCGTTGTGGGCATTCGGCAAGATTTAGTGCATTTTTTCTGTCGTCAAAAGTGGAGGCCCAGTTTTTCTTTTAAATGGAATTTTTTTGCCCCCCGTTTCCCCCCAATTTAGGTACACTTGATGGTTCACCCCTTCGATATTGGCAAAATGTAACCCTTCTAAGGCTTGCACCCAACCTTGTACGAGGGGCCACCATGGGCTGGCATGTTTATATGGTATAGGGATTTTCTTCCTGCTTTTTGCTGCCCACCCTTGGGGTTGACCGGTGGGTGTAGTCTTTCCAGTTCCCCCCTCTCTTTGGGGAACCCCACCACAACCACAGGAAAATGGTGATTGTGAAACGCCGTTTTTTCCCTGCGGCCGATTGGACCCACCAACTTTAGACCAATTCCCCCCCCCCCCCCCCCCCCAACACGTCGGCGGGGGGGGGAAAACACCCCAAAAACAAAAAAAAAAAACCCCCCCCAAAAAAACAACCAAAAAAAAACCAACAAACACCCCCCCCCACCCCTCAAAACACCAAAAAACTTGGCCACGGGCCCACGGACTGGGAGATGTGACCCAACAATTCGGGACCACCTTTTTTTTTTCCTCGGACAAAACCCTTTGTGCCGTTTTTTTCTCTTTTTGGTCTGACTTTCCTCCCCACCCCCCTGTCCCCCCCACGGTTGACCAGGGGGGGGCGTGTAGCCTTAAGTAAATGGGCAGTTTTTCCCGTGGCAGCAATTTTGGTTTAAGTCGACCCGGCATTTCCCAGTTGGAAAAACCGCTTACGGAAGAGGGTTGATTTTCCTCAATGAGGCTTTCACTCCCTCCTTGGTGCGGCAGTTTGGAGCTGGTCTTTTGATAGTTTGCCCAAGCATCGGGCGGGGCATTGGCCGAGTAGTTTGTTGCCCTGACCTGTGGCCCCCAATGGTTTCCCACAGGTTGCTTGGGTGTCTTTGTCTTCGGTAGGTTTTTTCCCTCCCCCTCCCCACCTTCGTTGTTTGGTTCCCCACTGTCGTTAAGCAAAAAAACACTGTGTCAAATTTTCCCACCCTGCCGTTATTTTCCCCATTGACACCCTTTTTTGGTTTTCTCCACGAGTCCTTCCCCCCCACCTTTCCATTTTTCGAGAGGAAATTTGTTTCACAAGTACCCATGGGGGTTCCGCTAACAAAAGTAGTTGTATCCACCCCCCCCCCCAGGAGAAAAACTATTTTCCCCCACCCCCCTTCGTGAGGAAGGAGTCCTCCGATTTCTTTTTTTTTTTTTTATTTCCCCCCCCAAAAGTCAAACGACAAAAGACAAAATTCCTTCTGTTAGATGTTTTTTGTTTTTTTTTTTTAAACCAAGTTTCCCTCCCTCGGTCTTGCTAGGGGGACCGCTTTACAAAACCCCTGGCTTTTCTGGTCACACTCCCCTTTGCCATGCACCTTGGAATTCGTTTGAAAAACGCTCTTTGCTTTCAATCTTGCTTTTTACGGGACTGACGGACCTTTTCCTCTTTTTTCTTTTCCGGCGGGTGCCCCGTCTTGTGCCTGTCGGCTGGTGTTCTTCCTTTTCCCTTTTTTGTTTGGCACTTTTACGGAATTGATGAATCTGGGTTTGTTCCCCCCCCAGTATTCGCCTGTGGGGGAAAAATTCTATGGTTTAGGCTGGGTTAGGGCCTTGTTTTTTATTAAAGGGTTTTTGCCTTCCTTCCCTTCCCCCCTTCCATTTTGTTACCCCCAGATCCCTTTGTCCACTGCTAATTGGTGGTGAAAACAACTTCTTATTGTTTTAACCCCCCTCCGCTCTTGAAAGTCACGTTTTTAGTTTTAAGTTAATAATCGTGTGGTTAGGTTACATTTTCTTGCTTAACCCCCTCGTCAAAAAGTGTGTTGAATAGGTTGGGAGGAAAGAGCGTTCCATTTTCTCCAGGATGTTTGGGAGTGTTACTTTGTTTTTTTTTTTTTTTTTGAATAGTTCTTCTTTACCCCCCAAAACAAAACGTGTCTTCATACCCATGTTAAGGACCTCTTTGGGTTCCCCAAAGATATTCCTGTTTTTTTTTTTTCCAATGTTTCCTTTCCCCTTCCCCTCCCCTCATTGGGAGGGGGACTGAAGCTATGACTGATTGGCCCATCTTTGTGGTTTGTTTTTTTTTTTTGACAGTTTCTTTTTCCTCTTCCCCGTGAACAAATGGAGGGCTTAGGTTGTGCAGGGCCACTGGTCGGTTTGATTATTCTTTTTTGGTCCCCCTGTAGCTATTCACTTTTTGAAATTTTTCCCCCCCCCCCCCCTCCCTTCCTTGTTCGGGCCTAGCCAACCTTCTTCCCGGGGGGTCAGTTGCAAGTTTTTCTTCCCCCGCCGTGCACCGGGATGTCGGGACGAGTGGGGTTTACTCTCTTGTCTTTTCTGTCTTCCATTTTCCCCCCTTTCTCAAAGTGTTGTTCCTCCCATTTCCTTTTTCGGTCCCCCTGTGTAGGGGAGTTTCTTGTTACGTCGGAAATTAGGTTACCCGCCCTTTTTCCCTGGTGTTTTGGACTAGGTTCGGGTGTTAGAGGCCCTAACAGCCCGTAGAGACAGACACAAGACGAGTTAGATCCTTTATCACTTCGTCCCGTAGTATAGTTACTTGGCTTGTGGCTTGGAAAGTGGGTAGCCAGTCACTTATGCTCGTTCGATGAGCGGACGCGTAAAAGACAAGAGCGGAGACTGGTACCAAGGTTCCACCGACACGACACAACCGCCCGAAGAGGAGTAGCTGTGGGAACGTTTGACCCCCCTTTTAAGTGAGTCCTTCCCGACGCGCTGGTTCCATCCTTCCGTTGGGTGCTATATTCGTCTGTCCCTTGTAATGGTTGTAAAGATGGTCTAGTAAAGAGTCACTATTCCTTGGAAGCCTGTAGCCAGTCGCGGAGGACTAGGCTTTTCTTTTAAGAGATAGAAGGGTTGGCCCAGAAGGTGTCAGTACCCCGAGCCTCTCACATTAGTGAGTGGGACCACAGGTGTGTTGGTAGCCGAAAGTTTCCACGTTGGAACGATCCACGATGGGGTCATTGCCGCACCACTTCGAAGAGGGCTATCTTCTGCCGCTGCGCAGCCGTGATTCACGCGAGGCCCAACAATGCCTAGATAACCATGCACTCCAACGCGGTTCCCCGCCCCACCAAGACTTTTCTCACCGTTTCCTTTCCAAGTAACTCCTCGGTTTCTGAAACCTAACTGGTCGAACAACCCACCCAACTTTCCGAGTCTCGGAAAGTCCGGTGGACAGGTTCATACGCCACGAGTCCTTTCCCCCCTGGTCCCACTTTTTTACCACCCCCCCCCGGACACTCACGCCCCGGTGACGTGTCTATTTTACACCCGCGCGTTTTCCCACATTACCGTCCTTGTGAAAGCTGATCTTGTGCTGATCGTTTTTGGGTAAATGTTTCTAGGAAAAGACAAGCCCCCACTTTCTCTCCTTTCAATCCCCAGCCCGTTCCGACCTTTTTTATTTGTTCCTAGGTTTATTGCCTTCCCTGTCATGCCGAACCCATTTTTTTTGCTTTCTTTGTTTTTGACCCGACCACTAAACAAAGCAATCCACTGATAGGGGACTGGCCAGTTTCTTGTGCTATGTACACGCCCGGGTCCTCGTTATTTTCCCCTCTCCGTCCTCTTTCCTTCCCTTTTGCACACACCCCAATCCACGAGTTGCTTTCTTTTTCTGCCCCGAATTTCCCCATCTATCCATGGCCCTACGTGCAGACGCAGCAGTTCAAACGTGTCGGCGCCCCTCCTCTTGAACCACAAGCAGTTTTTGTACTAGGTGCCGGTAATACTTGTTTGAATTTCCCGTCGTGGGCTCTCGGGTGGAATAATTTTTTCTTTTTAGAACAGGGACATTCACTACCCAACGGACGTTCACATAAGAAACTTCCCCCCTTGCTGCTCTGTAGGTGGAACCATTAAGGTTTCAACACAGGTTATTTTCGTCTCCCTCCCACTTTCCCCAGCGCGGCGCCCTTTTGTGGGGGTGGGACAGTTTTTGATGGGACTCCTTGACCCAGACTTGGTTTGCCGAGAGACTTTGCGGACCCCCCCAGCCAATCGAACAGATTTAATTGCAACCGGTTCGTCTCACTCATTGAACAGAAGCTCGTCACCCTCCTCCGTTCCCCCCCCCGTTCAGAGTGGCCTTCCGGGCGTGCGTTTCGCTCCGAGGCAGTACGAAATCCAAACCCTGACCTTTAGGCACAAAGACTCCCCCCGCCGCCACCAAACCAAACTTGAACCGATACGCAAACATTAGCATTAGTGTGGAGTTTTTCTATTGATGTTGTCTAATTCAAATTAGAATTTGCCGTTTCAAAACTCGGTACAAAAATGTTGGCTGTTCTGGACTTTGAGGTGATTGAGGTGTTAACAAACCCCCAATTTTTTTTCTATTTGTTATCTTTGTCCCGTAGCCCCCCCCCACCCAATTTATCCCCGCACGTTCACGGAACAGGCCGTCACCCATCCAGAAAAAAACCCTTGTTCCCTTTCCATAGATACGTGTGCGGGGTTCAACCTGAGAGAGATGGACTGGTCACCAGTGCTCCTTAGCTTCCCCCCCATATATTGTTTTACAAACCGGGTTGACAATCCCTCTGACGCGTCTTATAATGCTGTATGAGTGTTTTGATCCCCACAAACAGAACCGTTTGGATGCATTGGCTTCAACGACCTTTACCCTCGCCGAGTCCCTGTCTAAGAGTGCCATGCGACTGCCCCCCCATTCCAACACCTTCAAATACCTTCACCCCCATTCTGTTTCTAGTCCTGGCAACTGTTGTCCAGGTTACCTTCTCGGCCATAGACGGTTGTTGTCCCTACATTCCCCCCCCTATTTTTGGTCCATCCAATTTGATCGATCGTTAGAAGCCCCCCCTTGTCTCTTTTTGGCTTTTTTTGTTACTCCGGTTCCTGTAGTTCTTTCAGCTGATACTTTTTCTGCCTCTTACTTCCTCATTTTTTTTTTTCTAAAGCCCACCTCTTTTTCTCTCTTGTGAGTTTTTTTTGCCTTGATTGTTTGCGCAACTCTGGTGCCTCTTGACAAAAGACAACCACCCATAACCAATTCAAGGAGGTCTTCAATTTCTAAGTTCTCTTTGAGTCCCCTCCCCGGACTAGAAATGGAAAAGTCTTGACTTAGGTCCATGATGCAAGCTTCAACAGCCATCGGCGCGCGGTGCTATTATACTTTTTGACCTCCTGACTCTGTTTACTACTTCTTTACTACAGACAATCTCCCCTTCCCCCACCTTTTGAGCAAGTTTTTGAAGTGTTCACTCAGTGTGACCTCCCCTCCCCAATGGTTACAGTTTTACTTTGGTTTCCCCCCTCGTTATTAGGCGTTTTCTTCTGAAAAATCTGTGTATTTTGTATTCCCCCCCTCTTAGTGTCCCCAACGACGCAAATAAAAAAATTTCCGGCATTGTACCCTTAATTCTTTTTGCTAAAGCCCACAATCATGCCTACGCCAGCAAAAATGTTCATTCTCTTGCTTTTACGAACACAAACCCGAATTTTGATCCACCGGGAAAATAGTCAAGCGGCACCTGAGGATTTGCCCTTTTACTTGCTGTAGACGTTCTGATCCCCTTGGGGGGACATTTTTCCCTTTGAGTAGACCTTTGAAAACCCCTTCTCCTCTTACACTGTACGGCCCTTTATTTCTGTTAATTCAGATTCTGCGTGCGGGAGCAAGAAAGCTTGCTTCCAGGGTGCGGACCTTGCTTACCCGATTTCCACCCCATGTGTCATGCGGCCCTGGCCCCTGTCACCGCCCCCCCCCCCCTCCCCCATGACCTGAGAATTCCCCCCGGGCCTCGGGTCCTTGAAAGACTGCCGCAGAAGTATTTGCGCTCCCCCCATGGCCCCTCCTGTCCGAGGGCGCTCGCCAGTTGTCGCGTGAGGTTAAGGCGCGTGTCGCCTTTTCTAGCTGTACAGCGCCTTTGGCTTTAACGTTTTCTTTCTTTTTTGTTTATGTCGTGTGCGTTGACGTATTGAGAACTTCCTGTTTTTCGTTCTTGTGGAGAGTCTTGCTGTCGAAGATTCCTATCGGCTTAAGGTATCGATGTTTATTTTTTCTTGTCATCATTTCATGGTCTTCTTTCTCTGTGTCCCCCTAGTCAACATTGTTGTTCGTTCTTTGTTATTTTTAT
>Ga0179593_1419680_pt1 | contig 24011 bp, 18 predicted proteins | sample CZODoug2_1_08_16_FD_185931 | JGI IMG/M metagenome (GOLD analysis project Ga0179593, IMG submission 185931) | Vadose zone soil fungal communities from Angelo Coast Range Reserve, California, USA - CZODoug2_1_08_16fungal (PacBio error correction) | ecosystem: Environmental > Terrestrial > Soil >... | reverse complement strand
AACTGACTTCCAGCCCTCCAGTCCATGGATGGCAGGTCCCCAAGAACGGCCATTGTCTATTCTTTTTTTCCCGAGATTCCGCTAATGCCCCCAACCGTCCCCCCCTCAAAACTCTCCGCCCCCGTTTTTTCTGTTGCCAAATTGAGGGTTCGTTGCGAGATCGGCTATCCCTTTCGCCTTGCATGTTGATGTGCTTCTTGAACTGCCCCCCCTTTAACAGTGTCCGGAGGACTATGTCGGGAATTACTCTAGGCCCATCCTTTTCTAGCCTGCTCTGAGGACGACTTACAAACTACAAGTGATACCGTAGGCACCGAAACCGCCCTCTTGCGCGGCTCTCATGGCGTCATCGTTAACATGTAATTTCCCCCCCTGTCTACCCGCTTCCTCGCCTTCGATTAGCTACCGGCACGGATAGGAGAAATTATGACGTAAAAGTCTTTGCACTCCCCTCTCCAACCGATTGTAACTAACCTTTTCCTAGGGTCAACCCAAAAAAACACAAACTCTCTAAATCCCCTGCCTCCTAGCTTCCAACAACTTCTAATGGATGGCCAGGCTTAGGATTATCTTGCTTCCCAATAGCTCGCGACCGAAACAGACTTAGAAAGCAAAATCTTCAAGCTCATAGCTAACCCCCGGATTCTTCCCAACTTTTTGTTAATCCTCCTCCAGCCGATGGATGTACTCTACCCATTGAGTTAGAGGTTACGGCGGTTTAGTTTTCTCTACCAGAGACGACAATACCTAAAATGCCGAAAGATCCCTGATATTAGCAACTCCACTTCCTGTCCTGCACGGATTGCGCTCCTGGAGTTCCCAAACCCCCTAGACTTCCATTAGTAATGGCATGGAACGGAAAGACAGTCGAGATTCCTTTTGCTGGGCGAGGGGACAAACCTCCCCGATTCACAACTTTACGAGGTGCCTCTTTGTTCAGGTCCTAGCGCCCTGCCTGCTCGGAGTCAATTCGGAGCTTCCGCTTCACCTTCACTTCCTACTAGACCGAACGAAACACTAGGTAGGCTAATCAGGCTGACCGGGCCTAACACGGTAAGGGAACTCCGTATTTGCTAACGTACACTTTCCAAGCACCCTTCCTTGTCCTTCCCATCTTTTTCCCCCCTCGATAAACAACTGGGTGATTTTCGTTTCCGCTTGTTTTCTTCGAGTCATGACCCCTTTTTTTCTGTTCTCGGAGAAGGATATCGGCCGGATCTGGTGTTCCTTCCCAAATCTGGCGCTGCGTGATTTCATGTTCTTTACCGGTACTTAGAACCAAATGGATTAATCTGTTCCCCGATGGAGGCCTGTTTATGTCATATAGAGTTCTGTTCGGGCCCTCCTCGCCAGACTTGATTTGAACGGGAGACCGAGCTGGTCTGAAGAAATCCTTCATTGCGTAACCGGTGATGGGCCTTTTCCCCGTGGCAGGCGTTTTGTTTGGGCCATTGGATTTTCCCACTAGTCTCTTCAAACTATTGTCGGTTTTGCTGCTTTTTTCTCTACCCCCTTTCACGGTTGCGAACCCAGAGTTTCAACTTTTCAACAGGACGAATGTCCCCGTCGTTTCTGCCCCCCCCGTGAATTTTTAAGCGAGAACTACCCCCGACCGCCAAAGCTAAGATCTCAACAATCCAGGCAGTGTACCCCCCTTCTTCCCCCGAGGTTCATCTACTCTGGGCGTACATTTAATCCCCCCCCACCTTCGTGGTCCTTTCAATTTTTGACGGATCCTCATTATCCTGGCGCGGGCCTTTAGCTACCCTTGTCTTACGCGTCCGTTAATTTCTACCCCGACCATCAAGTCGATGTTAAGAGGTTTCGATACCATCCGTCTGCTCGGACAATCACCACTTCCTAGATGATTACCCCTTTTTCTAGCGCTCTCATTTTTTCTCGCGTATTATCTTATTGAATGTGGCCTTCAAGATTTCACTCTTTCTTTGATGGACTGGATTTACCCCTTGTTTTTGCACACGCAAGCAAAGTATTCCAGCAGCACTCCTTCCTATGGGCCGAGGTCGCACGAACCCCGTGTGAGTTGACACATAAGATCCCCCCCAATGGCAGGATTCCCGGATCTTCTTCGTCCTTTCTCTTCCTGCAAATCGCATTGGCATTTTCGTTTAAAACTAGCCCTGCTTTTCGTTCCCTGACCATCCTATATCCTCCTAATTTGTTTGTGTGATCTATCTCTTTCATTTGTTTACTACGACCTTGGCGCTTGAAAAGCCACCATTCCCATTCTCCCTCTTCGAGATTGATGCTCGCAAGGCGATCTAGATATATTCTCTTTTTCAAACCTGATGCGTCCATCCTTTCGTGTCTTCCCGGGTCCTTTCCCCGCCAGCGCCGGTCATTTCTTCTTGATAATGTTGTTGAGCTGTGCCTGGTCCCCTTCCACTTTCCCTTCTTCCGTGAGGCGCTCTGCATGAGTACCCCTCCGAAAGTCCACTTTTTTTTTTGTTTTGCCTATGTATCCTTCCTTACTCTCCCCCCAATTCGATGAATTAATCCCTGCCTTAATCAGTCTCCCTGTGCCCTTTTACCCGCAGCCTAGTCTTTCTTTTTGTAGCCTCGAGGTTCCTACGCGTCGGACACGAGTAGACACTTTTCGCTATGCTACCCTCCCCGGTGCCGACTTCCCCTTCCCACTTATTTTTTTTTTTGATATTTCTCCCGGATCTTCCTTAACTGAACTCTGCGACCGGTTTGTTCCTCCCCTTTTGGAATTGTTTTTTCGACCCTCCTCTTTGGTAATGAACCCTCTTCAAACACTTTCCTTTTTTCTCTCCGCATTCATCCAGTCCAAGTTGAAACGCTGGGTCTGGTAGCAATTGCCCACTTTCCTGGCCCCTTTTTTCCAAAATGACTAACCCCAGACATAGCTGTGCAGTCCCTTATTGGTTTTTCCCTTATCCGCGCCCCTCACTGAAACCCAACCTCCAAAAGGTTTTACCTTGAAGAATAAGCAAGTCTTTCCGAGGAACGAAGTCGATGTTTCCAATTCCTCCTTTTCTAACGTCCCCCCCCCCGCTCGTCGGCTAGGCACCAGATGTTCTCTATTACATAAGCCCCCCCCCTTCTTCTCATTGAATCTGTTTCCCGAAAGGGATGAAAAAGGTGGCTCCTCCTAGCCTCCTCTTATTTTTCAGAAAAGACAAAACTCCCCGCGACTTAGTCCGCAGATCCAGGTTTACCTTTGCCCGCACCCTCTCTTCTAACACCACTTGTTTCCCCTCTTTTTCATTTGGATACTTTGGAATCTCTACCGGCTTTATAGGCTTGACCCTTCTCACCGTCCCTTCCAAATAGGGCCTTCGCCCTTGCCCCCCCCCCTTACTCGTTCCGAATATATATGCTGCGGAGTGGGGGACCCTCTCTCTTCTGTCCCGTTATGGTTTGTTGAAGATTTTATCGCTTCCGAGCGTCCCTTCCGCCTGCCTTTGCCGCATTTTCTAAGCCTGACAACCTGATTAAATAGGTCTCTTTACCTATGCGTCCTTACGAACAATTGAATAGTAGCGATTCTCCGTCCATAAAGAAGGGGAGGTTTGAATATATGATCCCTCCTTTGTGTGAGGGCCTAGTATTTTGAGCGTGATCTCGCTTGCCTGATTTACTTTTGTTGCGTTTGTCCTTTCAAAATACAACGAGAATTTCTTTTCCCCCGAGGTCATGCCCCCATACTTTGTCGATTAGACCCATCCGTGGTCAGTCGTCGACTGCGTACTGCGTTGCGGATGATGTTATGGCTTTTTTCCTATCATCGTAATCGTGGTTTGACTCTGAAGGCTAATTATCCCTTACTCCACGTTCCTATTTTCTTCTGCTGCCGGCATTTTGCGGCCGAGATCGAGTGTTTAAGAGCTTTATTTGAATCTGTTCATGAAATAGTTGCGGTCTCTGCCCCACCCGCAGGTGTTTTTTTAAGTTGATCGTCGAACTCGCGCGTCTTCTTTTGGTGTGAAGAGTCACGGCTGACTTACAAAACAACAAAAACACTTTTGTTTTTTTTTTGTGGGGGCCGTGTGTTGCCCATTTCTGCCGCGCATCATGTATGTTTTCTTGCTGCGCGATCCCTTTGTCGGGTGTTTTTCTGGTTGATCCTGCCCTTCCGTCATCACCCTATGTTCGCAAGGCCCTTTTCAGTTCCGTGCGACATCCGCCGCATTTTCCTATGTGGTTTCGATCCTCACTCCTTCCCCCCTTTTCAATGCTTTCAAGATATCGGCCGTCCTCGCTTAACAAGCCCTTGTTGGTGCGTATTTTTTTTTGTTTTTTCTTTCTGGTGCTTTGGCCTTCTTTTCCTGATTGTTTGTACATGCCATCCATGTCGGCTTTCCGGCTGAACCTTTTCTTTTCTCCTCTTTCCGTTGTGTTTTGTCTCTCTTATATTCCGAGCCAGCCTACATGATGGCAGGTTGCAAGATCCATTTGACGAATATTTCCTCTTTCTTTCATCCCCTCCACCCCATCAGTAGCCAAAATCTCCGCCCTTGTCGGCAGTTACCTTAACTTTCTTTTTCTATATGAGCCGCTGACTCCCGATATTTCTTTCTAGGCTTTCCTGATGCGATCTCTACCAGGCCCCCCTACCCACCGTTGGTTGCCCGGCCCTTTTTTTTTCCCCTATGTATTACCGTCGGGTCCTCACCCTCACACCCTTGATCGCGGCGCTGTAAGACTCCGAATTCCTGAGAGGTCTTCTTTTTGCCCCTCTTTCCACCTCAATTGCGCCTGATATCCCTTCCTTTAGACGATTCAATCCTCGTGAACGGATCTATCACATTTCGACCCCTCTTTAGCCGATACCTTCGCCCATAGTATGGAAGAGTGATGCTGTACCCCCCTTGGACCCCCCCGCGAGGCGTTCAAAATGCTCTCCTTCGGGCCCCCCAACCAATTTTACGTAGGTGACAGGTTTATTCTGAGGTGCCTTCAACACCTATCCTCGCTGCAAAGCCATATAGACTCAGACGAGAACGGAGACTCCTTCCAACCTTTTTTTTGGTGGGGGGGGGTTGGGGCGAACCTTTCTACCATGATAGACTTAAACGCACTCTGTTTCTTTTTTCACTCTTCTGTCGTCAACGATGGCCATGACGTTAACTATCGACTCCTTCTCCAACTGCTTCCTGCCAGAGTACCTTCCGAGTTAAACCATTCAACTTTCGTAGGAAGGCATCCCGTTAACCGTTCCCTGGTTTGTTTGGGCTTGCCAACTATACGACTGACCCATTATTTACGCGTTCCTTTCTTTCTCCCTTTGACTTCGGACGGAGTTTTGAAACTCCTTTTCTTCATTGGACCCTGATTAAAATGACCTTCTCTGTCTTTTTCATATCCTCCGCCATATTCAGGCCCTATCAAGTTATTTTTTAAAAACGATTTTTGAACTGGAACAGGGAACCGTCTTTAGACTTCATTCCCCTCCCGTTTTCGCGCCTCCCTTCTTTCAAATTGTCCACCCTTACCCCGCCTCGTGTGCGATCTTCTGAGTGCTTCACGTTAACCTATGTCCGGGCACCCTGCGATCCGGACGGATTTTCCTGTCCCTTCCCCCTATGTGATTCTTCGCTGGACCCTTTCTTTTACTAACCGAAAATTTTCGCCCTGCAGACTTTTGAGGCTACGTAATATCTCCTCTTCTGCGTGCTGAACGACGCCTTTCTTTGAGCGCCTATGGCCGCCCAAATCACACTGCGTTCAATTTTGCTGCCTGCAATTCCCCCGGTCCATTCTGTTTTTTCTCGGCGTGATGCTCCAACTTATTTTTGGAAAATTCCTGCCCTTTGGACTTTTTTTTCCCTCCTTTCCCACCATGGCAATTGGAACCTATCCGTCTTGTAGCCCACCTCCCCGTTGCTGCTTCACGTCGGTTCCTGCCACGATGAACGGTTTGCGATGTGCTTAACGCCTCCTCCCCCTTTGAGCAGAAGGCACCCCCATGCCACCGTGACCAAGGATCGTTTTCCAGTTCCGCGATCCTTTGTTAAGATTCTACCCCGCCCCTTTCCCCCCCCCCTAAACAAGTGAAGGATCATTCTTTCCGCCTTGTCTTTCTGTAGCTTCTTGTCTGACTTTTAGCTCCCACAAGACTCCTGCTGCCTTTCGTTCCTACACGGCTCTCCTCGAACAAGCACAGTAGGATTATTACCCCTTTTTTTCGACGCCTCTGTTTGGCGCGCGCTTCTGCATTCTCCTCGAATGAATTTGGACTTTGCTTGTCAAGTTCTTTAATGCGCACCGAGCGCGATCGGACCAAGCTTGATACCGGTTTCCCGTCTATATCTCAGCTAACGTTTTCGAAATACGGCCGCTTTTCTTTTTGCAATGTTCCCTTCTTCCGAACTGATGGACGCCATCCCTCGTTCCGCCCCTTTTGGCTCGCCTTTATTTCTGATCTTCCGACTTGCCCGATCGCACATTCTCGCCCGCCTATTGGTTTAAAAGGCCTTCTTTTCTTCCCCAAGATATCTTTAACTTTTGTTGATTTCTTCTCGTTTCCTACGCAGTGCGCTTTGACCACGCACAAACCTTTGCGTTTCAAGATTGCGAGATGTGTTTTCTCAACTCTCCTGCCCATCCGGCGCCTCCCTTAATTTGTCTTTAGGTGGCGTACCATCAGTTTTTTGTAGTCCCCTTTTCCTTCAACTCCCCCCTCTTCCCCCCTTTATTTTTCTTTATTCCGGTTTTGGGGTTGAACTTTCTGAGTTCTCTTTGAAAAACCTTCCTGTCTTTTTCCCGCTATGCGCCTTTTTATGTTTTACCCAAATAGTAAAATCTTTTTTCTGTGGAGTAATTGCACCCCCCTCCCTCCCCCCCCCTTTCGGCTCTAGAGACCCCCATTTCTAAGCACTCTGGCCTTTAGCTAAGCGCCTTGTCCCTTGTGTCTCTTTGATTTAGTTCGCCTTTGCCCGACTTCCCGTCGACCACGAGTCTTCTAAGCGCCGTCCGCGATGTATGCACTTTAGATTGAAGTGCCCCTTTCTTTCTTGATTTTCCGGACAGGCTTCCGCGACCCCCTGTCTTCTCATTTTTTTTATCCGGCCCCTTTCTTATTGACTTCCTCTTTTCTTTCTTCACAGGTCGACACAAATATAGTTGATACGCCGAAATGCAGTCATTCCTGTCCTTTTGCCACCTAGATTTTTTTTAGAGTTCCCCCTGCCACTTTTGTCACTTTTCCCAAATCCTTCTCCCCCCCCCCCGTACCTAGCCTGTGAGATACTATGCGAACCAAGTTCCCGCTAACAAAATCATTAGTGTGTGAGCTCAAACGGACTGCCCTTTCCGGTATGTCGTCCAGTCAGCGGGTCTTCACCCTTACAAGCGGTCCCCTTTAGCCTCCATAGTCCCTTAGACGCTTCTATAACATACGCTCCCCCAGCTCATCATTTTCTCTTCTCCGACTGGCCCTACCATGGTCCGCCCTCCTGCTCTATCTTCTTGACACCGCAAACCCTTCCCAGAATTTCCTCTATCGCATTCCCCTTACCCATCTTTTTCCCTTGCCCGCAATCCATCTTACGAAACCTTCGTGTCTATTTTTTCTACCCCCTTTCTCCCCTTTTTTGCCTCCCCATTGAACGGCATTTTTTATCTGAGCAGTTTCCAGTTCAAGCTCTCTTCGTCTTCGCCATTCCTTGATCGCCTCCGGGGATATTTCGTCTCCATCTTTTAATTGAGCGGGGCCGAGTCTCTCGATTCCTCCCCCTGCGCCAGTTTTTCTCTAGCACTGAACAGGCACCCAATCTTTACGTCCTTTTATCGTGTTTCTTTCCCCCCCCCCCTCCAAACGGATTTTTCTGAAGAGGTAGTTTTTGAATTACCTACCGAAAGTTCACGTCTTTGTGGTTTGCCTCGCGAGCTCAGACTTTCGCCCGTTTCTCTTGGATTCAACCTAGTCCTTCCCCCGGAACTTGTTTGTATGAACAGCAGATTTCCCCGGACTCCTTCCTGTCGAGTTCAGCCGATCGTTGTTAGAGATCAAGAAGTGGAAGTTTCCAGCCCTTTCTCGTCCTTTGCTTGTTATGGTCAGTATTGTTAGCTTCCGCGGATCGTTTGTGATCGCAGCTCCTCTTATCTTGAAAAATATTTCCTTCCTTTGGCTGCTCAGGAATTTTCCGCGAGAATGTTAGATTTTTTTTTGGTGACCCCCCCACCCATAACTTTCTTTTCGAAGTTACGGGGAAGATATTCTGAATTTTTGAAATCATTCTCAATCAGTCCCCCTCCTTACTCCTAATCGCTCTTCTTAGTGGAAGAGGTATCAGTGAAGTAAGGTCAAGAGGTGGAGGCCCCCCCCCTCTTCCATTTAGGGAATGTATTCTCGAATGCAGCATTCATTTTCGTTCTTTCCCTCTCGCCCGGACATCATAGATTTCGAAAGAGGTCCGTGTATAGACAGCCCGACACCGTTCACAGGGGCTTTTATTTTTTTGTCGAAGCTAAAAGGAACAGCTTACCCTGCTCGCTAGGTATTGTCCGAGAACCTCTTTTTCCCTTGTCCTCTGTGCCTCCTGCCCCCTTGTTCGTCTCTTTTGATTGTTGGCGGGTGGCCTTATTCGCTCGAAACTAAGGGAAGTTGTCAATCCATACATTGTTCCTCTGCTGCTGTCCTTGAAATATTTTCATCTTTGCCTTAATACTAATTTTTTTTATTTGACGCTTAAAGACTTCTCGCAAGAGAAATGGATGAAGTCATCCCCTTAAGTCTTTTTTCGCGCCTCACCTTGCCCCGCCACCCTCAGCGAACCATAACGGGCGGCTCGCCAACTTGCGGGTCGTTCTCCTCGTGCTCCAATTCTTCTATTTTTTTATGGAGAATTTTTCAGGTTATTTTGACTGATTTGGATTCATCCAACAAGTGATTGTGCGTAATCTCCTTACCTTCCTCCCTTTGTCCTGGTACCATTATTGCAGCCCTTGTCCCTCGACCCACCGTATCGATTCTCTTCAAGCACATCCGTCAATCCTTCGCCGGCGCTTCCCTTTGCACCGGTACCTGAAACTGAGCCGATCACCAGCCGACGCGACCCTATTTTCGAGTCTTCGGCGCCCTTCTTTTCTCCCTGCGGTTCAGAGAGAATTCCACGATTAGACGACGTTTTTAGGATTGTCCCCCCCCAACGCAAGCCCTCTCGCGTTCGATCAAACGTCGATTTCCCACATATTGTCCGCTCTGTCGGGGCATGATGCTCGGATACCCCCCACGTAATTTATCAGTAACCCTCCTCCCCTCCTTTTTCCCCCACTTATTGTTTCGACCTGGCCTCCCCTTTCCCTTTTTTGTTAATTCCTCGACAAGCCGTTTTTCCCGACCCTCCGCACCTCCGTTAGGTGTCAGTTCCAAACGCCGCCGTACCTGCAGTTCCCTTTTACCAGCTCCCCCTTCCTTCTGCCCGACTTTTCTTCTCGGCCAACAAAGAACCCTTCTGATGACTTCCCTCCTCCCCCTCTTTCCGTTCACTTGTTTTGCGTGTCTATTTCAAGCCCCGATTTAAGGTTTCCGCTTTCCCCCTTTGTCGCGAATGCCGGCCCGGGTTTCGTCGTTCCTTCTTGCCCCTTTCCCCTTCCCTTGACCGCTCCTCTCCCTCCTCTTCTTCGATCCAGTTTTGCGACACGCGCCTATTACTGGCCCTGGACCTTTTCTCCCTCTTGACACAGACAGCCCCTCCGCTTCTCTCCCCCCCGTAGCCACAAATAGAGAACCTTTTTTTCAGTTCGCGTTTCCTTGTCTCCCAGTTGGCGCCTTATGTTGCTCACGTCCTTGCCGCTAGTCCGTTCTGAGCCCACTCACGGTCCGGAGTGCCTTCTGCTTTTTTTCTTTCACCCCCCATTCAGCCTTTCCCTGGCGCTGCCCACGTTCCAGTTTACCCCAGATTGTTCTCTTCTTCCATTCTATTTCTCTTGCCCGGAGAGGCTTTTCCTCTAGCCGCCGCCGTGTCGATTCGTCCTCTCCTCCCCCTATCGGTTTTGTTTACCGGTTACTTGTAACACCTTTACTACTCACTTTTCTCCGTATACACGGTCCCTCGCATCTTTGCTTTCATTCAGCCATGGCATCCAGGGCCTCGGGACCAGGCACCGTACCCTTATTTTTTCTTTTTCTGCGTTAGAGACAGAGCCCCCTACCTTACTAGCGGCAGACGTCTACTTGTACTTTCATTCAACCTCGCAGTCCTTTTTTCACTTTTTCCCCCCGCTTGCACTTTATAGTGGTATCTTACCTTGTTACGCTAACAAGATGCTTTTGTCTTTCCACCTTGTTGATCGACAAAGCACCCCTTCTATTGAAACGTCTTTTTTTAGACTGTGTTGTTAGAGAACCGATCTTTTCTTGTCGCGCTTCCCCTCCTCTCCTGCATCTGACGTGCCAATTTTTCCTCAGCCCCTCCAAACAGCAGACCCGGACCCTCCCTTTCTTTTCCCACGTTCAGTCTCCAGGACTCCCATCCCTCGTCACACCCCTAACCCAAAACCTTCTGTCCTTCCCCCCCCCACTTTACTGCTTATCCTTCGAGGAGGGGAAGCTCTTTTGTCGTCCGTTCCCCCCCTTTTTCGACTACCAGAAAAGTACGAGCGATCCCCCTTAGTTTCGAAAAGTCAGCTTCGTCGGCTTGATTACAAGTTTTCCTCCTTTGGTCTCTATTTTCTGATTTCCGCAAATGGTCTTTTTAACGCCGATAATTCGTCACTGAGTTTTCTCCTCGTAGCCCGGTTTTCCCCCTGAACCTGACCGCTAACAAGTGCAATCAATCGTCCCGATGGGAGGGTTCTTTTTCCTTGTACTCCCTACCTTTTTCTCCCGACGTTCAAAGACCATGGAGGACGCGGATGATATCTGCCTTTAGACATCCTTAGAAATCCTTGCGAATGGTATTGAGCACCCGTTCGCTTTCCATGCCCTATCTTTCCTCCCTTCTTTTGTTTGTTTTATCTAGATCTTTTAGGTCCAGCCGCAGCACTTTGAAACGCACCCCCCGACGCACGACTTGATCTTTACTTCATCGTGAGTTACCCTTCCTCCCCCCATTTTCTTTATCGGATGGCGTTCATACTTTTTCTTCCCTTGCACCGCCCAGCCCGGCCCGGTCTTCTTCCCTTGATTTTAGAGTGATATTTTTCGTCCAAAACCGGTCCCGACTTTTCTAGCTACATTCGCCTTTCCCCAAACTTCAATTCCCTCATTTCCCGTTCTCTCCTTGCACATAATCTCCAACAGGCAGAGCCGAAAATCGGGCCATTCCGCTATTGTCTTTTTCCTAGCCCCGTCCTTTGCCTCTGTTCGAGTCCCTCTACTTCTTATGGCCATGGGCTCCTTTCCCTCCCTTTTTCCCCCACGAGCTTCAGGAAGCACCGACACGTTTTCATTCTTATCCTCCTGTGACCTTTTTGATCGTAATGTTATTTGACTTCTTCCTCGCGGATCGCTTGCACACACGCGACACGCTAGTGTTTTTGTTCCTGGTGTTCTTGTTTTTGGCTTCCTTCCGTTGCGTTTGAATCGTCCCACATCGTCACCCCCTTCCATCTTTGCCCGCCAAATGCCTGCTTGTCCCGGTGTTCCCACTTCGCTTGGGATCTTCTCCTTTTGCCAAGTTCGGCACAGCGCTCAAATCCCCTTCATTACAGTTACATGTACCTTGCTTTACCGTGCCCCTTTTAGAGAACACCAACCTTCCGGCCCCGTGGTAGACCTGGCGTTGCCAATCCTTGAGGACGGCCAGTTGACTTTTTATGTCGTCCCCTCTCTATACGGTGGCAAAGGTCCTATTCTCTTTCGCCAGACGCTGGTTCTTTCTATTACATCAAGCCATAACAATTCCTTCATCTTATCCTGTTCTATTTAGTACTTGACCGGGAGCGACCCCCCTGTTCCTCTGCGCATATGACGAAAACTCATCAAACTCCTGACAACTAGGTTTATCGCTCCTTCGCAACGTCAATGACATAGGTTCCTGCTCCTCCTGCCCTTTCCCCCAATCCAATGGTGTGATATACTTTTTTTATCCCCCCGGGCAACTGGTGTCTGAATCTCGTCCCGAGGCGTGTACTGGACGTTCTCACCCGTGACAGCAAACAGTTCCACTGTTCTACAGGAACATTTATATCCGAACTTTGGTCATCTTCTTTTCGATCCTGACTTTTCATTTATGTTTCCCGTGGCACTTCTTCCTGGAGATGGCCCCCCTTCAGAGTAGTCTTTTTTCGTTCTTCCGCACATCCAAACTCTACCAGGTATCGGTATTTGGTTTCCTATTTCTGCGTCCTCCTCCCCCACAGTCCCCCCTGTTAATACGGTCCCATTGATCCCTAACGAAGGTACGCGTTCTTTTGGTAAAGTTGATCTCTCTCTGCAGGAAGAAGTCCGGATTTAGTTACTTGAGTTTCCTGCCTGTAAGGCGCTTCTTTGGCGTGGACGCCGCTTGACCCACCCTTCCCGAGCTGAGTTGTTGTAATGCGTTCTCCCTTTTTTCTAGTATGACCCATGACTGAACGTAGAGGAGGCTCGATGTTTTTTCTTTTTTTCTCTTTCTTTTTTCTCCCCTCTTCTCGTTTAAGATGTTCTTTAGTCCCCTCCCCCCTTCAGGACCCCTCTTTTTTTTAATCTCTTTATAGAATTTTTTTTTCCCGGCGAAGCCTCGAAGTTCTCCCCCATGTTTTTTGGTGACCCAACAAATCGTCTTTGTCCGAATGGGGCTCTGGTCTCTCTTCCCCTCACGTTGTCGAAATAATTTCTTCCCTTCGACCCAGAGCGGCTGATCCTTCCGCCACGTTTCCTCTGTCCGAAATCGCGCATGTTGATTCTTGCGTTAACAGCGCCCGACTACTGGTCTTTTCTCTCCTCCTTTCATGCTAAACCCAGATGGTACGATGCTACGGTAAGGAGAATCAGCCTCCATTCACGATGATTGTTTTTCCTTTCTCTCTTCCCCTATAATGCCGCTTCCCTGAGCCTAATTATCTGATTCGACACGATCTCTCCCTCCCCGCCACTGTTCGCTTCGCTGCCGTCGGTTGGCGGAGCTTGTTTATCTTTTGTTTGAGGGGGCAGTATCGCTCTTCGACCAATTTTTCTTGTTTCATCCATTGCTTCCTCTGTATTTAATCTTTCTTTTCCTCCCCGTTTTGTTTTAGCCTCCTTTCGCCGTCCCCTCCTCCCTTTATGTCTTGCGTCCCCGTCCTCCTCCATAGAGACTTGGCTAACATCCGAGAAAAAGCTCCGCCCCCCCTTGCGGTCCTTGCGAGCCTGCGACATGCGATCCCGCTCTCTCGGTTTCATGCAGCTGCATGATGCGTCTCTAGATTCCTTTTCTTCGTTGCGTGTTCGCCCCGCCCATTGGACTTGCGACACTTTTATTCCGCCTGGCGGACGCTCTCCCACCTTCTTCGCGGTCGCTGGTCAGCAATAATCCCTTCCTCCGCGGTTGATTTTGCCGCGTAACCATGAAATTTTCCTTCTATCTTCCCCCTCCGACTTGCGATTCGACCCGACGATCCTTTAGTTCAACTTTTTCCAAACACCCTCGGTGAAGACGAGAACTCCCCTACCTCCGGCTGATAGAGGTGCACCCCCTCTAACAACGCTATCTCTTCCTGCGAGACAGCAGGCGGAACCTCTTTTTTCTCTTTCCCTTTCTCTGATTCGCGGCTCCCCGTCAACAAGATTCTCCTCTTAAAAACGCGCCAGAATCATTGAGCCTCTCTTCTCGACGTCCCTTTGTGAATCTAAGTCCAGGATTGTTACCCGATCCCGCGTCCCCGCGGGGTCCCTCTTGTTTCCCATCCCACTCCTTGACCATTCCCTTCAGCGACTCGCCCTGACAAAGTGCGGCTGCCATCGCAGCTAGTCGAGGCCAACAAAGCACCCCTTGTGCGGAATTTTTTGCAGTTTTCAATACTCTTTCCCTGTTTGAGAGTTGAGTCTTCCTCGACAGATGACCGTTGGGCCTCTTTCCTTTGCGATGCGAACGCCCCCACGTTTTTCTTGTTAGGCCATCTCGGGCTCTTCCGCTCTCGAGCAGCTTCCCCGCAGCCCTATCTGGTCAGATCAAGGTATTTCCTAATCTCCTCTGCCTTTACCCTTAGGTAACGTCCAGACATGAACCGTACGGTACGATTTTTTCACTTTATCCATTTAGACACACCCCCCATACAACCCGTGTCTTTGAGGTTCGGCCTTTACCCTATTTTCCTTTTCCTGTGACTTATCTTCTGGATTCTGTTTTATTCATGACATTTCATATGCCTCGCTTCTCTGTCTTAAATTGATGAGAATGCCCATTTTCCTCTTTTCCTCATTTGCAGGCTTTAGTGTACTTCAGAGTATGGCTTAGACTACCCGCGCTTTGGCGTGAGACCGCGATTTCACTATACCTTCTTACTAAACTGGGACTGCGTAGTCCTTGTCCCCCTTGTCCAGTCCCTTTTTGTTTGCGAGGCCGGTTGATGTCGCCCCCCCAATTTTCTCGTCCCCTTTTATTTTAACTTTTTCTTCCCTTCTTTTAGTGCTTCATTGTGCAAGGCGAAATCACCCCCTTTTTTTCCCCTCCCCGTTGACTTCCAGTTCGCGCTCTAACCATAACTTGTTTCTTTTTTCTTTATCACGCAAGCTGAATCAGCCAGTCCCAAGGACCCAATTCACTCTTTTTTTACCGGATCTCACTGGGTTTCTTCGCCTCCCTTTAGCCCCGACCTAACCGACGGGAACTGCAAATATCATCCTTCGATGTTCTTCCTCTTTTCCGACTCGTCGTTCCCTTATATACCACATCGCCACAGGTTTGAGGTCTCCCGCTACCCCTTCGCTGCTCTTAAAAGCACCCTATGTTTACCCCAGTTCCAGATGGGGCTCTCGTCTTTTATTTCTTTCCCGCATACGGCGGCATTTTCCCGTTTTGAGATCCATTTACAAGGAGCGCAGATCCGGAACTCCTGATACCTTTTCAGACTATGCAACCCTCTTTTCCCTGCCACCAGTCCGTCCCGCAGCAATGTCCGATGGCTTTTTCCCTTGCCCTTGACTACTCAAGTTATGGGCCATCCGAATAAGACCCTTTCCCCCGGGATCGCCTGGATGCTTACCCCTTTCCCGACTTGTCTGCACGCATTCGCATGGTCTCTTTTCGTGTCAAGCGCCTCTTGAAATCCCGCTTGCCCTCCTTGTTGTTGTCTCTTCTTTTTTCAGGCCCGAAAGCCCAGGGGTGTAAGCAATTCTTGAGCCCGATTGTCGATATTTTTCTCGACCTTCCTCCGACATGCGATCCCTCCCTTGCCCTTTCACCGGTTTCTTTTCGTGGTCTTTCAGCCCTCGTCCTTGCTTTCTTTTGCCTTACTTTTCTTTCTGCTGCATCTGGTCGGACAGGTATATCGTTTTCCTTTTATACCCTCTCTTGCGCCAATTCTTTTTCCCCAAGCCATCCTCCATTTTCGGAAGATCACTGCCACGCGTCAAAAGCTCGCCCTCCCCATCTTCTCACTGGTAATCCCTCTCCGAATCTGTGCTTTTCGAAGCAGCGACTGATCTCGCCCTTCGTTCTTCGGTAGCCCTATGAATTCCGGACGCGTCCGACAATCGTTTCCCTTAAGCCCGTTTTCCCCTACACTTCTCTTTCTTGAGTGCCAGGTCGGTTTTCTGATTTCTTTCGACATTGTCTAGCTGCCCTTCACATATGTCCCGATACGGTGTCGCGTCCTTGGTGTCATTCTTTATCGAATTAGTTTTGCTTCCTCTAATTCTCCCCCCTTTTCATCGTTGCGCGCATTAAGGGCAGCTTTTTTCTTGTTCAGGTTGAACAACTTCTTGGTTCGACTCGCCCACTACCCCCTTAGTAAGCTCCACCCTGTTCATGCCCAAGGACAGTCTGTTATCCTTACTCTTGTTTCCCTCCCGTGGCAAAAACCCCCCCCCCCCACCTCCGCACGTTTCTAATATTTTCTCATAAGAAGTGGTATCCCCCTTTCCTTATGTTGTCCAGGTGCCGAAGATGAGTTTCCACTCCCCAAAATCGCGTCCCTGAGTTTTTGCCATAGACACAGTCCGAGGACTCTCACATCAAAGCCTCACCCCTGTACTTTTCGGACCTTTTTTTCGAAATGTAAGCACCCCCCCCCGGTCTTTCCTTGCGAAGAGGTCCTCGCTATCCCCCAGCCCCCACCAATAAGTTATCTAGTACCGTGACCTTTGCCTTTCCCCCCCTCCTTTGCAGTTGATACGCATGAAACCCCTCCAGGGGTGTTATTATTTGTTATAAATCCCACCATTCATTTTCTTCTACGCTTCCTTGATGTAGCGGTACTGTCTATCCGTTCCATGTAATATGGCTAGTCGTCCCTGAAACCTTTTATCTCTGAACTTGGACGTTGGATTTCGACTTAGGAGTTGCTTCATCGTTGTTCCATGATCTCCTAGAAACCCGCCTGACTTCCACCGACGTTTTTTTTCATACATATTACCCAAAGCCCCTCAAGGTATCGTCTTCTCCGCGTTCTCTCCCATTCAAACCTTGAGAGTTATATCTTCTGGAGTACCCCCGGGGCCAGGCCTGGTGGCCTCTCTAGGATCGAGTGAAGACTTGCTTCCATAGCCCGAGAGTTCTTCCTGTAAGGTTTGCGATTTTTTTCTTCTTAACAGCCTCCTTGACCAGCCCCTCCTGCCGTGAGTATCTGTAATAAGATACTTTTCTAGCGTAGACCAAAGTGTGGAAGGTCCGCAGTCCCGGAGGTGCTCGTTTATTTTTTTCTGCTTTTCTATCGCGGAGTGGTGAGAGCTTTTACCATTCTGACCTGTCCATATCCGTTTTCCCCCCCAATAGTTTTTAGAGCCTTTGTGTCTGGCCTTTTTTGCGATGATAGAGGTTGTTCGCTTGGGTGACCCCTCCTTTATTTCTGGTCCTGAACTCTTGCTAAGGTCTCTATGCCGTTCATTTTTTCTCCCTATTTATCTCTCCTTTTCCGTATCGTATCAGAGTTGCGTGGAAGAGGCCCCTTTCGTACCCCCTTCAGAGTGGACATCTCTCGTAAGGTCATATTAGTTACCAGAGAAATAACTTGTCCCAGGTTTCTCTTTCCTCCGAGGCGGTAGTAATTACATTTGTACGTTCCGCAGTTGTTTCCCTGTCCGGGCGACCATTTCCCTTAAGCCTCCTTCCCTTTGACTGTGGTTAGAGATAAGTCATCTTCAGATCTCTCCCAGACTCTGTGTTGCTAGCCATGGAGCACGGGTAAGAGAATGAAGGCACCTTTCTAGCTCCCCCCGCAATTGTCCGATGCGAGCTTTTGGCTTCCTTCGGTTTTTTCGGTTTGCATTATCGTCTATAGAAACTTCTCCCCTGCTGTCTCCCTTCCCCCCTCCCATTTCTTTGGTGACGGGCTAGCGATATTTCCTCTCTCTTTTTTCCCCCTACATCCTTGTGTTTTTAGACCCCCCCGAATTCATGCCCTCCTACCATTTCTTGCCAGGTTGACCGTTTTATGACGTTTACATTTTCTTCTACGATGCCCCCATAAATCGCCCCCTCCCGCCCCCCGGGCCGGCTCGCACTCGCCCCTTGGGCCATCAGAATGCTATTTCCCCCCCCCACGATATTTCTTTTCTGCCTGGGCCCTTTATTGATCTTAAGGCAAATACTCCCACTTTTGATTTGGATTCAGGAACTCCAGCTTTCTGTTTTTGATTCCTTCAGTCCATCCACTGCCACCGTGATCTGGTCTCCTTGAGGCCATAAGAACTGCGGATGATTTTGCACTCTTCCCCTGCCTCTATCCGCTTAACTCCCTCCGAGAGCTCGTTTCGCGAACGGACAGATGAAATTCTGTCTCGTCTCTCCCCCCGATCTGACAGATGATTTTAAATCCGAACAACGCTCCTCTGACTTTTCCATGTAAGAGCTCCCTTCCTGCCCGCAAATTTTCAGCTTATTACATTTCTATTCTGCATCGCTCGCGCACAAAACTCGCGCGAGAACCCCTCGCGGAAAGACACAGGCGTCTCCGACCCCCGGGCCAGACTCGCTCTGGCGGTATCATAGCCTTCCCCCCCCAGTATTTGACACGAGAGTACGCCTATATGGTTTCCTCCCGTTTTTACTGTTAAAGTTTCCCACTAGTTTGAAGGCGGAAACCCCTCATTCTTCCTTCCCGATCGCCTTCTTCCTAGTTCCCAACAACGTCACATTTATGAAGGCCGCAAGCGCTATGCAGCTACCTGTTGGGGTTGAGGGAAAGCCCCCTATACCGACGATCTGGGCAGAGTTCTATGTCCCCTGCCCCTTCGTCCTTAGTGTCAAATCTCGGTTTCTCTTGTCCCCCCGCTTCACCAGGCATTTTCCTAGTTCAAGTTCCATATATCCCTCATCTCAGAGTGTGTTTTTTCTTTCCCGTGTAATAGTTCCCTTGAAAGGCGTTCACCGTCTCCCAACTCTACATCCCGTTTCTGTCGAGACCGTTACACATCATCCCCCTTTTTTTTAACAACGATCTCTAAACCAGTTAGATGTTCGAGGTTCGTTCCGTCCCCAGACGGCCCCTGTCCGGGCGCAATGTTCCCGCGACTCTGCTTTTGTGATGTTTTCGGTTTCTCCTGAGCGGTCCCCCTTTCTTCCTTTCTTTAGAAGAGTCCCCCCTGTTGACGTTCAGAATGGAGGTCTATGTCATAGCTTCGTGAGAGGGCATCCTCGATCAGACGTCGCTTTTGCCCGTTGAGGAACCGCGCTTCCTGACCCCATCCCCTTCCCCTTTCCTTCCACACGGGTTCAGGCACTCTTTCCGCAGGTTGCATTCTTGTTGCGTTCCGTTGATGCGCCAGTAGTTCGTTTCACCCGCTCTGTCACGGTGCAGCCTTTTTGCCTTGTAGCGTGCAGACCTGTTCCCCTCCCCAGCGGTGTCCAATACCGGTTTCACTTAAGCGTTTTTCGCAACGAATGAAAGTGTTTGACTATAGATTACCTTCGACCCCAGCAAACGCGTACTGTCATCCAATTACACCCCAAGGGCCACACTTCCCCCTCTTTTCAGGTCGCCCGATCCTGTCGTCAGACCACAACTGTCCCTCCCTTGTCACCTTCAACCACCGTAGTATATCATTCCCCTCTCGTCTCATCCGTGTTCCCGACGGCGTGTTAACGTATACCTCACCTCAGTCGTGGCGCAGATTCCCAAGGCGCTGAAATTTTTTCACACAATCTTTTTTCCCTCTGATTACCCCCCTTCTCCCTTATGTTTAGAGAGTATTGATGATTTCCCTTCACACCTACCTGGCTACTCGATTCCTTCTCCACTAGTCGCCTCTCCCCTGAACTCGGCTAAGTTTTCCGAAAGTACACGCCTCCCACAGTAGTACCTCCGAAATACCTTCGCTGGTTGGGGGCAAGGTGTGCATTCGAAAGCTTGCATCCCCCCTAGAGTCATGACCCTGCCAGATTTTCTTGTCCTCCCCTCTCCGTCAGAGTTCATCTGCGTCAGGTAATTTGCTTAAAGCGCATGCTCTTCTTTACTTTGAACCTCCAAGATCCTCTTTCTTTCTTTCCTCTTTTTGTTGATAGATATTTGACAATTGTCCCGAACTCGTGCGCTTTCAGCAAAGAACTGTCTGAACCCCTGCTTACGATGTCTTGATCGAAGTTTTCTCGATCAGAATCCTTCCTCTTTCCATTCTATTTGAACTTCTTCTTGGTCCGCCCTTTCTGTATATTAAAGGGAATCCGCCCCCCGCCCCCCTTATTTGGCTTTGGATTTCCTGTCTGTGATCTGTTGTCCCCCGGTCTTCCCGGCTTTCCGACCGCTCTTGCGCTGATTCCTTTTACACCTCTTGACTTCCGCTCACACGATCATGAATCACGCCACCTTCTCCTGTTCCCCCCACTGGTTTAAGCGCCCCTTCTTAAGAGCCGTCTCCTTGTATCGTGAACTCCCTCTTCGTCGTGATTGTAGTGAGACTTGACAACCTCTCGTCGACATCGTTTGCTCAGAGGCTTGACCGGCGATGATCCTTTCCCCAGTTCCTTTTCCGTGCCTGTTCTTTTCTTGAGGAGTTTCAGTCCCTTCCTTGGTTTTCTCAACTCCTGTTACCGCCTTTTTTCGACGGACATTTCTTTATTTGTCTTTTATGACTTCCGAGTGTTTCTGCCGGTTCCTCGAAATCTGTAAACCTTCCTCGTTTGCAGCTGCCGCCAACGGCCGTGTCAGTGTCCTTTTTCCACCCTTTTTTTCCGCTTTCATTGACCCACTGTAGGCAAGGCCAAACCTACTCCTGCCCCGTGACCCTCTCCGTTCCTCACTACTTTTTTTTCCTCCGTACGAGCAACCCGGTACTTCCCCTTTTATCATTTCCCAGCCCATCCCTTGTTTAGGGAAAGTGACGGGATGTCGAATCGTCGCGTTTCTACCGGTTTGCAACCCTCGCGTCTTTTCTTTGCCCCGGTCCCCCCTATTACCCCCCTCCATTCTTCCCGAGTTCCTTCTTCGACCGAAGGGCGACTGTACGCAGCCAGTCTCTTATCCTATGCACATACACTCCCCAAATGTTTTTATATTTGACCCCTGCGCAGGACATATTTTCTCTTTGAAGCGACCCTAAGCCCCACACGCCCACCTTGGTTTGATCTGTTATACAGGATAACTGGTGTGACTATGCCGCAGTGTCTTTCTTTTCCGTATCCCTTCCCTGTTTAAGGTCAAGTGTTCGCCGAAATTTATTCCGAAAGGCGGGATCTCATAAGGCATTTGAAATTCGGTTTCCCGAGCCTCAGTATCTTGTGTATTCCCGCATTCCTTCTACCTTACAACGTCTGTCCCCGAGGCACGTGGGGAGCTCTCCTCCTTCGCCTAGCCCCCCATCCCCCCCACCGTTTTTGATCAGCCGGCTCTTGTTCCTAAAGAATTTCGTTTTTTCCTCTCCTCTCTCTAATTCCCATGTCAAGTGATGTGGCTCTTTCAGTCGTGACGTCTTTCGGCTGTTTTTGTTTTTTGGCCGAGAAAAGCATGCTCCGCACATTCTTAGAGGTTCCTTGCCCCCCTTCTAGTCTTGCGAGGATGACCTATAGTCGATAGGTCGATTGCGCTTCTCTTTTTTTTCTTTCTATGCTGTTAGGTTTCTGTTTTTGACTGCTCAGAGAAATCAGACCGTCCCTCGGCAATCCCAATTTTTTTCTTCCTCGCCTGGATTCTTGCGTCTTAGGTCTCTTTGCCTTGGCGACAAATCCCCTATGTTCCTCGTTGGGGCGTGATGTCTCTCTCGCGCATGGCACGCCCCAACCGTCAGGTTTTTTCGTCGATCGTCCATCCAGCTTATAATTACCGCAATTCGTCGACCCCGGTCGTTTTTTGTCGTGTTTCTCGAATGATTACGCTTCGTAAAATTTGGCGGGTTTAACGCCGCCCAGACGTCCCGTGCGCTTGTGATTATGGCTATGAAAGACCATTCCGCACGGAATTATTATTTTTCTCAGCGTTCGCCCTTTCGCTAACGGTTCAGGTGTTATTTAGCTCCCTCTGATCCCTGCCCTACCCTTTTTCTTTAAAGTCTCGGTCCCCTTGCGACTCCCTGCATTGACTGCTTGGCCGTCGGGATCCGTCATTTCCACGCTCCCCTGCTCACCAGTGAATTATCGGACTTCTATGTTCTCACTCTCTACCGACCAGCTGAGCTGCGAGCCGCCTTGGCTTCTTTTTTCTCTGTTGTGGAGGTTGAGTATCGTCTCTCGAATAATCTCACTTTCTTTATTGTCCTCCACCTCTTTTCGGATGAATCTCTCTGCCTCCTCCGTTTTTGTTGAGCTCCTCCTGAATTACAGCGAATCCTCTTGTTCTTTTTTCCCCCAGCCTTCCATGACGAAGTCCTTTTTCTTTCTCTACACCTATCGGAATAAACCCCTACAGTTTCACGCCCACCTGTTCGATATTTGTACGTGAGCCCAATTTCTGGGTCTGTCGATATAGTGCGAATCAGCTGCCCCTGACCATTGTGTTGCTTTTTGCACTCTTCCTGGATGCGCTCCGCGTGGAAACCCTCCCGTCCGGTGGTGCTTAGTTCGCCTTTGACTATAGTTGCTGCTATTGATGCCTGATCTTGAGCCGCCCCCCCTACCCCTGTGATCGGACGCTCTGCCCTGTCTCCTCCTGCACCTTTTCCTGCCGTCTTTCTTACATTGAGCACAGCGTTTACCTGATCCTGACATCCGTGCCTCTCCGCGACTCCATTCGAAGAGCTGATGGCTAGAGAAATTCTGCGAACCATTGGGTCAGAGTAGAACTGCCCCCCTTCTTACACTATTTGTATTTCACCATAACCAGCGATTCTCACTCCAAATGGTTCCGCTGCAGAACGGCGCTGAACAAATATATTTTTTTCCTTTGTGTCTACCTTGCGTACTCGGGTCGTCGACAACCCTCTCCTCCCTCGCTACAAGGCAGAGCGCACACCCTTCGTCCTTTACCTCCGACGTCCCGGTTGGTCACCTCGTAAAATCATCGTCCCGACGACATTTCAACCCGTTTTAGTCACCCCTCTTCTTGTGTTCTTAGAGCTTCTCTTCCTTCCTTCCTTCCTCGCTCGCTCGCCGGTCTGCACCTGCAGATTCAGATTCTGAAATGACAATAATGACCTTTTCCCTTCGTTTTCATTTCCCCCCCTTTTCCACGCCTTAACGATTACGTTCTTTTCGGACTCTTACACCTCGGACCCTCCCCACTACCGCCTCACTTTTGCGAGCTAATGCCGGACGGCGTTCTGTATCGGAGCCTTTTTCCTTTTCCCCCTGCCTGATAGCATCCCGCCGCACTCTTCGCGATCAATTGTTTAAGTGCTGCAATTCTACGCGCGTCCTCAATACCATGACCTACTGCACCGCCCCACCGTGGACTGTAGAGCCCATCTTTGCAATTCCCAAGTTCACAATGCAAGGTTAGGGCCCTTCATGATATTGCCCCCCCTTGCACCCCAGACCCCAACATGGTTTTTTTGACGTTCGAGGTTAGTCTGTCGTAATCTCGCGCCGCAGGGGACCTTTACGGGTGTCACTATGACTATCGGCAGGATTTTTTTTTTTCGGGCCCCTATGGTTTTCTGATTGCCCTCTTCCCCTTCCAGGGAAATAGACCATTCTAGTTCTGTTGAGATAAGTCTCATTTTTCTTGTCCTGCGCGTCTGGCCCTTTGACTCCTTCCACGACTCATTTTTTGAGGGTCTCGACCTCGCTGTATTGACCTCCGGAACTTTCCCTGAACCCCTGTGATGATCTTGCTCCACGGGGTCTTGCCCGTTTTTGTTTCGCTTAAGGAATGCCCTGCCCCCCCCCCCCCCCCCCCCCCCACACAAATCAACACCATGCGCCAATTTCACTTTTTCAGGCGGCTCTCCCATTTTTTTCCCTCCTCCATAGTCCCCACCAAGTTGCGTTTTCAACTGACTCTGACTTGTCTTTTCTCCCCATATCGTATTACGGACGTGTTATTCTATGTCTCTCTAAGACCCGCAGTACAAAGCTCCTCATTTCTCCCCCCAATGCGACCAAGTTGGGACCGTTCTTTTCGCCCGAGTTCTGTTTTGAGTTAGAACTCCTTCAATAACCTTTCCTTCTCCCTTCCAAGCTAACGTGAAGGATTTGCGTCTTTCGAAGCTAGTTTCGACGTGTTCCCTTCTTTCACACATTCCCCCGAAGAAGGCCTGGAGTGTTCCAAGGACGCTTCTTCGAAAAAAACCCCTTTTCCTTTCGTTCCCCTTTCTCGCGCAGCTGTTGGGTTCGCGTTACCCCGATCTTCCGACTCTGACTTTACTACTCTATGCGCAAGATCTCGTCTAGTAAAACCTCACTTTCGCACAGAACGCAAGCCCCCGTCCTTCCCCCTTCCGCTTGGCCGGGTTTTTTCAAGGTGCCTTGACCTTCCCCTTCTGGATCCCTTCCTAAGTTCAAAGCCCAGTCTTTCTCGCCTAGAACTTTCGGATCAGCATCTCGTCAAGCTTGTCTATTGTTCTTTTTTTTTTCAAGCGCTGCTTGCCCCTG
>Ga0179593_1604847_pt1 | contig 24013 bp, 36 predicted proteins | sample CZODoug2_1_08_16_FD_185931 | JGI IMG/M metagenome (GOLD analysis project Ga0179593, IMG submission 185931) | Vadose zone soil fungal communities from Angelo Coast Range Reserve, California, USA - CZODoug2_1_08_16fungal (PacBio error correction) | ecosystem: Environmental > Terrestrial > Soil >... | reverse complement strand
TTCCCCCTTTTTTTGAACTCCGGACCGTTTTCGTGCAGTTTTGCGCACCGTTCGAAATGTTTTCCCGTCTCACTTTGTGGTATTACTTTTGCAGTTTCATCCGCGGTTTTTTCCTTTGCGGGTTTTTCATCCTTTGCTTCGCTCGCGCGTTTCTCTCGGTTCGAAGGGAGGTCCTTTTTTGAGCCACTTCTGGCGCCCTTTTAGTCGATTGACACGCCTTTTCGCTTTTGTCCGGGCCGTCCGGAGGGCAACTTTTTTTTTTTTCGGTTTTCTATGGGCCTTCCCAAGGTTTCACTTTTTTCCTTTCTTGCCCTTCCTCCGCTCGTCTGTCGGTTTCCCATGGCTATCTTTCTTTTGGTCCGCGGGCTGATTGCTTTGATTCATCCTGCCCCTTACCCGGCATTCATCTTTCGTTTTTTTTCGTTGAAGCCTATTTACTGGGGTCTTCGCGAGATCCTTGGTGGCGTTCCGGGGGTTTTTTCGCCCTTCCGCATTTTTGTTTTGACTGTTACGTTTCTTTTGCGGCATAGAGAGGAGTTTAGTCGAGGCTGAGTTTTTTTCCTCGGAAGGTCTTCCTTTCCCCAGGGTTTGTTGGTTTCCCTAAAATTTTTTCTTTGCCTCTCTATAGGAGTATGCCCAAAGCTACGTCCTGGACCCTTCCCGCGTGATTTTTACACGTTTACTGATGACTCTTGCGGTGCGATTCGTGTCTTCAATGCGCGCCCGCCTTTGATTATCCATCCCTTTTGGGTCACCGTTCTTTCTGCGGAATTTGTGCGTGACGGCCGACCCCACCCTTCATTTTAGCGCCGTGCGTTCCCCTGTTGCGTTGGAAGTCCCCCTTTAAGTCTGCCTCTCGATGGCTTTTTTTCAATGGTCGGCTTCAGCACAGGGCTCCTGTCTTTTTTTTTTTTGGCGCCCATTTCCGACCTACGCGCGGGCTTTTTTTGATTCAGTTTCCCAGGTCTCGCACTACCCCTGGTTTGCTTCTATACCTACCCCCCCCTTTTGAAGGTCTACGCTTCTTTCCCCCCCCAGTTCTTCCCCCCTCTTGGTCCAGGTTTTTTTTTCAGCCACCATTCCAGGCCCTCCCTTGTCCTAAAAGTGTAGCCTATCCGATCTTTTCTTTTTTTTTTTTTGGGGCCTTCCCTCTTGTCCTTGATGTCTTTGCGTCGTAGACAGAGATCTTTTGACCTCGGTGTCAGGTCTTTCCCCCATATTCTGCTGATTTCACCTTTTGACTAACCGTCTCCTCGCTTTTCCTGAATACCCTATACCTCGGTGTTCTACTTAGCCCGGTTAGTTTTTCCTTGCCCCCCCATGATTGATAATTCGCCCCCCCTTGACTGGCAGCCCACCTCCTTTCGAGAATATTGATCTCCCCCCCACCCGAAAACCCAGTTCTGTCTGCTGAGCTTGGGTTTCCCTCGGGGGAGGGTTTTCCCTTCTCCTATCCGTTATTAGGTCCCTTTCCCCGCTTCTTGCGTGTAAATCTCCCCAATCTGGGAATCACCTTCTTTGGTGTCAATCATGGATGCGATTCATTCCTATGGGCCTTGTTTCCCCTTTTCGCATTGCATGTTTTTTTATTTTTGTCTAAAGGTTCACTTTTTTTTTTTTTTTGCGGACCCCCCTGTTCCCACTCGAAGTTTTTTTTTCTGGTGCGACATTCCCTGGGCCTAGAATTTGGGCGTTCCGACGGGAATTTTGTGGCTGATCGTCTTTTTTGCCTTTTTCAGTGTCCACTTTGACGGACCTGGACCCACTCCCTGCGTCATTTCCTTCCCCAAAAGTAGCCTTCACAGTTTCACTTTTGACTCTCTTAACTTTGTGTTTTTGAAGCTTATGTCACTCTCGATTCAAATAACCCTTTAGCCCCACAGGTCCCGCGGGCACGGATTGCAAAGACCCCCCGGCCTCGCCTTTGCGCTTCCCCCCCCCACCGGCACCCTTTTAAGGCATTCGCACCTTTTTCGCTTTCGGCAACCCCCCCCCAACCCCCAGCCTCCAATATATTCTTTGTCTTTTTACTATTTTCCCCCCGGGTGTTGCGCTTCTCGACCGTTCGTCCCCGTTCAAATGATCGAGGCGCAAGCATGCTGCCGATGCTTTCCGCCGTTTCCCCATCACATGTCTGAGCCCCTCTGATTCGCCCTTCTTGAAGTTCTGTCTCTCCCCCCACTCCACCCCCCAGCTCTAAAAGGACTTCCGTGCCGCCATTCCTTTGGAATTAGTAAACATGGCATTTCCCCCCCGGGCTTCTTTTTGGGTTTCCTCCCCTAGTCCGGCCCCCTCTCGGAGCTTTTCCATACAAGTGGAAGGAAAGTCCCGCCTTTTCGCCTGGATCTTTTTTCGATGGTTGTCATTGAACCATGGTTTCGGTCCCGTCTCAACCCCCGCCCCCCGCCAAGGCCACCATCAGATTACCCTTCATTAGCGTCTCTTTTTTTTTTCTTTCCCCCCACCCCAGGTTCCTCCCAATGTATTGTTTCCGCTACTCAAACCTACAAACCTGCCAGTTTTTCGCCAGATAGAAAAAGCCTATTTTAGCTTCCCCCAACCCCCTTTTCACAGATATCAAACCGTCTTCCCTTCCAAATGAAATTTTCTGACCTCTCTTTTAGGGTTTTCTAGATCCGCACCTGTTTGGACCCCCCTCTTTGTCTCTTTTCGCTTTTTGCCTTTCACTTTAGACAACTTTTTTTTTGGCGCCCATTTTTGGCTAATCTTTCCGTTTTTTTGTTTCGCTTTTGTTTTTTTCTTTAACGTTTTTTTAGTCGAGACCCCCCTCTCTTTTTTATACCTCCTCTTTTTTTTTGTCTCCTCTCCAAAAATTTCTTTTGGGACCCCCTGAAGCTCCTCACTCCTTTTTTTTTTCTTTTCCCCCCCCCCTACCGTCAGCGAACACCTCCCCCCCCTGAGCTTTTTCGGGAGGTTGTCTTTCATTTCGAATGCCTCTTCGCTTTCTCCTTTTAATTTAAGATGCGGTGGGTTTTTCCCTCGCGTTGTAGCTTCTGAATGAATACAAACCAGGGACCCCCGATGGTTTCGCCCCCCCTTTTCTTGCGGCTCACGGTTGTGTCGGCTTGTCAGTCCGCCGCACAGTTTGAGAGCCTATTTTGCACTTTTTCTGCTTGGGTCTTTACTCTTGGGCATTTCGGGTTTGTTTGTCATTTTCCCTATTTATTGTACTCGAGATCCCAGTTTTTCCCCTTGATACTCCTTGGTGTAGACCCCCCCGGTCGAGCCTTTTTCCTTTTTCGTTCGATGACCCCGGTCTCCTTGCCTCACCATAGTCCTTTTCCCCCAGATATCTTGGGAGGATGATCTCAGCTGATCCGCTCCATTTCGTTGGGTTTTTCTATCCTTGCATATACTCCCGTTTCGGACCCCCAAGATTCTCACGGGACGGGATTTGCCGTCTCCTGCGGCTACCCCCCCCCATTCTTGGTGGGACGTTATCTCCCGCAGGGTTTTGATCTGACTCCTTCCCCTTCCCTTTGCTCCTCTTAACATTTCAATGCTTTTCTCTGATGCAAGCCGGGCATTTTTTCATTCGTAGCGGGCTCACACCCCCTACTGATTTTTTTTTTTTTCAACCTTTGGCTCGACTTTCGACCCCCAGTCCCGAGTTCTTTGGGGTTAATAAGAGCGACCCTGTCACCCTTTTCGTTTTTTGTTGGCATTTTGTCGCAACTGGCCCGGTTCTTGCGATGTTCAACGGCGGTTGTGCCCTTCCGTTGATCCTTGCTATTTTCAATCCTCTCGGGTCAAGTCTTTTTTTCCTAAAACCTGGTGAAGAGGAGTTTGTGCCTTACCTCCCTTTCGTTTGACTTTCCGCCGTGTGGGGAGAGGACTTTCGTGATACGGTTCTCAGTGGCCCATGGTTTTCGTCTTCCCCCCCCAAGTTTTGCCTACTGCAACCCCGCCTTTCCCCCCCAGATGTACGCTTGACATTTTGTCCCCTTTTTTTTGATTCAGATTCTTTGTAGAGTTAAAACTTTTTCGGGATCAGCAGGCTCAACAACCTTTCCTTTTTCATCCCCCGTTCTTTTTATTTTCTTTTGCGAGACCCGCTCGAATTCCATTTCAATTTCTCGGAGTTTTCAGTTTTTGATTCCCCAGTTTTTTTTTCTGACTTCATGTTTGACAAGGAGTTTTTTCTTTTCCTTTTTTGAACTTTTTCTTTCTATCTACCTCTGCCTTTTTCAAGAGTTGAGCCGCACTTTAGCCGTGACCCCTTCGATCCCCACGTGTGGGTTCTGGCAAGGAATCATCCTATCTTTTTGGGATTCTCTATTTTTTTTCTCCAAATGGGTTTGCCTTTTTTTTTGGGTTCGGCCTGGTTTTAACCTGTGGCTTCGTCCCCTTCGGTTTCAGGGAAAGACCCGTCAACCCGGGAGTGTTTCTCCTTTTTTTTTTCACGACTCTATCACACCTTTTTTGCCTTTGAACTCTTTTTTTTATTGCCCAAATGTCATGCTTCCCGCACCCTCCGTCTTTAATCGACCTCTTTGTTCGTGTAGAAAGAACATTCAGGCCTTTCCTTTTTTGAAGGGCTTACCGCTTTTGCTCTGTTTGGCCGTAAAATGGTTTTATGGGGTATTTTCTTTCCGGGCTCACCCTTCCCCCCCCCAATAACCTGCCAAGAGTTCTTTCCAGGGCCCTTCATCGTTGGCTTCCCACCAAGGCTCCCCTCATTTTGACTCACTTGGCAATCTCCCTTCTGACCCGCACCCCCCCCCCCCATTCTCCATATTGGACCCCTCTTAGTTCAGTTCCAATCTTTCCCCGCGTTTTTTTTTTCTTTGTTGTTTTCGCTTCTGCTCCGTTCTGTTGGGACCAGCAACTCTCAACGCGCTCCCTGAAAACCTTCGTCTCCTTCTTCCCCGTGTGCCCCTGTCTGCGCCATCGGGTTTCCGATGTGGAGTGTTTGGAACCCGCACGCCACCCCCTTTCCTGTTTTTTTTTTCCTGCCCGGTTTTTTGGAGCCCCCGCAATGAATATTGCGGATCCCACTTTGACGTTTTTGTAACCTTCTTGGTCTCGCCTTTTTCTTTTGCGCCCCCACAGAGCGATTGTCCTTTCCATGGCGGCAGGCACCGCGTTTTTTATTGTCACCAGTTTTTCTTGAGCCGTTCCCCCTAGAAAGATTCCTTGAGGGTCTTCCTTGTAAAGACCATGACTCCCTTTGTTCGTTTTCTTTTTTTCCTCCCGCTTAGTGAGTGGTTCCCGAAATTCCGGACATTTGCGGGATTCCTTTTACAAGTTTTCGATTTTTTCCCTTCGACCTTTCACTTCAGGACTCTCCCGGGAGTACTTTAATACTATCATACACCTTCGTTATGAATAAACGACTATCGGTTGAGGATTTCCTGGTGACCCCCCTTTTCAAAGGGACCCATGCAGACGGTGACCCCCTAGACTCCCCCAGGTTTTTTCGCGAGCCGGGGGGTTTTCCGTAGTCCACCTTCTTTTTTGAAGATCTTTTTTTCTGCTCCTCCCCCCCCCCAACCCCCCATCGTCACCCAAACTTCCATTCACCACTGATCGTGGTCAACTCAACAGGGCTGGTCCCTAAGCCTTTTTTGGCAGAGAACCAACGAGACCCTCGGGTTATCCCCATGTCCTTTATGGTGATACAAGGAAAGCTCACTCTCATCGTCGGTCTTCCCTCCCTGGTTCTGAGACCACAGGTTTTTGTTGCTGTTTCGACTTAATGTCCTCCGGTCCCTTCAGTTTTCCAATTTCGATGTCGTGTTTCGTTTCCCCTTTCGGTCGGTGTTCTGTCCTCTTACGAACCTCATTGTTTTTTCCCCCCCATTTTGTTCCACATTGATCTTCTTTTTTTTTTTTTGAGATTGCGGTCCTTCCTCTGCAGAGTCCTTCACTGCACACCCAACAAGTCTCGGGGCACCTTCAGCGCCCTTTCCCCCCCCCCCCGGTGCCCCTTTTTAACTCGCGTTCGCAAAGTTCTTTCTCCAACTTTCCTTGCCCGTGGTTTCCCCTTCACCGACCAGGTGAGCCTCTTTGGGTTTTGAGTGTAACCGCCTTTTTTTTATTTCTTTTCTTTTTTTGTCAGCGCATAACAGAGTCCTCTCATGGCACCTTTCTTTTGGCTGTGGTTCATCGCACCTTGCCTTCCTGGTCGGGTTTTTCTTGTGACTTTTTTCACAGCTGGTCCTGTACATAGAAATCTTCCCCTAACCCTGATTTTTTTTTTTCCTTGCACTCATTCGCAAACTCCTGTAATTAGCACTCCCCGTCTCTTTCGTTCTTACCGAGGTTCTTCTGCTCTTTTTCTTTTTCTTGTCCGGCGCGTTTTCTGAATTCTCCTTTTTGCGGTTTCCTGCGGTTCGTTCTTCGCCATTCTTTGGGCCGGGATTTTGTACGCTTTTCGCCTCGGCTTCCTCTTTTCTTACGTTCGCTGAGGAGTCCAACCTCGACTGGAGGTTTTTTTTCCGTTGCTAGTAGCCCAGCACCCTGTTGCCTTTTCATAGTTTTTTTTCCCCTGCAGTTATTTTTCCAAGGTTTTGCCCTCCTTTTTGATGTCGGCCTGCGGCGCCTCCTTTTTTTTTTCCCTTCGTCCCCCCAAATTCCCTTTTTTTGTTTCCCCCATTTTTCCTCACCCCGCTGTATTGAGAACCTATAACTTTCCTTCGTCTCGTTTCTGTTTTCTCCCCACGGCGTTTTCTCCTCATGTCCCCCCAAGTGGTTGCCAAGCTGTCTTTTTCTGACTTCCGATTTCTCACCGCGTGGTTTTTTTTTGTCATTTGCCCAAAATGTTTAGAGTCTGATTCGTTTTTTTCGCGCGGGGTTTTTTTTTCCCCAACCCCCGGTTAAATAGTCCCATGTCTTTCTCAAGGTGAGTTATCCCCATTTTCGATCCCCGACGGTATACCCCCCCCCCCCGATAGTCCCTAGTCTTTAATTCGACTCCCTCTGCCCATGTTCCCAGCATTTCTCGCTTCTTTTTTTTTTCAACCCCCTTCTCCTTAGATGAAAGCCGGGGACCCTTTTTTTTGATAGCTTGCGTTTTTTTTTCCCGCCCTTTTGAATCTTCCTCGAGTAGTGGATCAGAAGTAGTCTCCCAGTCTCCTTGAGTCCCTTTTTATTCAACCTTTCTTTTCGGCGCTCCCAAATTTCCGCAGTATTCCCTTCGAGTGCACCCATCCAGGACCCCCCTCTCTTAATTTGGTGTTTTTGGGGGGGCCTCCGTTCCTCTAGTTTGATCAACCGATTCTTCCCCAACGAGTCCTTGTGATTTTTCCATTTCCCTTGAGACTTTCTCTCCCGGGGGTGTTGCCCTCGACTCTAATGAGGGAGGAGTCCCCCCCCTCAATGGTTCCCTTTTCCCGGCAACGAAGTTTTCCGGCACATCGAATTGAGGAGACGGGTTCCGTCAAGATGTTTTTGGACATTGTCCAACGCTCTCAAATTTTTTGCCTTGCCTTTTTTGAGGTACTCCTCCCTTAGCATATCTTCTTCACAGTGTGTTTTTCAAGAACATATATTTCCCCAACCCAGTGAACTTGACTAAGATTTTTTAGCTGAATTTCCCCCCTTGATGAACTCTTGCGGATTTTGGGACGGAAGCTAGACTTTCGTTCAGCCTAAACTTCCCCCTTCGCAGTTGTTTTTTCTTCCCACCCCGTAGCAAGGTTGTCTCACCAGTTTTCCACATAAGACGGGTACTGCCCCCCCCGGGGAGCTCTGACCGCTCCCACCCACTTCAGCCTCCAGTTATTGACTTCCCCTGGAAGTGCCCTTCCTTTTCCAATCTTTTTGCATTGATCCATTCTGTCAGACCCATGCCCGACCCCAATTATTTTTTTTTCCTTTCATCCCGTATGACCCCACCTTCCATGTAACCTTTTCGTATTTTGAGCCCCCCCCCCCCCCCAGGGTTTTTTTTTCCGGTTTTTGATTTTTTTCCACACGTCCCGCCTCCCCTAGAAGCCGCTTACTTTCGCGTTGGAGATTGGTCCCTTCCTTCTGTTGGCACTTACTGAGAATAACTCCTTTTGCCCATTTGGCTTGGGTTGGTTTTTTTCTTGCCCCCCCCCAAGCGCATCCCCCCTTTTCTTTTGCTTGTTTCGTCCCCTTGGACCTTTCCTTTATTCAGTCCATTAGGACTTTATCTCCCCATTGTTTCCCTCTTAACGTTCCGATAGTTCCCATGATCCCTTTTGGGGGCCACGTTAGCACAACGACCCCCTTTTTTTCCAAGCCATTCGATTCCCCGAACTTCTCCCATGCCTTTATCGACGGCAAGTTGAGATTTCCCCCGAGTACAGTTCCGTTTACGATTGCTGAGGCTCGAACCGGGGCTTGCTCGTCCCCAAAATTAACTTTACACCCCCCTGGCTGCTTTCCCCCGTCCGATGGACCCCAACAGACAATTTTCGCACCTCCTTTGGAAAATACCCCCCCCAGCGTTTTTGGATTCTTCGTTGCCGTAGAAGATCCGGGCGGATAAGAGACCCTTTGGTTTTGGTTTTGCCCAGGGACTTTTCACCCACGTGCCCCCATTGGCGAAACAATTTCCCACCCTTCCCCTGTCCCTGAGCTTCGATTTTTTTCTTTGAGATTCTTCCCACACTGTCCAAAACCACACCCATCCCCCCTGGCTTTGCTTCACCCCTCCCCCAACTTTACCCATTCACTCGTTCCGGCGCCCCCCCCGCGTTTTTGAAAATCCTTCCCCCTTTTTTTTTATCACCCCCTAGGACCCTCCCAGTCTTTCCGTTCTTCTCTCCTACACCCCCATTCTTGTTCCTCGCCCCTTTTTTCGTACTTTTCTCCTCGCCCCGTCATATTCTTTCCCCTTATCTTTGTCTACGTTCTATTCTTCCCTTACTTCTCCTATTTCTTCCTCCGCCCTCCGCCCCCCTTTCCTGCCAGTTTACCTGTCCGCCTCGGCCTCTCCGCTCCTTATCCTCTATGTTTTTTTTCCTTTCCCTTTCCTCTAATGGAGGAATTTTCTTGACTTCCGAGTTTTTTTTTTGGTCCGTTGACACTTTGTGGCTGCCTGAAGTTCCCTCACTTTTTGGACTTTTTCAAGCCTTGTCCCCTGTGACCTTTAAGGGGGAAAAAGGGTTTCTGGGGCTTTTTTGCCTTTTGCTCCCTCCTGGTGACCGCGGTGCATATTGTTTCCCCCATTTTGATCTTGATATTCCTCATCTACCTTATCCAACCTGGTCCAAACCCCCCCCCTTTCCTGGGGTCCCCTTCCTCGCCAGAGGTCCTACAGCTAGAACTGACGGTTCTTCCCAGAACCTCCCCTTTTTCTTACTGCAGTTTACCGTCTTGTCCTGCACCACCAGTCACTTTCCCCTTTTCTAAACCTTTCCCCTTTTTTCATTGCTTTTCGAAGGTTTGGACCCCCCCCCCCTAGAATTTAGCCACGATTTTGTTTTCCCCCACCCCCGTCTTTTATTCGCGTCGGACAACGGCGTGCTTTCTTTGTCCCTTTGGATTTCTTGCAATTTTTTTTGGGGTCCCCCCTTCGGTCAGTTTTGGTTGTTCCCCAGGGTCAAAGGCTCGTAATTATGTTTTTTTTTCCGTGTCCCATTTCTTCTTTCGTTGTCCTGCAGATTTCCATGGTTTCTGCGTGAAGCCCCCCCAACCCCCCCCCCCCATCGACGTCGAATTCCCCCTTTGTTGTTTCTTGGGGTCTTTTTTATCTGACCCTTCTTTTTCCCGACTCTTTCCCTTTGAAGTTTTTTTCTTGGACCCCCCCCAAGGTTTTTCCTTTTTCCTTGATCCTTTTCTTTAGGATCCCGCCAGGTTTTTCCTCGGCCTCCCAACCCCTTTTGTTGGCTGTTTTCTATCGCCAGCCTTGGGTGATCCCGCTTTTGACGCGTACGCTATTCTTTTTTTTTGGGGATGCTGACCCCCCCTTCCACTCGGCGGCTTGTTCCCTAGCATTCCGTTTTTTTGCGTATTTCGTCTCTACCCTCCTCGCCCCCTTACGAAGTTCTGATCATACCTCCCCCCCACCGCTACATACCTTCCCTTTGGACTACCTCCGGATTTTTGAGTGAGTCTTTTTTAAAGTCTGACAGCCCTTGGATTTCTGACAGATGCTGACAACAGTTCTCCCGGGTGCCGCCCTTTTCCAAGACTTTTTTTCTAGATGTAGTGCGTTAAGTTGTCCATTGTAGGTACACTAGGAGTATTTCCCCCCCCCCCCCCCCCGCGTTCTTTGCCCTTCTGACCCCCTTTTAATTATGATTTTTTCTTTGGTCACTTTAACAGGGAGTAATTGTAAGCTTACATCTTTCAGGGCCAACGCCCCACCCGTAGCCCAAGCACCCGTTCTCCGGTTCGCACCCTTTCCATTTTTTCCCGCAGTTGTTTGTCATGACAAGTCGCTAGTAGAAGTTGAGGATTGATGTCCCTTGTCTTCCGCCCTGCGCTGATCCTTTTTTTTACAAAGGCAGACCCATATAGGTCCTTCGTAGGTCCCTTCCCGTCGTGCCTTCTCGGTGTTGGGAGGGTCCCCCTATGACTGCGGGTTCCCTTTGGATTTTGAAAAGTTCTTCCTCCTCTCCTTATCTCTTCTTTCCCTTCCCTTTTCCTTTGCTCCCCCTCTTTTGTATCTACCTACCGTTTCTACTTTCACCTCCGCTCACCGCTTTCTTTCTTTTTCCGCTCCCCTCTCGCCCCCTTCTCCTCTTTCCCTCCCCTTACCTTCCCACCCTTCAGTGCTTCCTTTTCCCATCTTTCCTCCTTCCCTTTTATCTTTTCCTTGCTTTTTAGCCCCTCTCCTCTTTCCAATAGCTTCCTCTCCTCTGCCCTATCTTCGTTCTCCCTCTTTTCCTCAACCTTTGCGTTAACTCTCCTACCTTCCCCCACACTTTCTCCTCTTTCCCCTAACTCCCTATTTTCCCTTACTCTGTCTCTACAGGTTTCCCTTCTTTCTCTCTCCCCTCTTCTTCCTTCCACGCCCTTTGCCCCTCCTTATCCACGTCCCCCCCTTCCCTATAGCTCCGCCTAACCACCCACTCTCTTCCTCTTTTCCTCCCTCCTTCTCTGCTTCTGCCTCACATAACCTCCTTCCTTCTCCTCCTTTTCTCTTCTCTCTATTCCCCCATTCCCTTCCCCTTTCTCCTGCTCGCCTGTCATATCCCCCCCGCCTTCCTTCCTTCCTTTCATTTTACCTCCACCCTATCCACCTTCTCTCTCTGTTTTTCCCACCGCCCCCCCCCCTCGCGCCTCTCGTCCCCCTTTACCCCGTCTCCCCCCCTACCTCTGCTCTTTCTCTTGACTTTTTCTCCCTCTCCTTCTCTTTCTCCCTCGTCCACAACCCTCCTCATATACCCCCCATTTCCTAATCTCTCCCCTTTTTTTCTTTTCCTTCGTTCCCTTTCTGTTTTTTTTCTTCTTTTTTTCCTTCGGCGCATTCCTTTTTGTCTTCCCTCTTTTTCCCTCTTACTCTGTCTTCATCCCACTTTTCTTCCCACTGTCCCGTACCTCTTCGTCTCCCTCCTCTTCTTCGCTTACCCCCCCCCTCACGCATTTCCCTCCGGCTCTTCCCTTGTACCCCTGCTCTTTGACATTCCTGCCACTCTCTCTCCTCTAAGCTTCCCTGCCTCCCCAGCTCACTACCTTCCCTTTTTCCCCTTCCCCCCCATCTTCGTTCCTCCTTCCTTACCACGCCCCCGCCTCTCAAGCCAACTTTCTCTAGACCCTACAAGATCTTTATCCCCCCCTTAGTCTTTCAGCCTTCCCCCCTTTAAACCCATGACCAGTAAGATAATTCAAGCCATGTCACCGGTGTTCTGTTCTTTCCGATTCCAAACCCTCTTCCCATTTTTGGTGGTCTTTCCCTACCCACCCACAACTGTCAGGTGGCTGTGATTTTTCGATTGTTTCCCCCTCCTTGGCTTGGTGTAACCTCTTCTTTAAACACTAATTTGATCCCTGCCCATTTCCTAGTCCAAACTCCTCTTCATGGGCCTGTACCCCCTACATAATCAATTTTTAAACCCTTCATGACCTTTGGCTCCCTTGCCCCCATTCCCCGTTAATTCATTTTTTCGACCCTTCTTATTCATCGAAGGATCTTGCCCTGCTTAACTCTCGCCCTTTTTTTTACGCTTAATCTCCGCCGGGCCCTGTAAGCCGATAACCTCCTTCCCAGCGAAAGCCTCGTAGTTTATTGGCCAATTCAGTGCAGTCCTTGAAACTGCAAGACTTTCTTCCCTTTCATTCAGAACTTGTTCTTTCCCCTGCGGATGACTGGTTTTTCTCTTCTTTTTCCCGATCCCTCCTTCGACACCTCTCGAAAAGGATAATCTGCGACCCCCCGTTTCCCGGTTTCCCTTTTCCCCTTTTTCCCAAGCCGCAGTCTCCTTGGATGTGGTACTCCCCGCTCCACCGTATGTTTTTTTCACTCACGGTTAGGCCATAGTACTCCTTTCCTGGCGCCCTGACCCCCACGCCTTTTCCCCCCCAGAGCAAAGATATCCCCCCCCCCCCTTTTTTCGCCCTCGGTTTTTTCCCTTTCGGTGCGTTTGAAAACCCCCAACGACTCTTTGGATTCAGGGAGACTTTGGAGCAAGCTTCCGGGCTTGCGTTCTCGGGGATCACTTCCCCTGGCCATTTCCTTATTTTTTGCCCTCCACTTCGTTACCCCTTCTGCCTTCCGTCTTCACACCTCTAGTCCCGATAGACCCCATTGCTTTTTTTTCTAAGCTCCGACCTAGGATTCCCATGTCTGAGGCCAAAGTCTCCCCGATTTCGCTGTAGGCTGCGCCAGAGTTTTCCGCCCAATTCCCCTTTCCCCCCACTGCTCCCCTTCGGACCCTTTTGAACTTCCCCCTACCGGCACCGAAACGGAGGTCCCTCCTTTCCGTCATCCTCTTCTCCGGTTTTTTGCGGCCTCCCTGTCAGTAAGAGACATTTTCGTCGCCGCGTTTCCGGACCGATTCGAGTTAGCCCCTATTTGCAAACCCTTGGTTTTTTTTTGTCACGCCTTCCCCTCGAATTCCGTGGGCCCCCGTAATTTCTCCCCCCCATCCACAGATATTTGTTTGGACTTTTTTAGCGCCTCCCTCGTCCTCCCCTGAACCCAAAGTCGCACCCCCCCTAACCCCTTCCCCACTCCCCCATTGAGATAAACAGCTAATCCCCCCCCCCATTTCAATTTTTCCTTTATCCCCCTCAGCCTTTTTCTCCGATCCCCGACTTCAGCGTTATACAACACTACCCCCCCTCGCTTTGAGCCCTGGGTCTTTTTTTTTTCTTTTTCCCTGCCCCCGGAATGATTCCGGTTTTACCTCGCTGGGAAAACCTGTGTTTTCCCCACTTCCGTCATAGTTTTCATGAAAAGTACCCCATCCCCATTCCCTCCTCCCATTTTTTTGTTTGGACTTTCTCTTGACTTTGTTGCTTCTCGGTTGTTCTGCTCCATCCTCTATTACCCCTCCCTAGTCCCTTTCCCCCCTCAGCCCCCTCCCTGTTGACCTCACCCTTTGTTGTTTTTGATTAACCAAATGGGGATCGGCTTCCTTCTTCTTTTTCCTCTTCTTTCAAATCCCCCCCTCCCTCTTCGCCCCCCCATCAACCCTTCTTTTTTTTTCGAACTTTCGCGTAGGAATTTTTAAACCGGTTTCCTTACCTGCGGTTTTTTTTTTCTCTGTTTTTCCCTTTTTCTGTTTCGCCCTTGTTTTAACTTTTTTCGAGATCAACCCCCCTTTCCTTGGCCCGCGGAGAGTTCCCGTGAGTTTTTCTTTTCTTTTTTTTTTTTCCCCCCTAGACCCCTCGTGCTCTTCCGTAATGTTTTCGGATATGATTTGCGGTAGCCGAGGAGCTTCCTCTTTTTTTTCCCTTTCCTTTTTTTCTCTTTTGATATTGCTTTCCCCAATTTGTTTTTCTGTTGTGGCTTTTTGTCAATCCGGCCTACCCCTGCGTCTCTTTTTTACATAGACCCCAATTTCTGGATGGTGTACCCCCCCTTTTGTTTTTATAGGAGGAATTTGCTACCCTTTACCGTAACCATTTCATCTCCCCCAGGCTGGGATCTCTCTCGTTTCCGGCTATCTACCCTCTGAGCCTATCTTTTTCCCCCTTTTAGTGAGATTGAGGACCTTCCAGGCCCCCTTTCAGCCTTTTGAACTCCTTCTTTTTTCCCTGATTTTTCCGCCTAGTCTTTCTTGCCGCATCGAACCTCTTCTGGTTGTGAAACAAAGGATCCCTTCTCCAGGTTTCTCTCCCTTTTCTCCGCTCTCCCCAACCTTTTTCACTTTGATCGTCCAACCCCTCCTTGAGCCTCTCTTTTACGCGAAGATTTTTTTTTTTTTTTCTGTGTGTTTCCCCCCCTTTCATTGTAGGCTCCCCCCCCCCTCTCTATTTTTCCATCTCTCTCGAACTCTCGAATTGCCCCCCCAGTAAGAGAAAGCTGGTAACTCCCCTGCGAACTTTTTTTACTGCCGTTCTTTTTGTTTTTTTTTCCTGAGTCTCCCGCACCTCTTGGGAACTTATTAATAGCAGGTGCCTTTGGAACTCTTTTTCTTTTTTGAACTTTTCCCTTTTGCCAAAAAGGGCTGGCTCCCGTTCGTTAAGTCCAGGAGCTCACCCCTCCTATTCTTCGCCTTTTCTCTGAACTGGGCCTCCCCACATTTCCGTGTTTTAATATAGTCCCCCCCCCTCAGCATGTCGATGGCTCTTCGAGCCACCATCATCGAAGGGTAATCCGTTCCATCTGCAATCCCCCCTCCTCTTTTTTTTTTCAATCTCGATGTTCGCATTTAAAGCTTTGATTGCCACCCCGGCACTTTTTCATTAACCAGGATTGCGTTCTTCGGATCGTAAACTTCGATTTTTTTCCCTTCTCAATTGCTGGATCCACGCTTCTTCCCCCAGCTGATCTTCACGGCGGATGAATTTATCTTTTCCAGTGGAGTCCCAAGGTTTTCGAGGTCCCCGTTGGTCGTCAGCCTCTCTAAGGTTTTTTTGAAAACTATGTCAGCTCGGACCCTCCCCTTTCTTTCCGGCAGTCTTTTTTCTTAGTTTTTCGGTTAATGGTCTCTCATGCATTCCCCCCCCCCCCGCACCCCCAACGTTTCGTTTTCTTCACCCTCCCTATCTATTCTCATTTCCCGTTTTCGATTTTTTTTTTGCTCTCGCCCCCCCCCCCCCCCACCCCTTTTTTTTGTCGGACAGGTCCTTTTCTCTGTGTCCCCTTGTTGTTCTGAACTGTCTCTCATTAAGATAAAACACTCGGATTCTCTTCAGTTCCCCCCCTTTTTTTGGTTTGTAATCACTCCTTTAATCAGGGCATGATCTAGGCCCTTTTACCTGGATTCCCCCCCCTCTTTTTTCCTAATTTCTGCGTTTTCATTTTGTTCCCGCTCTGGCGCGTTGGTCAATCTTCTTCGGCCGCTCTTTTCCCTCCCTTCCGGTCCTGATCTCCTACGGCTACACTTCGTCTCACACCGGCCGGGCCCACCGGTTTCAGTCAGGTCCAAAGGAATGAAAGAGGTTTTTCTTTGATTGTGAAGCCGTTGATCTTCTTTATTAAAGCGAAGTGAATTCCGATCCCTCTTCAAACATTAAAGAGGAACTTTTCTTTCACAAAATCACCAAAGGCACCTCGTACTACCCAAAATTGTCCGAATTAACCCTAGTCCCTTTCCCCCAGCTGGCGCTTCTAATTTTTCCCCTGGAGCCTCTTTGGTATTTTGAAACGAGATGGACCGATTTGAACCTCTTTTCCCCCCTCTTTTCCAAGCAAGTGGTACAAGAGCAAACCTTAAGGTCAAAAAAAAAAAGGCGGTATGGCTCCCCATATGCAAAGCGGAAATCGATATGATTACTGGGGTTCTCGGGAGATTTTTTTTTTGGAGCGTTGGATCCCGACTCCAGCCTCTTCCTTTTCTCCCCTTTCCTGGTTCGTGCATCCTTTCCCTGCTTTCCCGTCTGATGGGAGTCACCTTCTATTTTCTGCTAAACTTGTACAGCTCTTGCCTTCTTCAATGCCCTTCCTTTCCCCTTCTTCATGAGCACCTTTTTCCCACCCCGACAACTTATAGCCGGCCCCTTGCATTCCGGCCTCTTTCTCTCATAACCCCCCCCACTTGCTTTTTTTCCCCCCTTCCCCCTTTCTTTGAGGTTTTGCTGTATTTTTTTTCCTTGCAATTCTGATTCCTCTCCTGCCTCTCTCCTAGGGTCCCTAGACAGGGCTATCGTCAACACCCCAACCCCTTTTTTTTTTGTTCTGAGCTCTTTGTCCGTACTTTCCTCGGTCCCCACGGCATTCCTCTTTCCCCCCTCTCACGCCCGTGAAAGAACTCTCCCTTCTTTTTTTTCTGGAAGACCCCCCCTACTCTCCCCCTTCTTATTTTTTTTTTTTTCTTGACCTGTCTCAAAACCTTTCTTTTCTTTCCAACAATGAAGTCCATTAATTCCTTGTCTCCACAACCAAAGTCCACCGACCCCCCCCTAACTTCCACACGGAAAAGAGGAGACCCCCGTGTCCCCCCCATTTTTCACCGGACACCCGCCCCAAACCCCCCATTTTCACTGCAACCTTGTGAGATAACAAGCATTTTCCCCCTTTGACGCATGTCTTTTTTTCCTCTCGCGAGTTTCCCTTTTGTTTCTTAAAGAAGAATCGCCCTTTTCAGCTTCGATCCTATTCAACTCTTAATCCCCCAGTTGTTGTTTCCCAATTAGAGAGCCTCTTTCCCCCCACCTCCTGCTCTTTTTTTTCACCTTTTTCTTTCCGGAAAATTTTTGGGTTTCCCCCTCGAAGAGAAGCCTTTTTTCCTTCCTTCAAACCCCTTTCCAGACCACTTCCCCTGGCCCCTTGAGATGTGGCCGCCCTTTTCTCTTTCCTTTTTTGAGCTCTTTGTTGAGTCTTTTCTTTTTCTCAAATAGTCGGCCGATTGTCTTTCATTTTACCCCTTTTTCCTACCTTTCATAAAGTTGTTTTGGTTCGTCTCCAAAGGGGGCTCCTCCTCCACTCTTCTTTCCGCTCTTAATTCTTTCTCTGACTCTCCCCCCCCGACCTCTTCCCCCGCCCAGATCTCTTTGACGACCCAAAAGATTTAGGTGTTGTGTAGTAACCTCCCTTTTCTGGCCTGCCTCTGTCTCTCACCCTTTTCTTTCGCCTGGGAGTTTTTTTTTTCGCAATTTTTGTAAGTTTTTCTCCGAGGTTTTAAAACCCTCTTCATGCCCCTCTCCTTTTCCAGGGTCCTTCCTTTGCTCACACACCCCCCTTTCCTTCGAAGGTCTTCTTCGTCGATGGGGTTTTTGATATTCCCTTCCTTCCGACTTTTTCTGCGTTGCTTAGTCCCCCTGAGCTAACAGTCTTGAGATCCTGGCCATTGAATTTTTCTGATGTTGGCTTTCTCCCCCCGCTCCCTTCCTTGCCCGGGTCTTTTTTTTTTGGTTTTTTTTTTGCCTCTTCTCGCTATGTGACAGCCTCCAATGGCCTTTCCTGCCTTTTTGTCCATCTTTTTCCTGGTTGCCCCCCCCGTTCCTCCACACTCCTATTACGTTTGACGACCCAACGACATCTTCTCTGTTCCCTTTCTCTTCCCCAGCCATTCTTTCTTTTTCCCCCCTTTTTCGTTTGGAGTCTTACGATCTTTTCTACCAAGGGCTTGAAAGCCCCCTTTTCTTGATTTTTACCCTCCTCAGTTCTTGTCCGCTTTCCCAGAGCTCCTCCCTTAAAACCCTTCTTGGTGTTTTTTTTGACAGGCTCACGATTTCCTCCCTCCCCTTTTCCTCCTTCTCTCCCCCTTTCCAGTTCTTCGACTTTTCCCCCCTCCTAACTAGGAACATGGCGGCGATTTCCCCGTTGTGCCCTCCCCTTTTTCCCCTGATCTTAGGACTCTTTTCCCTTCCCCCGTGCCTAAATCGATAGACATCCAAAGACCGACTCCGTTTCCCCCTATTGCGAATTTCCAACGTCAAGAGGGTTTTTTCTGGTGCAAAACCAAACTTTCGAAAGTAGGGTCTGGTTCCTCTTTTTTTTTTCCCATTGGGAACTTTTCCCAGCCCCTCTGCCTTCCTCTCTACAGTTTAGCCGTTTCACGGCGTCTTGTTTGGAATCCCATGACTCGGACCCGCACCCCCAAACCACGGCTGTGATAAGGTCCTTTCCCCCTTTCTCTTTACCTAGAGAATCGTTTTGTTTTCTTTCATAGGTGCCCTGGTACTTTTTTCTCCACTCCCCCGCATTGGCTTCTTTAGAGCTACCTTCCCCCGGGTACCTGAGCTCCCCCTATCTTTTTTCTTCCCCCCCCCCCCGGTAGGAGCACTTATTCCTTTTCCCCTTAATTTTTGCATTCTACAGCCACTCCTATTTTCTTTTCCCCGTGGACCCAGTCTTCTCACGTTTCTGATCCTTTTTTAGTTGACAATTCTTGCATGCCCTCTCTCCTGACACCTGAGTTCCCCCGGCCAATCTGAGTTCCCTTTTCGCATTTTAATCTAAGGATTTTCCTATCCCCCACTTTTTTCCTCGATACCCTCTTCTCTTTCCCCTTAGACCTCTCTTTTAACGACTCCCCTCCCCCCCCACATGTACTCCTGGACCAATCTCCCGTCCCCTTGAACCTCCCCCCCCCCCCCCCCGCCTTGGATCTCCACATGAAAAGATTTTTCGATGGACCCCCTCTGTTTCCGTTTGTTTGGAGCTTAGTTAGACCCCCCCCAAGCCCCCCCCCATTGTTTGTGGGATCACATTCGCACTTTTCGTGATCCCTTTGGGAGAGTTCCCCTCTCCCCCCTAAGTCCGATCCCCCTTCATTTCTAAGACCTTGGAGCCTTTCTCCTTCCCTCCATCACTGATATCATTTCCCTATGGATTGTTGCACTTGGTCTACCCTCACCTTCTTTCCCAGGGGCCCCTTTGTATTCTTCCCGGTTTTTCCTCTTTCCGCAATTTGCATGACCCTGAGTAACAGCCTTTTTTTTTTCCCCTTGCTCATTTTAAAGCCCCTTTTTTTGGGGTCCCCCTTCCCGGGTTTTCCAGTTTTTTGCTTCAAAACCCCCACTGAATATTCTGTATTCTTGCTGAGTCCTGCAGATCCGTTCTCCTGAGCTTTCCGGGCTTCTGCTCCTGCACTTTTTCCCTTTAACCTGGCTAACCTCTCGCCCCCCCCCTTTCCACCTTTGTTTTCTTGGAAACCTCCTTTGTCCCAACAGAGTAGTTTATTGGCATCACTCCAGGATCTTGGACCGAGCTTAAACGCCCTCCCCCCCCTCTCAGGATGGTCCCCCGCACTCAGTCCCAAAGTTACCCTTCCTCACACCCCGGGAGTCGAGTCTGGTTTGAAGGAATTACCGCTTTTCAGAGCGCAATCTTTTCTCCTGTTTTGCAAATCCTCCCGAGGGGTTTAGGCAGTGGATCTACACACGAACCCCCCCTCTTTCTCTAAGGTCCCCTCCCGGGTTCGTCATGCTAGGTATACTTGGGGCTGAATGCCCTTCTGCCATTCGAGTGGATCCTTGGGTGCCCCTCCCCTTATTCTTTTTTCCCTCCCGCGCTTCCAGTCATCGTCCAGACCGGGTTCACCGAACTCTAGATTTTTTCCCTTCTGTGACCTTATTCTTAATAGTAAACTAAACTGTTTTAGCGTACCCCTCCTCCCTTCCTTTTTTTCCTCATTCCTCTTTTCCAGGATGATTTTTTGTAACGTCCAACCAACAGCCTCCCAAGACGTTTTCTTGAACAGTCGGCCTCTCCCGAGGTGCTTACCCTCCAGAGTCTTTTCCTTTTAAGGACTCTTGCGTTTTTTAGAAGCTTGTTGCCCCTTCCAGCACCTCGTTCCCTATACTTCCCCACTTCCTTTTTCTACTCCCTTGCGACATTTCCCCGCAAAGTCGACCCACAATAGCTTCTGAGTTCGCTCGCCCCAACCGACCCATTTTTTTTTTTTCCCCCCTGAGGTGCTTTCGATTTCCCCCCCAATGGTGCCTCAAAGGCTTTCCTATCACTTTACCGGCCGCATTTTCCCCCCCTTTGCGGGTTTTCCCCCTTATTGGCTATTTAAATTGACGGTCCCCAGCATCTTCCTTAGGCTTTCCTGCCCATTCCCCAATTTAAAACCCCTTTTGTGACCTTCCCCCATGGGGAAATTTCCTAAAACAATCCACACCCTGTTCATGTCCCTTTCCGTTTTTCCGGATCCTTGAATCATTCGCACTCCCCTTTACTTCTGATCACGTTTGCACCCCTTGAGACTCTTTTTTTTTTTCCTGTGGCACTCTTCTTTTTCCCTATTGGACTCCTGATTTCACCTCTCCTTTCCCCATGTTCCTGCGCTTAGGCTCTTCCCTTCCCCTTTTCGAGCCCTCAATTTTCCCCCCCCTGTTGGAGTTTAGTTCATACTCTTCCTCCAGGTCTCCCTTTAAGCCTAACTTCCCAATCTTTTAAGTACAGTACACAACTGAGCTTTTTTTCTTTTGGTTTTCTTGTACTATATTTTTTTTTTTTTCAAGTTTTTTTTTGCGGTCTTTTCTTTGATCGGCTTTCTATTTTTTGAAACTCCTCTTCCGAGCGCCTCCCATTTTCTTCCCTCCTTTCCGTTGTTTTGGTGATCCAAACTTTTCCTTTGCTTCCTGTCTATTTTTTTTTTCTTGGCAGCGCGGCTTCACACACCGACCTTTTTGCACCGCCCGCCTTTTCAATTCCAAGCCTTTGTTCCCCTGCTTCCTTTCTTCTCTATTTTCTTTTTCGGGTCGCATGTTCCGATCGATTCTTTTTTCCTTCCCCCACCCATACGCTCCAAAAACCCCGATTTCTTATCGTCGTCTTGACCCCCATCCCACGAACTCTGAATGTGCGCACCCTTGATGGGTGATAACGAACTGCTTTTAGCGTTTCCTTTCCTCTCATTTAGAGAACCCGTGACCGATCTGGTTGCTGCTCCCTTCGTGATTCTCCCTTTTCTTATTCCTCAGTTCCTGGACCGTGTCTTGTTGCGCTTTTCCTTTGACTTCCTCTAGTTTTTCCCAGTTTCCTTCTGTGAACATAGCACAGATAGTTTTTTTTGAAAATTCATTTTGGCTCTCTGGCTCGGATCTTCACCTCGTGCGCCCGTAACCCCCTGTTCATCGCTTTTTCCCTTTTGACACTCGAGTGCCCTTTTCCGATTTTGTGACTTTTTCCCCCCGTTTCTTTATCTTTACTATTGCACGTTGGTGTTGCGCGCGATCTTTTGATCCCTTTTGCTTTTTTTTTTACTTTTTTTGCCAAACCTTTCCTACCAGTTCTTGTTTCGGATGGTGACCGCCGTTATTACTTTCGTTTTTAATCTTTTCTACTTCCTCCCCCATACTTTCTTTTTTTTGACAACTCTTCTTAACTTGGACGGTCTCCCTCCGTTGAAGAGGCCTCCTTTCCCCCCAAAGTGGTCACCCCCTTAGTTGCCCATAATATTGTATTTCCCCCCTATTTTTTTTTTTAACCCCCCCCTCCTTTTTCGGACATTCTTTTTTTTTTTTCCGTCTTTTCGTTTCCTCTGTAGGATCTGATGCGGCATCTTGGGCGTTGGCGATTTAATTTTCCCCCCCACCCCCCTTGGCTCCCCCTCCCCCAGATCCTCTGGTCTCACTACATTGTCCCTCGCACGCCGTTTGTTTCCCCACGATGGACGAACTCCTAAAACTGTCCAGCCGTTGAGGTCTTTGTTTTAGATTTTTTTCGAGCCAAGTTCAACCCCCTTTCCGTATGGAGCCCCCGGTGAAGCTACCTAGCGTGCGCCCAAGAGGTTCAATTCGGACCTTTCCCTAGCCCCTCGGGTAAGCCTTTTAGCCTCTTCTACAGGGACGTTTTTCCAAGGATCTGTTCCCCAAATTACCGTCCTCCCCTTGAATCCCAACCGTCCCTTCTGGTGTCTCCTTCAATGACATTCCCTTTTAAGACTCATTCCTCGTGTTGGTAATTTCTCCATTGATTACATGTTGTTCACTTTGGTATTTCCTCCTCCCCAATGGGCTCGCAGATATAACCCCTTTTTTTCCCCCTTTCCGGTCATAGCAGTCCACCCCTCCTTGTCACCTTCCAGCTTTTTTCCGGCAGTGTAAGGACCTTATTCCCCGATGGCCCCTTCCAAGAAAGACGCTTTTGACACCCTCTTGCTTCTTGTTCTTCAAATTTCTGATCCAGGCGGATTCTCCCCCCCCCCCACGAGCTTGATCCTTTCTTTTTAAGGCCTTTCTTCTGTCTCAGAGTTCCCCTCTTTGATTCTCTCTTCCGGGTCCTTCCTTCTCCCCAGGTCATTCCGGGGACAGGTTGATGGTAGACATTCATCACTTGGCGTTTCCCTGGACTTAAACCCTTTCCGTGGTCAGCTGAAATCCCAAGTCTCGGGACTAATATGAAATTCCCTTTTTGTGCTATCTTAGGGAGTGGAGAAGCTTTTGAGCCCCCTCTGACTTTTTTCCAAGGAGATCATTGCCCTCCACCTTCCCCTTGGGGAGTTTAGGTAGTCCTCCCTTTTATTTCCATATCTCTCTTTTCCCCTCTTTCCTTTTTTTACTGGGGCCTTTTCTTTATTGCCCTCAAAAATTTTGAAATTCGTTCTGTCGGGCGGGTTACCACATGCGCATGAGATCTTTTTGGTGAACCCCAGGCTTTTTTTTTGCGCTGACCTCTTGCTTCCCCATCTTTTTAACATAATCTGAGAGCCAACCCGTCGGGAATTTCTCCTATGGAGTCCTACCCCCCACGCTTAGAAGTTTCTCGTTTGTATCGCAACTCCCCAAAGGTTTACGCACTCCCCCCTCGTGCTATTTTTTTTGTCAAATTTCTCAAGGTGTCTAACCGATTGTGCAGGCCTGACGTGCCCTCCTTTGAAGAGAACGGCTTCGATCGACATTGAGCCTTTTTTCACTCTACTCCTCCTAGTCGTGGTCCAACCTGAGCAAAGATCCTGAGGCCGTTCGGTGGTTTTTTTTTTCTTTTTTTCTTTCTTTTTTGATCCAGGACGCTACCTTTTCTCTTTTTTTTCCCCATCTTGAGGCTCTGGGGCGCCAAAATCGCAGTGTGCCTGCTTTTCCCCCTTTTTCCCTCTTCCTTTTTCACAGGAAGAAGGTCTCTGGGACCTTCGGTTGGCCCTCTTTCATGCGGACCAGCAGCCGAATTTTTGTTGGTCTAGTTTTCCGATCTATATTACCGAGGCCTTTATTTCTTTTTTTTACGACCATGGTCCAATCTGTCGACTTCCTGTTTCTCCCAGGAGAAGCTGACTGAAAAAAAAAATGGTCCTTTTCCCCGGTCCCCCTATTCTGCCCCCTCAGTACAATCCAAGGCCCCCCCGGTTCAAGAAGGTTTCTTGCAGCCATTAATCGCGACAGTTGGCCTCCTCGCACATTTTTCCCAAACGATTCCGTGCGCCGTTGGCCCTAACTCGAATCGCCTGCTTCAGCCAAGGCCATTTTTTTCCGGCTTCAAACCGAGCTGTGGAACAGCGGAACGCTATGCTCCGGGGGCGGTTCATAGTGCTCCGATGGGTGGCGGGTTACATTCGGATCTTCCACGTTCAAACACGACGCCTTCCGGATTGACCAGTTCTACAGGTATCTTCCCGGAGGGGCCTTTAGGTCTTTGGGAACGGTAGTTCGACTTCTCTTTCGGTTTTTTGCCTGGTACGATTTTGGCACTAATGATCGTTCGGGCGGCCTGCGGCGCCATTGTCCCCTTCCAATAATTTTGCCGAGGCGCCAACCCCCCTTGTGGCTCGCGCGCCAGCATTTTTCGCGGGCGGCGATTTGTATGATAGTGTCATACGCTTTTTTTTGAAATAGGAGCCTCCCTGCCCACCTTTTCGAAGCGTTCCCCACGAGAACCGGAGGTTCTTACATGGGGCTTTGTCTTCTGAGTCCGAGTTTTCTAACCGCCGTAGTACGTTTTTAAGGCTGCTCGATCTCCGAGGCGGTTGGACCCAACATACAATCTAGCCTTGAGGATCGTCACCCCCGGCCAAAGTCTTGGAGGCGTTCTCCTTTCTGCCCGTAATCGCAGGAGATTCTCGAGGCTCCCTGATTCAGA
>Ga0179593_1564130_pt1 | contig 24015 bp, 27 predicted proteins | sample CZODoug2_1_08_16_FD_185931 | JGI IMG/M metagenome (GOLD analysis project Ga0179593, IMG submission 185931) | Vadose zone soil fungal communities from Angelo Coast Range Reserve, California, USA - CZODoug2_1_08_16fungal (PacBio error correction) | ecosystem: Environmental > Terrestrial > Soil >... | reverse complement strand
ATGTCCTAAGCAGTTATTTTTTTTGGACAAACGGTCGATTCCTTTCACCTTTTTTGGATACTCGGCTTCGAGTGCCCGTACCCCAACTTGGCACACTCTCCACCGCTGAGCTCCTGATTTTTCGCTCTTGAGGAGATTTAACTTTCTTTTCGGCCTTCCCCCCCAATAGTGTCCGAATCCCTGACAAACTCCTGGCGGCCAGCCCCTTCCCCAGAGTAGGACATTGTTTTTTCTTTCCCCCTTCCTCCTTGTCACGAGTTTTCTCCCCCCTATGATGATCCCTAGGGATCTATCCCCTCACGCGAGCCTGCGAGGCCTGCTGACTCGCTCGATTCCCCGTTTACCTTGCTTGCCTTCTCCCCCCTTCTTTATGAACCTCTACAGGCACGGACCGTGTTTTCGCCGCGGGCCGCGGCCCGTGTCTGGCGTTTGGCCGAGTGTTGTTTGACGTTCTATTTCCCATCACGGCCGAGCACGAGCATTTCTTGTAGGCACCTTTTTGTTTGCCCCGCGCAAGTGATTATAAGACGGACCTTTTTTGCGCTGACGAGCCATTTTGCTCTCAAAGCCCTTCTGTGGCTGTCTGCCCGTGGGAGCGTAGTTTGCCGGCTTCCCCGTAACGGTTTGTTTCTTTTTTTCTTCATCTCTGCCTACCCGCCCCCACCCTCATATGTTGTCTCCTTCAGTGATGGCGTGGCAAACGACCGCCCCGCTCCCACCCATCACTGCAACAACTTTCGTTCTGACGTCGGCGTGAGCGGGAGTGCCCCCGCGGCGGTGTTTGACCTCAATTGGACTCCTTTTACTTCGGCGGCGTTGCCTCTTTTTCCCGCCACCGCGCTAATCATTCACTGCGCCCCCACCGTGTGAGCTTTATTGCACGTCGGATCAGGTCATGCGTTCCCCGAATATTAATACACCCTCAGGCACGCAGCTTCCCTCCAGTGAAGGGCCCTCTCCTGCACGAGGTTCTGAAGCTTTTCCCATTCCTCTGGAATCCGCCTGATACTACAGGTCCCTATCAGGATGTCTTTTTTGTCCACTCCGGCGAAGACTTTTCCTGTTGTTGTAGCGAACCTCTATCACCTATTCCCCTTCCACCTTGTCGTTCTTATTGGCGTCAGTCAAACTGACCGCGGTCTGTGCTGTCCGCCTTTGATTTATTTCAGATTTCCCGAATGCCCTGCCTTCAGATGTCTTGAGGACTCTTCCTTGGAACAATGCGATCAAACCCATTTCCCCTCCCAAAAGTCTTCTGAGTAGACTTTCCGCTTTTCACACCCCCCCCTCATCCTGCGGTTGGTTACGCATCGTTGTTGGGGTTGTTTGAAGTTACTTCAGGATACTCGGTTTTTATCTTACAGTGCTTGTGAACCCCTTCCTCTCTGCCCACGGCTGCTTTTTCGAAACACATTACCTCGTTCAATTAGGGCCCTTTACACGCACGACCCTCCCCCTAGCGGTTCTTTCTATCCTGGTTATCTTGACCAAATGTGTTTAGCAGACGAATTTCTCGATATAGCTTGTTGCCCCGAGCTCACGGTGATTTTCCCAACACGAATGAGGTCATTTCCCCCATTTTCCGAATGTCGGGAACGGCGGCTCCACCCCCGGTTTTCCACAATCTGCGCCTTGTGCAGAGTGTTTTCTCCTCTTGGAGCCCGATGCTGAGATCCTCGTTTCGGGTCATGATTCCGTGCCCGCTAAACGATCACCCCGGGGTTGGACGAACGATTAGATTCATTCCTATCTAGCTTGGGTTCTCTATCTCTCCAGCCAATCGCTTGATTTTTTCTTCAGACTCCATTACTCCCGTCCGATCTCCTGATTCGCGTGTTCCCGCCAGAGCTTGGTCGGCTAATTATTTCTTTTTTTGGAGACGTCCGACCCCTACCCACCCTACCTAGCCCCCATAGCCCCTACATCATTCCCTGTCTAATATATTCCCACCTTTCTCTGCCATCCTCCCCTCGTCCGAGCCCCCGATTACCACCGCCCCTTTGTCCCTCTCTAGTCCCTCCTCTTCTGGGCCTACCGCAAGCCCCCCGCTTGTCTCCTTCTGATGCGCCATTTTTACTGGTCCTTCTCTCCCCTCGCCTCCGCATTTATCCACTTTATCACCCTCCGAGATCCTCGGCACCCCCCCCCCCTACGACCCCTTCCAGCAGACCGCTTTCCTCTCCCCACTTTTTTTCCTTTCCCTTTCCCCCCCTCTTATTCTCTCTCCCCCCCCCTTCCCCCCTCATATCACTCCCCTCCCCTCCTCCCCCCCTCCTTCTCTGGACTCCCTTGCCTTTCCCCCCGCTACCCACTTTTCTTTTCTCCACCTTCCCCCCACTCTCCTTCCTTTCGTTCCGCGCTCCTTCATTCTCTCCCCCTTTCCATTCTCCTCTGTTTATCCCCCCCCCTCTCTCCTTCCCCTCACCTCCCCTCCCCTCCCCCCCCCCCCCCTTCCCCTCCTCCCTTCCCCCCCTCCTTTCCCATTCCTCCGGTCCACCTTTCATCTGCCTCCCCCTCCCCTCCCCCCCCCCCCTACCCCCCCCCCTTCCTCCCTTTTTCTCTCTCTCTTTCTTCCTATCCCCCTTCCAACCCCCCCCCCTCCGCCTCCTTCCTTCTCCTCTCACCTTTCTTCCCCCCCTCTCCTCTCCTCCCCCCTCTTTTCCGCCCCTTACCTTCCCCCCACACACCACACCCTCCTCTTCCCTCCCTCAACCTCCTTGTCTCAGCCTCTCCCAGGGCTCGTGGATTTGAAGGGATTCCAGTAGGTTGAAACGAGGTGAAGCACTTCCCCGCATTTTGGTGAGTTATCCGACCATGAACCCTCTACCGTTTCTGTTTCACACCCCCTTTTGACTTCCGCCAGTACCCATCCCGCTCCGAGCCTACTAGGTCACCTGGTAGGGCTATCTTTTTTCACTACGATGCCCCGGCATGACCATTTCCTTTTATCTGTAATGTCGTCTCTTCAGACGGGCCTGTTCGTTTTTTAATTGACTCAGTCTGCATTCGCCTCTAGGTGAAGGGTTCTTCGCCGAACGGTCGCATCATCCCTAGTGCCATCGACTTGATCTGTTAGAGCCACTGCCGCGCGCCCCCTTAAAGGTCCGTCCGTGCAGCTTGAGCACTTTTACAGTGTTTGACGTATCTCCTGGTTAGAAGGAGGCACCACCGATTTCCCACCCGGAAGATCGACCCCCCCCCCTATTCCCCCTAGTTCTTTGGATTTCGATTCCCGACCTCCTTGTTCCCGGGTTGAAACATGCCTTCTGAACAGGGTTACTTCTTACAGAGTGTCCTTTCGAGTCTGTTCCGGTAGCCATTCCCCTTTTTTGAATTGCCTCTTTTTTTCCTTCCCCCTGAGCCGCCTATATTTGCCTTTCCCTTCCGCGGTTGCCTCCCTACCTTTTTTGTGGAACCCCAGATCCTTCCAGGATTCCCCCCAACAGGGCTTTCCAGCTCGAGTAGTTAGTCAATTGAAACGCCTCCGCCTACTTTCCTTCTTACCTTAACATCCTTCGATTCCCCCCCCTTTCCCCTCCCCCCTCCCTCATCATCCCATTCCCCTTTCCTTTCCTTTTTTCCCCGGCCGGCCGACCAGAGCCTACCCCCCCCTCCTATCTTGTCTCGATCATCGCCACCCCACTTTCCGTTCTGCTTTTGGGACCCTGGTCCTTCGATTTTATTCCCCGACCCCATGCCAAGCGCGTATCCCAAACACCTGTCAACCTATCTCTTCGATTTTTTTGATTGCAAGGGAAGGCCCGCAGTGCGTGCGCTCTGCTTTTGACCTTATTTGCGATTGCGTTCAAATGCTACTCCTATACTTTGTATAGTCAAGATGTCCCCCCCCTACCCTTTCCCCTCGGTTCTGCCCCTTGAGCTTTTTTTTGAACAGTATGACCTCTGTGTTTCCCTGTATGCTTAAGAGCTCATTTCCTGAGCCACTCCCGTCGAATTTATTTCTTTTTGCCGGGATTGTTTTTCTTTTCTTACCATTTGGCGGGAACTAGGTCGCATTCTTCCCCTCCCTTCGCCTTTGTTTGATTTCCTCGTGTTGACGCATGCCTTACAGCCATGTCAGCCTGAGTTCTTAACGTTTTCCGACCACCTCTTCCGCCTTCTGCCTAGCTGTCTGATTGGCGTTTTCCCTACCCCAATGTCGGTCGGCCATCGTTTCTCGTCAGGGTTTCCACCTACCCAACTTTCCTCGAATTTCAGGCTCAGTTTTTTAAACCCTCCGTTGGCCCCGTCCTATTCATTTTTGACCCGCCGCGGCTCGTTCCAGAATCCTGGCTTCGTCCTGTGGGGGTATATCGCCGCCGCCCTCGAGGGTACAACTTCAACGTTGAAGACGGACTCCAAGAATCACAGCGTCCCCATGTCGTTCGCAGGCACCTCCCACATGGGCCTCGATTTGCCCCCGAGGACACTTTTTCGCTTTTGTTCCTTCGAGAAAGGCAAGTTATTGCACAGAAACTTCCTCGATCGGCAGCAGAAAATTAAGCATTAAATAGACTTACGTGCCAGGGACCCCTCTACGATTCTAGTTTAAAGCAGATGAGTCAGACAATGTGATTTAACATTAAGGTTCTGAGCCTTCTTTGACCCCCTTTATACCTTTGCAGGAGGCCACTTCTAATTTCCCATCCAATTCCCGATCTGCCCGTCTACCCCTCGCCGACCACCCCCACATCTTACATTCATTGATTCTTGCTACACTGTCTAAATCCTGGAACTCACCGATCCCCACGCCTTCCTTCTTTCTAAACAACTAATCCTTGCTGTGGAGCGGGATTCTTTTCCACCCTTTGTGCTTTTCCCCGCAAAACCTTGACCTCCGATAGTTAGTTTTTTTTCATCGGCAACCACTTTTTTTTCAATTTTGTCTTCTCACCCCGACAGAACGTGGTTCTTTGAGCCGACGCCTCTTTTCCCCTCCTCGTTGTTTTCTTTTCTCGCTCCAACATTCAAGTTTTCCGTTGACGTCCGCGGCACACCCCCGGTGACTTGTTGGTACTCACCAACCTGAACAACATCAGACGGCATTTTGACTGCCCACAGGAACCAATTATGTCCCCCGTCACAAAAGCAATTTTCCCTCCCTATCCTTTTTTACTGTTGCCCTACCGAACATTTGTTCGGCCGAAGACAAGCGAAGTGAGGGATACTCATCTCCCCCCTCGGGAGAATTTTAGAGACCTTCCCTCTCTCTCAGCTCCCCTGTAAATTCTTTCTGAATGATGCACCGTGGGCCCAGTAGAAGAACTCCAGAAACATATGCCCAGATGAGTTGCCTCTTCCGACGTCCCCCCCCCAGTGTCCTGGACACAAATATCTTTTTGAATTCATGGTTTAATGCTTGAATCGCACCTAGCGGCTTTTGTCCCCCGAGTCCTTACAAGTTGCTGAAGATCATTGCGGATTTTGGGGCGGTAGCTGTGGGTTAGGGTCGTTCTTGGTGGCTGCACGATTCTTTTTCCCCCCAAAGTTCGCTGCCAATAAGGGTATTTGTGGACCGTTTTGAGGGCAAATAATCACCTCCCCGCCTGCCATTCGATTGCCTTGTTCCGTATTTCATTGGTCTAGATTCTTTTTGGGCAAGACAGTCCCTTTCCGCCTCTCCCCGAAGATGCTCGTCCACTAAGCTGGCGAGAACTCCTCGTCACTTTGGGCTCATGGCTGTTCCGCAGCCACCCATTTTCCAAGAATCCCCCCCAGAGTCTACCTCGTTTACCGCCCTGCACTGCGAACTTTTTCCCCCCATTTGGGCGGGAGCGCCCACGCCGTCACCCCTTTCGGTATTCTCCCATGAGGCATTTAATTCGCCCCCGGGTATGTTTTGTTTCCATCTTTTGACCTTATAGGCTGGACGCCGGTCGGGGGCGCGTCCTCTTTTTCTTTGCCAATCGAAGGTCTACATTCTCTCTCTCTTTGACATGATAGGGGAACCCATTCCACGCGGGAGGGCCCCCCGCCGGCCACTCCCTCACCCTCCCGTTCCCTGGCAACCCCTCGTCATGTTTATGGCCGCAGGTGAGCGTTACTTCGCCGAGGCCTGAAACATTTTGTTTGTCCTTTGAGGTTCCTGTTATGATTCTCCATCGATTCCACACCACTTGGAGTCCCCGTGTGTTATGATATCTCTTGGAGATGCTTACCTCCTGCCCCCCCTCTCTAGCCGGCTCTTTGATTTTACATATCGACCGTATGCGAGCCCCCTGCGGACTACAATCTGTACTCTTTCTTTCTAGCTTCATGATACGTATTTCCGGGTCTCTTCAATCTTTAGTTTCAAATTTTTTTCTCTTATGTCTCATGTTTTTCTCTTCGTGCCGGTGCGCTGAGTTGGCCGCCGTGTCTACTCTTCTCGATTTCAAACTTTTTATTTTATGGGTTCTTTTTCTTTTGCCTTTCCTCTTCTTTTTCGTCTAGGATATCTCCCGTGAGTGCGCCTTAGCCTCGCGTTCTCGAGCGGTCGTTTAGCTAAGTGGTAGCACCCCATCCCTCCGACTCGATCTTTCGAGAAACCCGACGCCCTTTTCCTCTCCTAGGAAATTCTTTTGCTCGAGCATGGGTCTTCCCTCGCAGGGCGCTCACGGAAATTTTTGTTTTGAGGAGAGAACTTTTTTATTTTTCCTCCCATGCCTTGGTGGACAACCCGTCCTTTTTTTGGATTCGAGGCTGGCCGCCGCCCTTTCGTTCCTTTTCTTTTTTTCACCTTCTCTTAAAGGACTATCGAACACGCAAACCAGTAGTTATCCTGAAGGCATCTTTTTTCGTTCCTTGCCACACAGACTGCTAATACCCCCGTTTTACTCAAATACATACTTTTCTACGCTCACCCTTTTGACTCCTAGGACTGTACTGCCGCATTTCCGTTGTTGAGAGCGACTGTCAGGAAACGACTTTTGCGAGCCCTAAATTCCTCTATTTTTCGGTACTTCTTAAGTAGCCCCTATATCGATTTCCGCCAGATCGAGCCTCTACGTCAACCCCCCTCTTCCATTGTGAGTTTGCACGGTTTCTTTGACCTTTTCCTTGCCCGAATTTCAATGTCCAACCTGGAGTTTTTTCGCTCGGCTCACGCCGCTCCGGTTTTCCCCATCGGCAACAACGATTGGTCTCCTGTTCCCCCTCACATTTTTTATTTTTTTTTCCTCGTTTTTTTTCAAGACTCATAGCTGGAACATTCCTCGTTTTTGTCTCGCGAACTACCCCCTCCCATGCTGGATACTCCATATCACCTTGGCCCCTTTTCATGTCAAGTTCGTAGATATGTCTTTAAGTTTTTTCGCTCAGTTCTCCTCCGCTGCTGGGAATGCCCGTTTCATCCTCTCCCTCTGCTCAAAAATGACCCGAGTAACGAGTCTCTCCCGTTGTTTTTTTGAGAGAGTGTCACTGTCTCACTCCGCTGTAACTAAGACCAATGAGTTTTGTTCTATCTCTGTGTCGGGGTATTGCTAGACATTTGTCATTTCCGCCTCCATCCGTTCTGCACGTGAATGCTACTTCCAAAACCCCCCTCTGAAATCCGCATTATTACACACGCGGCAGGTACTCACCGAAATGACTGTCCCGAAAAATTTGACTCTTGTAGGGATTCTTCCTCCGCCGTCCCTACCCGTCTCCTGCATCCAGCAGGTGGTGTTCGCTTGTTAACCCCCACCCCTCGCGCTCATTCCCTCAAAACCCCGCCCTAGCTTTTTTTTTTCGATGCTTGATCTGCGTGTCCACATTCTCGTGTGGCATAGCACCTCGTTGTTTTTTTGGTTTAATTTTCGCCGGAGCCGGCGGTCGTTGCCTTTGGTTTAGGAGCGTGAGATCCAGTGCTCCCCCCCTCTCAACTCCCTTTGTCTTTCGAACTCTTTTAGCGAGTTCGGCGGGGCTTCTGGCTCGAGCGCCATAAATACGTCAGAGACTCTGTCATTGTTTCCCGACTTAGAGTCACTCAGCTACTTCCGCTTGAATTATCCCCCCGGAGTCTGAAGCCGCGGGACACGTCCGCTCACATAATCAACCACCCCCCCCCCCCCCCCCCCCCCCCCCCACAATTTGCTAATTTTGAATTTTCCACAGCGGGGCATTTCTTGGACCGAGAGTAGGGCCTAGGGGGGTATGACTAATCCCATTGAAAGTCCCTCCAAGGGTTGCCCCCGGCGTTCACTTCCCGCAGAGCTCTGGGGTTTCGTACTCGTTTATGAAACACCGCCCACTTGACAATAGTTCCCCAGAACCACTTTCTCGGAGTTATATAAAAGTAAGAGGCTCACCCTAAATACTCCAGTTCTAACCCTCACCCATCTGACGTATCCTTCTCGCGAACCCTCTGCTACTTCTGACGCGCGCCTCGGATCCCTCTGTCCTCCCCTTCGCGGTTCCAGCGGAGTCCAAATGCCTTCCAGGGAGATGAGAACCCGGCCATGGGCCGGTCTCTTCCGTGCCTGGCTTACTGACAGACTTGTGGAGATTCTTGGACCTACGACAGGGCTTGTTTATCTCTCTGAGATACTCCACTGATTTTCACCTTCTGGAAGCCTTACTGTTGAACGGTGGTCCAGAAGCGCCCCTTTTTCCCTCCAGACGGTTAACGCAGAGTATCGGCCCCTACGAGTCTTTCCGCAGCTCCGTCGGTAACCAATACCACATAGGCCACTTAGCCTTAGAAAGGCTTAGACACCGATATTTCCTTTCTCCTTACAGAGCGATCCCCACTTCCCTATGATGCATGCTTTTCCCCGAGATAAGATTTCTCACTGCCTTAGGCAGGCGGCAAACATCTCTCCCCCAGACCTCTTGTTCCGAGTATTTCAGCAGACTCCACCACCGATTTTGATATCTTGTGACATTTCCATGAGGCGGCGCGCGCTAGCCCGTACAAGTGTCGGCGCGACTCCTTTGGTTTAAGGTATCTAGCCCCTCTAGGCTCCCTCCATCACACGCAGCGCCGCAGCTCTCTTTCGAAGAACCCCACGCCTCCGCCAAACCAATTATGCGGTCTATTTATAGAATTTCCCAGCCCGGGTCCTCCAGGCAACCGTTGAGCTAACTTTTTTTTCATCCAGCTTCATTGCACACCTCGCTAGACCCGCTCAACCGCCGTTCGTGTTTTGTGGAAGGGGTCGGAAACTTCCGATATTGCCCCCACATTATATTTGAGAAATCCCACATTATGTAAGTACCCACTAAAACCAATTTAAAACGTTCGCCGCAGATTCCCGGAGATTGACACTTTTCAGTCCCTTCTGAGAGAATCAATGTCTGAGCCCATTTTTTTTAAAACCTTTCCTCCCGGCGAAAGTAAGGGACCTTCCATGCGTCTCAAATATCGTCTTACCCAAAACAGTTGTTGACCCCCCGTTCGCCCTTCTAGGTTATCCAAACTTATCCCTTTTTGTGACACGTGGCGTTTTATTCCCACTTTCTTGCAATCATGTTAGGTTGCCGTACTTCCTGGGCGGGCCTTCCTCATCGAGTTTTTCGCTTTTGTCCCGGTGTTCCTAGTCCTCGAGTGCTGTCCCCCAGCCTCGTCCAATTGCGATGACTCACCCCTGGCATCATATATACATGCTGTGAGGTTCCTGTCCCTCCTTCTTTTTCCCGCGGTTAAACGTCCTCCCCCCCCAGCCATTTTTCCCCTGATGATCTTTTCCAGGCCTTTTCCACAACCGAAGTTCGCCTGTTTTCTCCTCCCATTGCGTCGGCAAGCCATGTTCCGGTCCTTCTTCGAGCAATCGTTCTGGTCCCGTCGACCCCCTTAATGACTTGGGTTCCACGGTCTTCCTTTATTCAGCCGGCGGGCCGTTATCTTCCCCTAATTTTCCCCCTTCTTTTTCCCTGTGTTCGCCATCCCTTCCGCGGGTATCGGTCCCACTCCGCTGTACAAAAACCCCCAGTCTAGACACGATTGCGTCTTCAGACAACTAAATGAAGTGCCGAGATTTTGCCTCGGACAGGCTGCTGCTTCGCTTCCTCCCTTCCGCAGAGAGTTCTTTCCCTTTAACTTACAGGAATGAGGAGAACCCTTTGCAGATTCCAAGAGAATTATCCCCCCTCCGACTAGGTCTTCTCTCCCTCTCCCCCATGCATCAAACTCTCGCTTCTCTCCCCCTAGAGCGTTTCCCCCGATCCCTAACCCTTTCTTTCCCGTTCGCAGCCAAACACCTGTCCGCGATTCTATGCAAAACGTCCGCCGTTTCCCTAATTTTTGAGAGTGTCTGGCTTCCACATTGGTGCATGTTTGCGTCCATCGCGACGCCCGGATTTTTTGCATCGTTCCCCACCAAGTGCAAACCGTGCCTTCGGCCCAACCGCAGCAAACTTGGGCTTTTCTTCCGATCTCCCTCTTTGACCTCCTTCCCCTTTAGTTTTTATTTGTTTCTCTTGATCAAAATTAGCCCACGTCTTTGTGCTCCCGGCACCCCGTTGCCTTGTTTTGCCTCCAACTCCCCCTTTCATTTTTATTTTTTGGGAAACCTTAACACATTGTGATACCATTCAGCCCCGGTCTCCACCAGCAATGTCGAGCTCTCCCCCGTTTTCGTTGAACGAATAACTACTGTTGTCTCCTTAATCACCGAGGACAAGTGCGGTATTCCATTATGGCGCCTTCCCAGAGTATAGATTTGGGACCTGCAATCCTTCTTTATTGACCCTAGTCGCCCCAAGTGAGCAGCGAGGTACGCGAAGATTCTTGACTCTTTGAATCCTCTACTTCCCCCCCCTATCATTCCGAGCGCCACCCTTCCCCGAATGAATTTGTTCTCTGCCGAGCAGATTCTCGCTTTTCTTTTCTTGCGACAAGACAATCCTGTTCACTCTCCCAGGTAAACATAGTCTCCACTCCCTTACCCTCCGGTTCCGTCCGTAATAATGAGGTTGTCCTAAGGAGGACCTCCCCCACCCCCTCGCTCCCCCCGCTCTCTCCCTACTCTCCTACACCGGCCCTGTTCCCTTACTTTCCCTTCCCCCCACCTCCTCTCCACCTCCACCCCCACCCCATCCCCTCTCTGCCCCCCCCCACCCCTACTCCAGCCCTCGCCCCCCCCTTCTCCCCTACCTACACCCCCCGTCCCTTCCCCCCTCCTGACTCCACCCTTACATCTCCTACTTCCGACGTTTCCATTCCCCTACCCAATTCCACCTCCCTCTTTTATCTTTCTTCTCTCCTCTCTCCCCGCGTGCGGTGTCCCTCTTCCCCTCCATTTCCTTCCCACTCGTCGGGTCCCCTGTTATGATTCCCCCCCCCCCAAAGCCATCCGGTAGTGATCCTTCTTGCCCCCCTTCCAGGTTTGAACCGCCTTTGTGATCACGTTTTCTATTCGGTTAGTCAATTTAGTTTTTTTTTCAACCCCCCGCCCGTCCCTGTACTTTTTCCCCTTCGTTTTCAAGCCCTTCAACTGTTTGACCCCGTTATCAGCGTCGAGTTTTTCTTCCTTTTTTGATTCATGCAGTCCGAATGTGCCGGAATTCCGGCCCCCCTCACTTGGTCCACTCTCGACCTTTTTCGGCCACGCGTTTTGGCTCACCTCGACGTTTTATTTCTCCCGTCCGCGTCAACCTAAGTTGCTAGAACCGGCGTCAGCGAGACACAACGGTAGTTTGGTCCATCTTTCTTATATTATCTATCGGGGAAGGGGTAGGCCGTTCGCGGTCCCGTGATGGTTAGCCGAAACCACCCCCCTCCCTTATTCTTGCCCTTCTTACTCTGTGACCGGCGTTTCTTGTAGTCGAACCCATTGCCCCCTTTGTTTTTTTGGGTGGCGTCTGGCTTTATGGCCCCTCGCCGTACCCCAGTGAAATGGACCACATTTCCTTCGCATGGTTTGGCGTTTTTGAATTGGACCGTTCATCGGCCGTTACTAAGGGGTCCTCATAAATGCTTGTACCATTGCACTTGATTTCTTTTCCCAATTTTGTCTGGAGTAACCTTTTTTCCTTTCTACCCTTCCATCCTCGAGTCTTATCTTTTTTCCTTGTATGAGCGGAAGGAGGATTCCACAGACAGTCCCAGCCCCTCGTCTCCTTCTAATGCAAATATGTAAGATGCCCACTCGCCGATCATTACGTGAAACAAGCTGGCTTCCCATTTCTCTTGAATCTCCCCTCAACTAGGATTCTCCTTCTCATGATGTCCCCCTGTTCTCATTTTTTTGTTATATTTTCAGCGCCACCCACGTGAAAGATATGACTAGAGTCAATCAAGTTACCTGATGCCACCCCCCCCTCCCGTTTTTTAGACAGAGGGGTCCAAGGGGCTCGTAAGACTTCCCGGAGCGGGAAAGTGGATTTTTAGTCTCCTCCTCCCCGTCAGACAAAGAGCCTTTCAAAGAGGGAATTGCCAATTCCTCCCCTCCCCCTTCTCCTCTCTCCCTCTTTCACTCACCTCCGCCCCTCCTATCTTTCTGTTTTCCTTTCTTCTTTCCCACCCCCTCCCCTCACTTCGCCCCTGCCCCCTATTTTGCTCTCTCGTGCCCCCCCCCTTCTCCCCCCCGTTGTAATCCCGCTTCCCTACTTCTTTTCTCTTTCCTTGCCCTCCCCCCCCCTCCCACCGTCCCCCCGTTCTCAACCAACCCCCGATTGCTTTCTCACCCTCACCCCACCTCCCCCCTTCCTCCCCCCCCCCCCCCCTCCCCGCCTCCGCCCCCCTTCATCCCCCTACACTCTCCGCGTCTCCCCCCTCCATACCTTGCTAATTCCCCTTCCCCCGCTTCCCTTCTCTCTCCTCCCGCCCCCGCTGCGTATCCATCATTTTCCCTCCTTCCTTACACCACGCCCCCCCATTCCCCCTCCCCCCTACCAAGCTCCCCTTTCTTCTTCCCCTACCCGGCTTCACTCTCCCCTTCCCACTCTCCCCCTTTCTTTCCTTCCATACGCTCGCCCTACCCTCATCCCGATCCCAGTTTCTATCCTCCCCCGTACCTTTCCTCATCTTCCCCTCCATGGTTTCCCATGCTCCCTTTTGCTCGCACCTTCTCAACAGCCTTACCACCCTCCCACCCCTCCCGTTCCTCCCCTCCTTTCCCTCCCCACCCTCTCCCCCACTCGATCTCGCGTTCCCCTATCCTATCCTTCACCCTCTCTCTCCATCTGCTTACGTTTCTTATGGACTCCCCTCAAACATTACCTCCTTCCTCCTCTCTCTATCTCACTCCGCCTCTGGCGCTCCTCCATGAGTTCTTTCCCTCTTCCCCCCTACCCCGGTACCCTACTCTCCCTCGATCGTTCGATAGCCATTCACTGCTTCGTGGCACGTCCCCCATGAGACCTTCTCTTCTCCCCCCTCTTCCCTCTTCCTCCGTACCCCCCTCTTCTTCGAGCCTTAGCGTCACCTCCGCCCTCCACCGCTCCTATTGAGGACTCCGTCCCCCCCTTCACTCCCCGTGTTCGACCTCATCCTCACCTCTAAAGCCCGCCCCTCTCGGACTCCCAAGTGCGTGTCCCCACCCAACCAAGCGAAATATTCTTCGATTTTCCCCCGGTCTGACCTATAACGTTTGCACGCCGGGCACGATTACTGACACTTTGTTCCCTTGCCCACATCTCATAGCTGCTGTCAATTTCGGATTTTTACCTGTGCGTTTGAATCTTGGCTTTCAGTTGCGATGTTGATCCTGTTTTCCCCGGTTCTCTTGCGTAGTTTTCTGCTTTCCCCGTAAATTAGAACACAACCCCCCGTCTCCTTTCCTTGAGGTTTTCCTAGGGCCGCTGAACAACCCCTACTTTCCTCAACCCCATTGCACATTCCCTAGTTCTCCAACAGTCAAGGCAGATGTTTGTTGGACCCTCCCGCCAGTGCCTGCGTTGCCTTCTTTCTGACACGCCGTTTATCCTGTTTACATCGACTTTTAGTACCCTCCCATTCAAGTTTTGTCCCCTCCCCCTCAGTCTTTTAAAGATCTCGCCTGAGTCTATGATACCCCCTTGAGCCCTGTGTGTTTTTGAAGGTTTTTCTCTTTGCCAGGGTCACCCGACGCCCTGGAGGATAAGCATCTTATACCCGTCGACCCCGCTTGAATTGTCTTAACCACTAGCACAATCTCTGCCCCTGCCTTCATTCGGTGGGCAATCCTCCTCTACTAAGAGCCCTTTCTGTGTTTTCAATAGCCTCGTTTTTTGAATCTCCCCTCCTATCACGCCAACCCTTTCTTCGGATTGAGATCTTCGCTAGTTCCTAGTCTCCAATTTTAATTCCCATTACCCGACTTTCAATGTGAATCCCTTTCCTGCCATATTTTTTGAGCTTCGGTCTGAAGTGGGAATGAGACTTCAATTTCCCGTTCTCTCTCCCTTCCAAAAATTAACATTACGAATTGTTCACGAGAGCTCTTTTTTCAGTTTAAATCGCGTTGTGTCGGGGGATATGCTCCCTTGACTGACCCATACTCTTTCCCTACAGGCTATGCGGTGGCTTTTCTCCGGGCTACTTGACCATTCCATCCTTTAATCCACTTCCAAATCCGGACAGTATCTCATGAGCGCCCCCGTATCACACCGACAAAATCTGAAAATACCGGCCTAACCCCGTTTAAGAACCCTCATAGGGACCTTCATTTAACCTTTTGCTTGTCCGCATTTCCCCTCGCCTCCTGGGCAGACGCCTCCGTCACTCAGGTTGGTGTTTTGAGCATCAACTGCTCCTCTTCTTCAAACCCCTCTCTGTCTCCTGAGGGATGGAAGTTTCTTCCTTTTCGTGTCCCCGCCCAGTCCTTTTTCCCCACAGTCTAATCACCCCCCCTTTCGTGTTAATTGGCTTCAAAAAAATCGACGTCGCGGTTCTGGAGAATACCTGTGCCACTTAGTTGTAATGTCTGTGAGTGTCTCTTTTGTTTTTCCCACAACGCACCTGTGTTGGATGGGGATCTACTTTTTTTTCTCAGAGTCATCTTAGGGCCCATCTCCTGAGGATCCTCCAAACGCGTTCTCCAATTCGGAGCTTCTCAACTACAGTAAGAGTTCTATCAGCGCTGCCCGTGCAACGTTCCCCCAATACCCTTCGGTGTTAAGGCCTAACGTGCCGTCCCTGGCTCTGTACTTTTATGGCTTTTCTGAGGACCTGAGTACGTCGGTTTTTTCCCTCATACGCACATTGCTTCTCTTTTGTTTCTGAGAGTCCTTTTTTTGGGTGTTAGATTTTCCTACTCCTTGACGGCTCTCCAAGAATGCCTTTCAGAGCGCACGCTGACTTCTTTAAATATCTCTAATAAACTGTGATTCCCCCTCCCGGGATCGGATATGCTAGGCTCTCTGTCTTTTCAGACGAACTGTCGTTTTTTTCCTACCAGTACATCCAGTTTCCCTGCATAATTTCAGGACCCTGCTGATGCCCCTAGGGCCTTTAATTTGATCCCAGTCTCATTCAAGCGATGTCGGCTTTCCAGCCGGACCCACCCCTTCCGCTCGAAACCACCTCCCCCCCTAGTGACCTCGCTCCTTTGTTTTCTTTCGATCCACGGGAGTACTGAACTCCTCTCCATCCAACGGTCAGAGGAACAACTTCCAGTTGCTCCACTGAGTATTTAGTCAAAAAGTCTTTACTCCACAATTGCGCAGGCAATGAGCTTCCCCCTGGACCGAAGAGCTACCTCCCCCCTCGGACCCCATAAAAGTCTTTTATTGGCCGTGAGGACGGAGCCTCACCAGTGCGAATCTATAAAGAGGTTTTTCGCTTCAGCTTGGTAGAATGTGCTCACCCCTTTTGCCAGCCTCCCTCAGGCGCGCGAACTCCTCAACTCTAGCTCTTTTCGAACGATCAAGGTTCCTTTACATCAACACGTTTTCCCAAATGATTTAACTCCGCCCCCCATACAGTCCGGCATTCTACCGTTTTTTAACCACCGGTATGTTCCCCCCCCCTGACTAAGGATCCCCACAAACCACCCTCGTCTGACCCCTTCCTCTCCCCTCCCTTCCCTCTCTTTCCTCTTTTCTCTTCCTATCCCTCTCGTTTTATCCCTTTTGTCCATGGACCCTGCGAGAGTGCCCATTCTTTCCCGCCAACTGCATCAAAACTCGGCGCCCTATCGAACACTCCACCTTCTTGGAGCTTCGTCGAGCCGTGCGTGAATTTAGCCTGATTATTTCTGTTTCGCGCGGGACCTCGGCCGAAAGGTTGACCCTTCCTAAGCTTCCGCCACCCTATTAACCCCCCAAGTTGGGACTTTTATTCTCAGGGGGGTCCGCTGCGTGTACCGTTTTGCGGAATACGTTGTCATTTCAGTCGCAGTAGGTCGGCGGCGCCTGTTGGGCCGCACGAGTCGCTCTTTGTGCTTCCTTGGTTTGCCCGTGACCCGTAACTCCCCTCCTTGTTTTCCCCTGGTTCATTGAAGTTTTTTTTCAACAACGAGTTTTAATTCGACCCCTTACAGATTGGACTTTTCCGGCTCCCTTCTTCTTTCAAGAGAATACGTGATCCATACACGTGACCACCATTTTCCTAGAAATGCACCTTCGCCCCCCACTCGTGGGCTTCTATTATTCCCTTGAAGGACGCGACAATATCACATCGTCCCCTGTGCGCTAATCCTGCCGCACTGAAAGCCTCTCTGACTCCATTTTTGCTTCTCTGCGCATATGCTCCCCCCTCTTTTCCTCATAAGCAGGCGAGATTCCTAGCCCCTTTTGTTCATTTGGAGTCTATAGTCTTAGAGAGAGTAGAGCGGTCTCCTTCTTAGTCTTTTATAAGTGAACTTATCCCCTTAGTGTTCCTTCTCGCGAATTTTTTTCTTTTCGCGAGGGTCCCCCCTTCTTCGGACCTCCGCCCCTGCAGGCCCCTCCTTTCTTTCCGACCCCCCCCCCGATGGCTCCCTCTCTCCCCGGGAGGCTGTTCTTTGGAGAGGGTTGTGGCAAATTTTTCCTTTTGCACCGCAACTCCTCGCCGCCGCTGTGTTTTGGACTCGAGGAAATGGAAACCAATGTCCCCCCTTCCTTAAGCAAACTGGGCTATGTTCGAAGACTGATATATATTTCCCTACGTTTTGCTGAGAGATCTGAATTACGAATGAAACCATCTTTGTCCTTCTGCAGGACATGCCACACGGACGTCATTGGTTTTCCTATTCTTTTTCCCTCTGGTTTGCTCTTAGTTGAGTGAACTTCCAAAATCCATCCCCAAGCAAAAGTATCCAACTAATTCTGCCACGGTATGCCGTGTGCACTATCGACTACTGTTTGTTTCGGAGAGCCCCTTTCCTGGGCATTGCGGGACCCAGCCTGCTCATGGAGCTAGAACGAAACGTCCGTGATTTTCACAATTATAGGGAATGTCCTCCCCACTTTCTCTACCGGCGGCTCCTCCCCGACTACGCCTGCGCCTTTTTCTACACGCCTCATTCCCAGACCCTTTTCCAATACCCCGCTTCCTTAGGATGGATATGGTCCTCCATCATGTCGTTTGGTACCTCCGGAACAACCTCTTGCACGATTTACCGATGTCCGGTCGGGCAGGTCTTCTTTTTTTCTTCGAAAAGGTTCTTTTCTCCCGTGTTTTTATCTCGTCCATGCCTTCACATTCCGCACACTAGGTTTATCGACTTTTTAGCCTCCAGATGTATTTCGTACCGCGGAAATGGTCTTCATACTTCCCCTACTCTGATTTCAAGAAAGTACTGGTCTTTCCTCATAGAGCTGTCGCGGGAGACAGGCTCCCCTTTTCATTTCCGCCGCCGCGAAGCAGGGATTGAGTCTTTTACCACCCATTCACTCAGGCCCCCCCCCCCCTCCGACCCCCCCCCCCCCCTCATAGGCCTTCTCCCACCCTCGAACCCTCAATAACTTAGAATGCGTTGCGACGTGTTCCACCAAGGAAATCTTCGCCCCCCCCTTGACCACCTTCCAAAAAGGGCTTTTGTTCCTCTTTTTAAATACCTTTCATTTAGATCCCGGGGTCAGCCGTCTTCCGTCTCCCTTCATGTCTGCTCGAACATCCCTGCAGGTCTGCATCCAAGCCTAGAGAGTTTTACCTGTTTTGTTCCGGTAACATCTTATTTTGCGGCCGGCACTGCTATGGCCATCTCTCTTTGCCCCCATTTCCCCCCAAGGAGCATTATTTCCCGGAGCGATGAATGTGAGTTCCCTCCTTGCCGCGAACCCCCTCGACTTTTGGCCTTGGATGAATTCTGTGCTGGATCGCCCCCCCATTGTTTTTGGAGGCCAACAGTTGTTCTTCATCGTCTCTTGCGGGCTGTCTTATGAGCGAAGTATTTTCGTCTCCTTCTTTCCCGCTTCAATAGACCTGTCCTCGAACCGACCAGATTCATGCGCCCTAGTACGAGTTCTTTCGTAGCTCGCTTCAATTTAAGACGGGTTCTCACATTTAGACTAAATCGGGGTATGGCATAGAATCCACAGCTCCCCCGGAGCTTTCCCTCTAGAGTTTTCCTCTTCTTTCCAAGCTTACGTCAGGACAATCCGTTTTTTTTTTTCCACTTCCCAGCTATATGACAACCTTTCGGTTTTTTCAGAGGTAGCGGACCCTTTTCTACCGATCCTCCCTTTCGGGAATTTAGTTCGTTCTCCTGTAATTTTAGGATCCTTCATGCCCTTTTTTTTCCTTTCCCTAAGGCTTCGGCCTTTTTTCAGCCGGTCTGCAAGCTCACTTTCCCTCCGTCCTCCCCGGACCTTATCTTCCCCTAGCTAGCAGAAGACCTCACTACCTTTCTTTTACGATGGTCTCCTTCCGCTGCTGCCGAAGTGAACTTGAGGTTTTCCTTTTGGTTTTTTTCTCTTATTAGTCCCTCTCAACCACCAACGTAAGTTAATGTGGTCCTGTGGTCCTTCCGTGTTTCAACCGAATTAATCCCTGCTACCCGTAAACCTACTTCACTAAAAGTCTCAACATATTCACCTTTTATGCCCTCCCCGCGAGTAGTTGATTTCGATTCCCTTTTCTTTCTCTGAACCCCCCAGTTAGTTATGTCTTTTTCTCGCTTGCTCTCTACCATATAGTCATCTAACCCTCTATCTCTCCATCCTCCCCCCCCTGGTTCTCTTTTGCACTCCGGAGAAGGCTTGTCCTTGAACTTCACAACGGGATTCCCTCCTTCCCTGCTACGCCCGCGCGGGCGCTCAAAATCTGCACCCCTTTTATTTCTCCTCTTTCAGGTGGTCCACTCCGGAATCCCGCCCTAGAGAAGCCGACCTCTTTTTTTTTCTCCTTCTCCATGGTTTCTCTCTTTCAAACCCATCCTGTTTCTTTCTCGTCGTCCCTTTTTCAGAAATCTTCGGAATTACCTTTTTTTCAAACCAGACTTTTCCCCCCCTTTATTCCCGCCTCTTTCTTCTTTTCTCTTTTTCATCTAGGAAGATTCTTCTTTGATGTCCTTTTCTTTTCCTTCCATCTCTATGTCCCTATCAACCCTCTCCGCAGTCTAGAGTATCTTCTATTCTTTAATCCTAATTCCTTTGTTTTGCTTTCTCTTCCTTTACTAAGCTAGAGTTTTTTTTTTGTCGCTCCATTAGCTTTGATATTACCGTCGATTGCTTCCCGCCATATCACCTGCCTTTTCCTCACAACCCCTTCTTTTCCCCCCGTCCAGAATCGAGCGACCACCCCCCTCCCGTCCCCTTCGTTAATCCTTCTAATCTGGCGAATTTCTCTAACGCTCCGGGACGCCTCTTTAGGTCTCGTTGTTTCAGCAGCTCTCCCACTTTTTTATATTTTCCCCCCCATTGCGCGCCTGCTTCTCGCGGACTTTGGTTCTGAGTGAACAACAAGGGCCTTGAACACGTACCTCTTCTTCTCCCTAGTGGTGTGCGTTGCTTTTTCTTCCCGATGCAGGTTCGCCTCCCATTTTATACTCCTCCGTCTGAATGAAATCTTTCCAAGCCGTAAAAAACAGCCTACCCAACCCCAGAGTTTTTTTTATCTATGTTATCTATATTTCCTCTTCTTGATGACCCCTGCATATTTTTTCTCGCTAGGAGATATGCTTAATTACTCTCTTGACGACTTCGGCGTCCCCACCCCGTCCATGTCCTTAATAGCACTGAGATTCTTTCCCCGTCCTCCACGACTCTCTGAGAAGGGCCTAACAGGCATTCCATGTTTAGGTCTAAGCCTTTGAAGGTTTCTTCCTTGAGCCTTCCCGTTTTTTGAAACTTCCTTCCTCCCAATGCCTCCTTCTCCGATATTTGGCTAATCCATTATTGACGTCCCCTTCCTAAGAGAAAGTATCCTTCACCCGCTCGGTACTCATCTCAAGAGCCCACCCTTTAATCCGTTTACCTGCAAAGGGCTTTTTCCTCGTCTCCTCAGACGCTTCTTTCCTATGCCTTCGTTTAGCTTCCCACGGCTTGCACGTTCGCGTCTGGTTCTTAGAAACGGCGACCTCCCTTGTAGTTGTAGTTTGTGCATAAATTTGACCCCCACGCTGTCTGTCTAAAGCTTCCTTCAGAGGTCTCTGCAGACCTTTTATTTACCCCTAGTCATAGACGCGGATCCCCTCTCCTTCACACTGGCCGACCCTCCACTTTTCTTTACCAGACACCATTCAACCATCTAAGCGTTCCCCGAAATTTTTCGTTCCTGATATATTCTTTTCATTGAAGTGCAGTCTGGAGCCGTCGTGAACACACATACTCTCTCAACCTTCAGCCAGTTTTTTGAGTGAAGAGGACACTTCCTTGAGAACCCTATGTTTATATTTCCATACACATATTATTCTTCGAGATTGCACCAGATCCCTCACCGGTTCCTCCGCAGTTAAGAGCGGTCGAATGTGAATTCTCTTAATTGTGCCTTTTTTCCAGTGTCTCTCAATATCAAACCCTCATTTCTGCATATTTTTAGAAATACTACGGTCCCCCCCCCCCACAACAAGTTTTTCTGACCCTAGTATACCGGAAATTTCTCATAGTAGTTTCAGAATCTCTACCTTGTTTTTTAAAGTCAGATTCCCTGACCATCTTTTAAACATGCGACCCCACCCCCCACTCCTTTAGCTTTGTGGAAGGCACAGCTCGTGCGTCCGGTCTTTCCCCCCGGTTATCGCCACCTTTCGTTTCCCCCTTTTCCCAAACAAACCTGTCCCCCATCATATTCGTGAACTGCCGGAATCACCCGACCTTCACTCTTTCCCCTTGACCGGAAATTTACCTCCACGAAATTTTAAAGCCTATTCCCCACTAATTTATATTCAAGACAAACACTATCTTTGTCCCCTCTTGTTCTCCTGCATCCTGGGTTTATTCTCCCTAGCCTTTTTTCGGTCAGCAAAGGTCGTCCCCAGTCTTCCTGTATATTTCGAATGAGGCTCTTCTTTACGTGAATTTTTCAGTTTTTACTGATTATGATTTGTCTCGGAAATGACGACCGCCTCAAAGAAATGCGTTTCCTTTCTCTTTTTCCAAACCGAGTTTAGACTGTCTTGACAGCTTCTGTGATTTCCAAGTAACTTACTTTCTGTAACTTTCGATAGAGCCCTTTTTTTCGTCCTTTCTGATACCAACTTTTAATGAAATTATTTAACCCCTTAATGTAATATTTTTCCCGCCGTCACAGGAGGTACGATAACTACCTCGGGAATTAGGTCCCCTCTCACTGCAGCCCCTCCCCCCCGGTATTCTGTGCCTCAATCTGTTGTCAGAGTAGCTGCCCCACCCAAGCGATTTCTCCAGGGCCAGATTCACCCTTTCCTCACGCTCTTTCTTCTAGCCACTTATTGGTCACTCAAGAGTGCCTAATCTTGCTGAATGTGAGCTATTCCTGGCCTTCCCAGGTCGAGGCTCCACCCCCGCCGGACGCCGAGACTAGGAACCGACCCTTGCCGTCCCCCCACAAGAGAGACGGCACCCTCGACGTGAAGTTCAGCCCCGTCACCTGCCGATCTCCGACAGATTCCCATCACTGAACAAAACCCCCGTCACTCGGCGTCTACCAACTTCCCGCCTCCCCCCTTTCGCCTCATCATCCGCTGCTCTTCGCGCATCAACTTTTCGGTCCAAATACAGAGTACCAGCGCCCTAGTTGAACTTATTCAAACCAATTAACCCTGTCTGGCCGTCCGTTTTCCCCAACGTCCCTACCCGCCCCCGGGGTCGATGGGATAATAGTCTTCTAGATTCGAATAGAGACGGTCTGAGCCCCCCCCCTTCCTCTCCTGTACCCTCACGCCCTTATTTGGCCTTTGTCCCCACTCCACCTCTTCGAATGACTTTCCCGACTTTTCCCCTCCGCTCCCCTTCTCGCTAACCCATTCCCCAAAACAACAGGATAAAAGGTGGACTTCGTGGTTGGTGCCCCCGGAATCCCTCTACCAGGGTCCCCCCCCCTCGCACTTATTCATCGCTTTCCTTGCCCAAGCGTTAGGACCCCAAAGAGAGCGTTACACCCTCCTACCTTCTCCCCCTCCGCTCTCTCCCTTTTGTAGCCCATTCTCCCCGTTCTTCTCCCACTTCCCTTCAGATTTTTTACCCATGCTTCTAATTCTAGATTGGTTGTCCCCAGTGTGGTGGTTGTGGTTTCCCCATAAAAGGATCCTTACTCCAATTTCGTGTGTTTCCTTGTTTTAGCTCCCGCAGAAACCTGGGCGTCGACATGAGAGCTTCGCTTTCCGCCCTAGAATTTTTGTTCGAGCACTTCACTCCCATAGGCTCGACTCAGTTTCGAGTTTCCGGTAGTTTCCAAAGCGCCACATGTTTCCTCGTCTTTTGTATCATTGACGTTCGCGACGATTTTTCGCCCACCCCGCGTCCTTTTGTGACTTTTCTCCTTGTTGACAGGCATTTATTAGTTGGACCGTGTTCGGGCGCGAGTTGTTTGTCTGACGTCATCGCCCTCTGTTATGGTATGTCGGCGTCTCTCCGCCCAAAAGCCCCCACTTTAAATTCCACCCTGTCTGTCCCCAGGGATGGGATCTTAACCTCCCTCTTGTCTCCCCTCAGATGTTAGGACGTCTTGTTTTTCGACGGTCCCCCCACAGTAGTTTTTCAGTACACCGTCAAGCGTCTCTCTGTCCCGCTCTTCGCCCTCCACCTGCCGGAGGGGAGGCTGTTTCGCTTTGGTCGTTTCCAAGGGATGGGTCCCGTTCGTGTCTTAGCTGGTACTCAGTGCGCCCGTGCCACGGTCCACGTCCATAACCAGGACTCTCTCGTTTCCCCATTCCGACCTCCGTGTTCCTCTACCACGCCATTTCCCGTCTTTTTTATCAGCCCCCCTAGAACCAGTGCACCACTTCCTTCCTAGACTTCAGTCTGCCCGACAATTACTTTGTTCCCTCTTAATTGCTTTATTCTGCTTTCAGCCGTGCATTTTTCACCCTTTTTCCCAGCGCCCCTTTTCTTGACCAGTGGCTTCACGTGCGTCCATTCTCGCCCCCTCGATGTTCTTCCTTTCCCGATGTCAGTACGCTCACGACGATCCACGACTATTCATCTCATTTTCCTCTTTACAAATGTCTGCTCGTTCACAGCACCCTTCCTCGGTTTTCCCTACCGTTCCACCATTGCATCCGTTCTGCACTTCCCAACCACGCACTGGTTGATCCCGCAATGTTCACCTATTCGTGTCGGCGGTCGTTCTGCGTCTGACAGAGTTACGCAACCCGAGGTGTGGGAACTCTCTCTCCGATATTATATACGCAATGGCACTTCCTTCTGCGCGCCTTGTCTTCGATGCAATGGCGTTACATGGCGAGCCACGGCTTTCTTTTTCCCCTACAGAGTGAATGCACTTCATTTGCGTACTGTGTGTTTATCCCTTTTTTCCCTTCCGTCGCCACGGTTTTTTTTTTGCCCAGACCACCCCAAGACTAATTTTCAGCGCAGCGATTGTTCCGCGCTCAACACCTCCCCGCTCCTGTCCATCCGACCACTGCGTATATACTTTGTCGTCACTTTTTCTATCATTGCCGCCGCGGGGCCGTGGTTGTCCGTCCCTGATCGGGTGTATACGTGACCACTGATAGCCTCGTTGCTTTTGGCGGCCCTGCCCGCATTTTCCGTGATCTCTAACCTTATCCATATAATGTTTCCCCTCTTTTTGATCATACTCAAGTCTCCCTTCCCCTTCAACTTCTATGC